>Ga0208278_1001540_pt1 | contig 10665 bp, 7 predicted proteins | sample ETN01SmetaG_FD_185794 | JGI IMG/M metagenome (GOLD analysis project Ga0208278, IMG submission 185794) | Marine microbial and viral communities from oxygen minimum zone, Eastern Pacific Ocean - ETNP2014F12-01SV259 (SPAdes) (version 2) | ecosystem: Environmental > Aquatic > Marine > Oceanic ...
ATGCTTTTTCCACATTGTTGATAATTTTTGAATCAATTAATCCCTCGATTGATTTTTCCATGGTGATCATGCCATCGCGTTGCCCTGTTTGCATGACACCTGGAATTTGAAATACTTTTCCTTCTCGAATTAAATTTTTTACAGCGGGATTGCAAACCATAACTTCAAAAGCTGCTATTCGACCCGATCCATCTTTTTTTTTAAATAATTTTTGTGTAACAACCATTTTTAAAGATTCAGAAATCTGGGATTTAATTTGCGTTTGTTGTTCTGGAGGAAAGACATCAATCAATCTATTAATTGTGTTTGGTGCTCCACTTGTATGCAAGGTTGCAAAAACTAAATGCCCCGTTTCTGCAGCGGTGAGTGCCATCCCAATAGTTTCTAAATCTCTTAGCTCTCCGACCAGAATAACATCAGGATCTTCCCGTAACGCTCCTTTCAAGGCTTTTGCAAAACTTTCTGTTTGTTTCCCCACTTCTCTTTGTGAGACAATGGATTTTTTATCTTTGTGAATAAATTCAACGGGATCTTCAATGGTAATAATATTTGCTTGTCTGTTTTCATTAATCTGATTGATAATTGCAGCCAATGTTGTTGACTTTCCAGAGCCTGTTGGGCCAGTGACAAGAACTAAACCCCTGTGGGCATCTATCAGCTCAAATAAAACAGGAGGCAAACCAAGACTGTCCATTAAAGGAATTTCAGTTTCGACTCTTCTAAGAACTGCAGCCAAACCATTAAGCGTTTTATAAAAATTTGCTCTAAATCTTAGGCTTTTCAATATGATTGCGCAGTCTAATTCTTTTTTAGTTTCAAAAATTTTAATCTCTTCTTCACTACAGTTATTTTTTAAGAGATCATCAATATCTTTATTTTCAATTTTTGAATTATTTTCAATGACAATATCTCCCATTATTCGACATGCTATATTCGAGCCTCCTCGCAGATGAAAATCTGAGATTTTAGAGTTACTTTTAGCTAATTCTGATATTTTATTGATCATTCTTTAGTTGCTTTATAACAAATTAATAAACTTAGCATTTTGATCTAAGCCACAAGACCTCCAAAATTGCTAATTAAGCAAAATTATAACCTTTAAAGCGCTTCAGAGGGTGTTTATTTGGCCAGATTCACAAAACTTAATGCTATTTTCCTTCTTGAATTTAAGGTTAACTAATAATAATCGGTAAAAATGTTATAAAACGTTAAATATCCCTATAAATTAAGGATTATAGGGAAATATAAGGAATTACTTAGATAATTTGATATCTTTTATAAGCTATGATTATATTATTGTGATTTGATAGTCATATTACTTGACTCTAACACTAATTCCAATAACTCTAACACAAATATAAAATAACTCTAACACAGAAATTTACTAATTAAATAAAAAACAAAAGCAAAATTGAAAATAGGCTAAAACCATTGATTTATAAGGACATTACTCATTTATTTGACAAATTAGTCTTATTTTTTATCCAATCATCATTGTTTTGAAAACTCTAACACAATTCAAAATATACTCTAACACAATTAAAACATATTGCGTTATTCGTTTTGTGTTAGATTTTAGCATAATTAATGGTTTTTTACATTATTTTACAAGCTATTCATATTCTAACACAACTCTAACACAATTAACTATACATTGATTTCTATTTTTGATAGAGTTTAGGAAGATTCGTAAGAGTAACAGTGCGTTGAATGTATACTAGTAGTTTAGTTTAAGTTTGGCCACTTTATACAAGCCACTGTTTACTATATTTCAGGGAAAATTATGTAAATTTTCCCTCCTTTACAGCAAACAGTGCGGAAAGCGGGAGTTATGGAGACAATCCATAAGAAAAATGGCCGACTGCATATATATGTAAGACAGGATAAATATAAAGGCGAACTAAAATCTCATAATTGGGTTGGTAGGACTTATATAAACGGCAAACAAAAGGTATTTTCATCCGGAACAACAGATTTAGAAAAAGCAACTTCCATTTTAGAGAAATGGTTTGACGATTTGCATATAACGAAGGAACAAATTAAGGAAACATCCAAAGCAGAAGACAACATACCTAAAGCATTTGATGATTTGCATGTAACAAAAGAACAAAGTAGCGAAATACCCAAAGTACAAGATAACACATCTAAAATAGAAAACGATATACCCACTGATGTAAATCAAAAAAATATCCAAAAAGAAGAATACAACATACCTAAAGAGGAAGAAAAGGAGGAAACCAACAATTCAAATCAAAGCAAACCTCCAACAAAAGACGTAAGACTAAGTATGTTTGAAAAATTAAAAAATATTAAATTCTCAAAACTAAGTTTAGGTAAGAAAAATATTCAGAATAAAGATTCACAACAACCATCCAAGCAAAATAAATTCAAAAAAATTTTATCTAGTTTTTTTAAATCCAAATTAAGCCGGATGAGCGTGACCAGCGAAGAAATAGTTGGTATTGATGTTACCCGGGAAGCTGTCCGAGTTGCGCAGGTTAGCAAAGATAAAAATGATAAATGGATTCTAGATAAGTTTTCATATCGATTACTAGATAAAGAAAAAGTTGGTGATAATTTATTAGATAGTAAAGATTATGCGTCGGAGGAAATTAATCTTGCTGTTTCTAATGCAAAAATTTCAACAAAAAATGCTGCCATTTCTATTCCATATACTAGTGCGATTATTCGAACGCTTACAAGTCCTCTTATGGATGAACAAGAATTAAAACAAGCTATAGAAACCGAATCTCTTTGGGATAATTTAGTTCAAATAGCAGACCTTAACGATTACTCAGTTTTTCATCAGGTTATCAATCGTGATTCTAAAAAAAATACAATGCAAATTCTTTTTGTAGCTTCAAAACTTTCCGATGTGAATTCTTATGCGTCAATGGTTAAAAAAGCGGGCCTTAATCCGGTTATTATGGATGTGAGGTGTTTCACATTGAAAAACGCATACGATAATTCCATACCTCATGGCGCAAATAAAGTACAACCGGCAATCATGGAATTTGGTTTGGATGAAAATTATATGATGACTATATATAATAATACGCCGATCATTACCGATATTTTTTTAAGACCACAAGAAAAACAAACTTTACTTCAATTGGGAGATCCTAATTTTTCAAATTCAGAAATAGAAAATGTTATCCGTCGTTATATCATGCAAGTTAAGCAAGCGCTTAGTGAACATGAAAATAAATATGAAACTAAAATAAATAAAATTACTGTAGTTAGTAGCTTAAAAAATATAAAACAATTATTACCTGTATTTAAAAAAAATCTACCTAACACAGGTTTTGAACTTTATGATCCTCTATTTACAATTTCAATTCCAACATATAACAAAGAAAAATTAAAACTTGAAAATAAGTCAACAATCACTTCAGTTTTGGGATTAGCTTATCGTAAGTTGGATGTTTTCGGATATTATAAATTTGTTACTGCAGTTAAAAATATTAATTTATTACCCAATAGAGATGCGGTGCGTCAGCAGAATAAAATTAAATTTTTATCCGGTTTTGCGTTTAAAGGATTGGCAGCTACGATTGCTGCAATCTATTTGATTCTAATTGGATATTCTCTAATTCTATACAATTCCAATAAAGAAAAACTTAAGGAATTTGCTGAAGTTGAAGCAAAAATTAAAATAATAAACGCAAAATATGAAAAATTAACTGAACAAAAGAATAAAATGGACGCTTCAATAGCTATTACCAACATGATTAATAGTAATCAGGAGCAATCTTTTCGGGCTTTAGCTCAGGTGGCACGCAGCGTTCCCACAAGGATGAAACTCAATAAAATCGAATATAATGGAGAAAAAGAAATTATTATTCGTGGTTTAGCTTTTGATCCTTTAGATGTTATCAATTTCAACGCAACTCTTAAACGAAAATCCTTAATCGTAGATTCTGAAATAAAACAAAATAATCGGGATAATACAGATCAATCTAAGTCAAAATCGATGAAATATGCTTTTGAAATTCGTTGCACCTTAGATTTTTCTGAAAATAGGAAAAAAACATAATGGATTTAGCAGAACTAAAAAATATGGATGTAAAAGATGTATTTGCCAAGTTTAAAGGCAGCGCAAATATACTCTCTGATAAAAAATTATTACTCAAATTTGGAATAGGATTAGGTTTCATTCTTATTTTAATGATTGCCTATTATTTTTTTGATAACAAATTTTTAAAACAGCAAAATAAAAAAATAGAAAAAATGGAAGGTTATAAAACTGAAATAAAAACCAGGACCTCTGATGGTGAAAATTCAATAAACTACCTGTCCAACCAAATAAATGAACTTAAACCCCTATACGAGAATGAAACAAGTCTATTTCACACTGATGCTGAATTTGATGATCTCTATAAAAATATAACAATCGTAGGGAAAAGATTTGGATTAAGCATTGATAATATACAACAAGAAAATAAGACATCTGTGCATCAAAAAGATGCCCAAGGTCAAAATATTGGGACAGCTTTATATGACAAACTTTCTGTTACTTGGAAAATCACAGGAACATATCTCGGTTACTTAAAATATAGAAAAGCTATATCAAAAATGAAAAAGCATATAAATTTTGATAAAGAAACAATCGCTACCCAGGAAAACGGTAGATCCGGACAAATATTAGCTGAGGGAACAATTTCAATTGTTCAATTACCAGAATAATATGAAAAATAAAAAAATACTAACCTTTATTGCTATAATTATTTTCTTGCAATTTTTTCACATAAACCTGCGAGCTCAAGATTCGAATATAATTGAAGATGAAGAACTTCCAGTAAATGATCCATTTCAAGGTGGATCTGCGACAACTTCCGAAGATCAGAGTGATCCAACTAATATACTCGAATCCAAAAGTATGATTATAAATAGTATTAGATTAGTTGGAACAGCTACTGCTGAGAGAGGAAATTTTGCTCTTATATTACTGTCCGATGGAACAACAGTTGTAAAAAGAGAAGATGAAACAATTATTGCCGACATCCAATTACTCGATATTGGTCATGATTGGATTACTGTCAGGCTTAACGCTGAAAAAAATTACGACATTAATATTAATGGTCAAATATTACCACAGGAGGGTAATTAGATTATGAAAAGTATTTTTAAGATAATTTTGTTTTTCTTTTTGGTTAGCCTCATTACTTCCTGTGCAACCGATTCTTCCATTAAAGGAAAGTCGCAATATGAAAAAAACAAAGCTATTTTGGCTACCAAAAGTGAAACAGAACTTAGACATGGAACTGAACACTTGATAGATCCTAAAAAAGTTAAAGAACAAGCTCAAAAAGAAATGGATATAATAGAGAAGGCTGGACCCAAAGAGACTGATATTGATGAAATAAGAGATGATAAAAGGGTTTTTCTTGTCGCAGAACAATTGCAAAGTTATGAAACTGCACCCGATGACTTTGCTAATCTCAACCAAAACATAAGTCTTAATCTTCAAGGTGTTGATTTTAAAGATGCAATGCAATTGTTGGCAGTAATCGCCGATGTAAACATATTAGTGGGAGAAGAAGTTAGTGGAACAGTTGGTTTAAAAATAGAAAACGTTCCTTGGAACGTAGCTTTTAAAACTATTCTGGATATGAAAACCTTAGCGCATGATATGGATGCTTCGAACAGCATAGTAAGAGTACACACCCCTGATAAATTAAAACTTCAGGAAGAATTTAAAGCAGAACGAGAAGAAGTTAGAAAGAAAAAACAGCTGTCAACATTGGAGACAAAACCGATAATAGCCGAACTATTTAAGTTATTTTATATAAGTCCCGAACAGGCAAAACAAACTTTGGAAGATTTATATACTACTCAAAGCGCAGAAGGTGCAACAATGAGCAATATCAAAATTACCGTTGAAAACACGACACGTTCTATAATTGTTAGAGGCAACAAGGAGGAACTAGATGTAGTTGATGCCGTAATTCGAAAAATTGATATAAAAACAAAGCAGGTATTAATCGAAGCGTTTATCGTTGAGGCTACTTCTGATTTTCAAAAAGCTTTAGGATCAAGAATTGGGGCGATGGCAAAACAGGAAAGAGGCAATAAAACGCAAACTATTTCTGGAATAACTGATGGTGGAAATGCTGCGACCACAGCAGGTGGAGTTGCACTAGGAGCTGCTGCTGGAACTATTGCTGGAAATGCAATCACCGGCGGAACAGCTGGTATTGGAATTCTCAAACAAATGGGCGCTCGTGCACTTAAATTGGAAATCGAAGCTTTACAGTCACTAGGAAAAACCAACATCGTTTCAAGCCCAAGCGTTTTTACACTGAACAACCAAGAAGCCAAAATTACTCAAGGCACTCAAATAGCCTACCAAACCACAGAAGAAGGGACTACTTCAACATCATTCAAAGAAGCAGCGCTTTCTTTGACGGTAACACCAAGTATTATCGGTGACGGTCATGTTTTACTAGATATAAAAGTGAACAACGACTCTGCTGTTGAAGTTGCCGGTTCCGATGAGCCCGGAATTAAAACAAACGAAATTACCACAAAACTTCTGATCGAACATGAAGATATTGTCGTCATTGGCGGAATAAAAATTCACAACGCAACAGACAGCAGAACAAAAACTCCTGGAATAGGAAACGTACCGGTTGTGGGAAATTTGTTTAAAGGTAAAACTAGTAAAGATAAACTTGATGAAATGCTAGTTTTCTTATCTGCGAGAGTGATAGATTAATATGTCAATGCTGCGATTAGATGATACAAGCGAACAAAATATCCTCAACATGCTTGTGGAGCATAAAACGCTTAATTTGGAGCAAATAAAACGAATTAAGAGCACGAGTAAGGAAGTTGGAAAAACGGAACTTGAAACGGCTTTAGAACTTGAATTAGCTAACGAAGAGGAAATACTCAAAATTTTTTCTGATTCCTATTCATTGCCGGTTGTGGAACTAAAAAATTATAAACTTGATAATAAGTTAATAAAAATAGTTCCATTCAATTACATTGAGGAAAATTCACTGGTTCCCTTTGAAATTTCCAATAATACTTTAAAAATAGCTATACCCGATCCTTCAAAACTAAGTTTGATGAAGAATATTCAAACTATTACACAAATGAACCCGGAATTATTTGCAGCTAGTATAAGTGATATTAATAATTTTATTAATCGAATAAAAATTAGTGATCCTAAAATATCAAACAAGGAAAATATAGCTCAGCAAGGAAAAAAAAAAGTAAAGACCGAAATTCTCGAGGATGATTCAGGGGTAATAACATTTGTAAACAAAATTATTTCGGAGGCAATCAACTTGGGAGCCAGTGATATTCATATTGAACATTTTCGTGATTCATCAAGAATGCGTTACAGGGTTGATGGTATATTAAAAACGGTAGATCAACACACAAAATTTTTAAGTCAACACTATTCTTACGTAGTTTCACGAATGAAAATGTTAAGTAAATTAGATATTGCGGAAAAAAGAAAACCACAAGACGGATCAGCCACATTTAAGCAAGAAGATTTGGAAGTTGATTTAAGAGTATCTGTTTTACCGACTAGGCATGGTGAAAGAGTTGTAATGAGAATTTTAAATAAAGAAGCAGGTGAAAAAAAATTAGAAGAATTAGGATTTGAAGAAAAAGATCTAGCAAAAATTAAAAAAGCTGTCACTTCACCCCAAGGTATGGTGCTAGTGACTGGCCCTACGGGTAGCGGAAAAACTACCACACTCTATAGTGTTCTACAGTTCATAAGCAATCCTTCCATAAATATTTTAACCGCGGAGGATCCAGTAGAATTTGACTTAGAAGGAATAGGACAGGTGTCGATCAGGGAGGATATAGGTTACACTTTTGAAAAAGCACTAAGATCCTTTTTAAGACAAGATCCAGAAGTCATACTTATCGGGGAGATGAGGGATAAAATAACGGTTGATACAGCTCTTAAAGCATCTTTAACAGGCCACTTGGTATTCAGTACTCTACACACAAATAACGCACTGGGTTCGGTTATTAGACTTCTTGATATGGGAACGCCAAATTATTTGATTTCTTCAGCTCTGACCTTGATCATTGCTCAACGTTTAGTCAGAAGACTTTGTTCCGAATGTAAAATAATTAATGAAAAAGTTGCCCATAATCAAAAGATATTAAACTCAATAGGAATCGATAGCTCGCAATCATCCCGAGCGCGTATATACAAATCTAAAGGATGTAACCAATGTAATCAATCAGGTCACAAGGGAAGAATGGGTATATATGAAATACTTGAAATTAATAAGGATATGAAACAGGCAATTTTAACAAACAAAAGCCAGGGTGAATTAGAGGTCATAGCTAAAAATAATAATTTTAAAACTATGCAGATAATGGGCCACGAACTATTGCTAAGTGGTGAAATATCATATGAAGAGTACGAGAGACAGATTCAAAGTGCCGAACTTTCTCTTGAAGAATATGAGAAACAAGAAAAAGTTTAATGCTCTATTTTGAATACAGGGGAATCAGAGCTGGCAAATATGTCGAGGACTCTATAGAGGCACTTAACAAAGAAGAAGCTGCTGACAAACTTAAGCAACAGAAAATTATAATCACCAGACTTATAAAATCAAAAAAAAAGATTGCAGAGGCTAAAAAAAAAGAAGCCATTTCATTCACCTTTGGTTCGGGTGTCAAAACCAAGGAAGTACTGTTGTTTACCAAACAGTTGGCTACCATGATCCGTGCAGGCCTTCGACCCGCTGAATCACTAAAGCTACTAGAGGAACAAGTTCATGATAAAAATATGAAAAAAATTATTACGGCAGTAATAAAAGATTTGACCCAAGGTATTGATCTTAGCAAATGTTTTGAAAAACATCCCAAAGTATTTGACACTATTTATATAAATTTAGTTAAAGCAGGAGAGGCGAGCGGAAAATCAGATGCTTTTTTAGACAAGATTGTAATTGCATTAGAAAAAAGAGAAAAAATTAAATCAAAAATAAAGGGTGCTTTAACTTATCCAATTATACTATTTACAGTAGCTATTGGGGTTACGGCAATTATGTTAATTAAAGTAATTCCAAAATTTGCTACCATGTTTGTAAAATTCGGTGCCGAACTGCCCGTTCCAACGAAAGTAGTATTGTCAATTAGTGAATTTGTACGTTCTCCAACCAAAGGGGGCGTAGCTTTGGTTCTTATAATATTGTTTGTTTTTATTTTTCGATATTTGATTAATAACAAATACGCAGTCAAAAAAAGATGGCACCAATTTATTTTTAAAATTCCTATTTTTGGATTATTAATTAAAAAATCTATAATAGCCAGAATTGCCTTGGTGTTAGGAAATTTAAGAGGGGCAGGAGTGGAAATTGTAGAAACTCTTGATATAGCAAAATCGGTAACTACTAATGTTGTTATAATTGAAGCAATTGAAAACGTAAAAAAGGGAGTTTTTTCTGGCGAAAGTATGGGGGAATATATAAAAAAAGAAAAAATTTTTCCTCCAACTTTTCACCAATTGGTTTCGGTGGGTGAGCAAACAGGAAATTTAGATGAAATGTTAAATTCCCTTGCTCGTTACTACGAAGAAGAATTTGACGATTCCGTTGCTAATTTAGCTACCATGATTGAACCTATTATGATTGCTTTTATGGGAACTTTAATTGGTGGATTACTAATATCTATGTATTTGCCTATTATCAAAATGAGCGATGTTATTAAGTAAAATTAATGGTAAAAATATGAATTTGAAGGCTGAAATTAGGTATTTTGTTGTCCATACATTTGATGTATGATTTGAAGTCAATATATATAAGGTCAATGTGCCGAAACTGGTGATGGAAAAAATTGGAACAATAAAGAGTAGAAAAGGTTTCTCCTTAATGGAGCTGATGATTGTTATTGTGATCATCGGAATATTGTCTGCAGGAGCTTTGGTTATCTTTGGTGGCAAAGGTGAACAAGCAAAACAAGCGGCAACGAAGGGAATGTTCAACGAAATGTCAACCTATCTTGGTGTTGAAATGATGGGTTGCAGTATGGGTGAAACAAAAACGATGAATGACAATTTGACTTGCAGTGGTAGAACGGCTGCTACGGTTGTTGCTGCAATGGTGACATCAATGACAAACGATCAAATGAACCCATATGAGTTGGATAAATCGGCTGTTACTAACGGAGGGAACAATACATCAGACTCTGATGCTGGATTTATAAGATTGTCTGTCTCAGGCACGAATATAGTTGCGAAAGTTTGTCATACAAAACCATGCGGCACAGCTGCAAACAAAACTGAAAAAAAAATACCGTTCCAGTAAAATAAAAATAAGTACACAGTGAAATGAAAAGAAAAATTAAAGGTTTTTCTTTAATGGAGTTGATGATTGTGATTCTTCTGATTGGGATTTTGTCAGCGGTCGGTATAATATTTTTTGGTACTACCGTTGAACAAGCCAGGAAAGAAGCTGCTAAGGCTAGCACAAGTTCAATTTATTTAGTGCAGCAAGAGTACATGTCTAATAATAGTAGCTACTATTACACCTCAGGAGGTTGTAGCTCTACTACTACAGGGCAAATAATTTCAGAACTTTTTGATGGTTCAAAAGATCTTTCAGAAAAATATTTTTATTATTGTATTAGCGGAAATTCAAATTCGAATACTTTTAAAATCACTGCAAAAAACATAACAACTAA
>Ga0208278_1001551_pt1 | contig 10629 bp, 6 predicted proteins | sample ETN01SmetaG_FD_185794 | JGI IMG/M metagenome (GOLD analysis project Ga0208278, IMG submission 185794) | Marine microbial and viral communities from oxygen minimum zone, Eastern Pacific Ocean - ETNP2014F12-01SV259 (SPAdes) (version 2) | ecosystem: Environmental > Aquatic > Marine > Oceanic ...
ACTCGGCAAACCAGGTGTAATTAATAAAGTTGATATTGACACATCTTATTTTTCTGGAAATCATCCTAAAAAAATTTCATTACAGGCTTGTTTAAGTAATAAAAAAATACCTGATAAAAAAACTAAATGGACAACAATTATAAAAAAAAGTCATACCAAAGCAAATAGTCACCATTTTTTTAAAGTAAAAAGTAAATTTCTTTTTACTCATGTTAAACTAAATATTTTTCCAGATGGTGGTGTTGCAAGAATAAGAATTTATGGATCAATAAAAATTATAAAAAAGTTTGGAAAAAAAATATTGAACCTTACATCTGTTCTAAATGGAGCGGTGCCAATTGCCTGTAATAACGAACACTTTGGTAGGGCAGAAAATATTCTCGCACCAGGAACAGGAAAAAATATGGGAGATGGATGGGAAACAAGAAGAAGTAGAGGTAAAAATTTTGATTGGATTATAATTAAATGTGCTGAAGCAGGTAAAGTCAACAATATTCAAATTGATACACATCATTTTAAAGGAAACTATCCAGATAGATGTTCTCTACAAGCTGCTTTTATAAACTATAAAATTTCAGAAAAAAATATTGTAAAAAAATCAAAAAAATGGAATTTACTTCTTAACAAAGTAAAACTTCGTGCACATAAAAAACATAACTTTAAAACTAAACTGATGAAAAATAAAAAAATAAATTACATAAAACTTAACATTTTCCCAGATGGAGGGATTTCAAGAATTAGAGTTTTTGGAAAAATCGTTTAATGGAAAAAGTTATAAATCCAATACCTGTAAATAAGTCTAATTTTATAAAATTTGGAGAAGTCATTACTACAGAACATATTAAACCAATTGAAATAAACAATGGCTATGCTCAAAGATTTGATGGAATTGCAAATTTAGATACTAAAAATCAATATGGAGAAACAACAATAAGTATATTTTCTGCGCTTAAGAGAACATTTCCTATGAAAATAGACATGATGGAAAAACATCCGCTTGGAAGTCAAGCATTTATCCCTATGAAAGAAACAACTTTTTTGTGTTTAGTTGCTCCTGAGGGAGAAAAACTTGATCTAAATAAAATTGAATCATTTATTATTTCTCCAGGTCTAGGAATAAATTATAAAGCTGGTACATGGCACTTCCCTTTAATTTCAACCGAAGATATGAATTTTTTAGTTGTTGATAGAAAGGGTTCTGGAAATAATCTTGTTATTGAAAACTTAGAAAAAGAAAATATTTCTTTAACTTTTTAATTCCAACCACCAACAGTTTTAACTTCTAAAAACTCTGTTAATCCTTCAATGCCTGCTTCTCTTCCAATTCCTGAATGTTTGTAACCGCCAAATGGAGAATCTTCTGCTATACCTATTCCATTCACATCGACCATTCCGGATCTGAGTTTTCTTGCAACCCTTTTTGCTTTTTCCTTGTCTTGAGTTTGAATATAATTCGTTAAGCCATAAGGAGTATCATTGGCTATTGATATTGCTTCTTCTTCGTTTTCAAAAGGCATTATAGATAATACTGGACCAAAAATTTCAGTTCTTGCTATCTCCATTTGATTATTTACATCCGCAAAAACTGTTGGTTTTACGTAATATCCTTTTTCTAAACCTTTTGGTTTACCTGTTCCACCTGCTACTAGTTTTGCCCCTTCGTCAATTCCTTTTTGAATTAAGGTTTGTATTTTATTAAATTGTACTTCTGAAACTACAGGCCCTATATGATCTCCTTCTTTTTCTGGTACGTCTACTTTTGTGTTATTTGCTAATTCTTTAACTTTTTCAACAGTTTCATTATAAATTGATTTTTCGACAAGCATCCTTGTGGGCGCATTACATGATTGACCTGAGTTCCTAAAACATCTTTGAACACCTCTTGCTACTGCCTCAGGATCAGCATCTTTAAAAATTATATTTGCACCTTTTCCACCTAATTCTAAGCTTATTCTTTTAAAATCTTTAGCTGCATTTTGAGATATTAATGCACCTGCTCTAGTTGAGCCTGTAAATGAAATCATATTAATGTCCGGATGACTTGTTAAAAAATCGCCAGTTATAGCTCCATCTCCATTTACTAAATTAAAAACTCCAGCCGGAAATTTTACTTCATCGATCATTTCTGCTAGCAACATCGATGACAATGGTGCTATTTCAGAAGGTTTTAAAACTACAGTACATGCCGTTGCTAGCGCGGGAATTACCTTTAAGTTAACTTGGTTTATTGGCCAATTCCAAGGTGTAATTAATGCACAAACACCTTTTGGCTCATATAATAATTTCTGGTTGTTTTTCTCTTCTCCTAAGACTCTTTCAAATTTAAAGTCCTTTAATATTTTTTTAAAAGACTTGATATGACTAGCTCCAGCAGCTGCTTGCATTTCTGTTGAAAATTTAATTGGAGCTCCCATTTCAAGAGATATAAGTTTGGCCATCTCTGCCCATCTCTTTTTGTAAATAGTATATAATTTTTCTAACAATTCTAATCTTTCATCTTTTGTGGTAAATGCCCAAGTTTCAAAAGCTTTTTTTGCAGCACTAACAGCTTTATCTATATCTTTTTTTCCCCCAAGAGATATCTCGGCACATGGATCTTCGTTTGATGGGTCTATAACTGTATAATTTCTTGGTTCTATTGGAGAAACCCATTTTCCATCAATATAATAATTCTTTTTATCTAACATCATGAAAATCTATCCCAAAGTTATTTTTTTGCAAATAAATTTATTAATTCATAAATTATTGTTGCTGCGGCTAATGAAGTAACCTCGGCATGATCATAAGCTGGTGAAACTTCAACAACATCTGCGGAAATTAAATTCATTCCTGAAAGACCTCTAATAACAGTAACAATTTCTCTTGTAGTCATCCCTGCAATCTCTGGTGTTCCAGTACCAGGTGCATAAGCTGGATCCAATACATCAATATCAATTGATAAATATAGAGGATTATCACCTACTCTTTTTCTTATTCTTTCAATTATTTTATCAATTCCTTGTGTTTGAAATTCATCACAATGGATTATCTTGAATCCGAAGCTTGCATCGTCTTTTAAATCCTCCCTACTATAAAGAGGGCCTCTAATTCCTACATGCATTGATGCATCGTCCAAAAATAAGCTTTCTTCTCTTGCCCTCCTAAAAGGAGTTCCATGAGTATATGGAGCTCCAAAATAAGTATCCCAAGTATCTAAATGAGCATCAAAATGTACTAGTGCTACTGGCCCATTATTAATATTATTCATAGCTCTTAGCAAAGGAAAAGCAATAGTATGGTCTCCCCCCATGCTTATAATTCCTCCAGTTTTATTTAATAGGTTTAATGCAGCTTCTTCAATTTGTTTTATTGCTTCATTAATTTTAAAAGGGTTGCAAGTTATATCACCTGCGTCAGCAACTTGTTGAACTTTGAAAGGTTCTACATCATAGCTTGGATGGTAATTTGTTCTTAAATGTCTTGAAGCTTGTCTAATACTTTGAGGGCCAAATCTCGCTCCAGGTCTATAACTTGTGCCCGCATCAAAAGGAATTCCTACAATTGCAAGATCACAACTTTCAACATCTCTTAATTCTGGAAGTCGAGCAAATGTGTTGGCACCAGCAAATCTTGGAACTTTAGTCCCCATTACTGGTTGAATAGGATTGTTGTTCTTTTCTTTTTTCATTTATAAAACTTAAAAATTTTTAACAATAATAACTTTTTTTAACTTTAAATGCTATTATTTGATAATTTATTAGTTAATCAAAGGTTTGCCTGTTTTTAATGTATGTTTAATTCTTTCTTGAGTTTTTTTTGTCTCCATTAATTTCATAAATGAATCTAGTTCCAATTTAAATAATTGATCTTCATTAATCTCTTTATCTATGTCTGTATCTCCTCCGCTCAAAACATTTGCTAATTCTTTTCCAACTTCCACACCATGATCTAATATTGCTTTATCGTTATAAAGTTTTTCTAATACTTTAATCATTTTTTCTTTAACTACTTTTCCTGGAAGATTGAATTTGCATTCTTTGGGTGGTTTAAAATTTCTATTATTTTCTAATATATTTCTTGAAATTGATAATAAACTATTTCTGTTCATTATTTTTTTGTCCTCTGGTCTTAAGTATTTTAGTGGTTCTGCTTCAGTTGGAGATGTAGTAGTTTTAGCATGACCAATAATGTCAAAAACTTTCAATGGGGCAAAATTTGGATCTTTTTTAGCTTCTTCAGTCTGTGACCATCTCCACAACATTTCTTTACATCCTCCTCCAGCTGGAATAAGACCTACAATTGTTTCAACTAGTCCAATAACAATGTTGGTGTGTGATACAACAAAATTACTTTGTACTAAAACTTCAAAGCCTCCACCAAGAATAAGTCCTGAAGGAGCAGAAACTACTGGATGCGCTGAATATTTTAGATGTTTACAAGTTTCTTGAAAATGTTTTAGAAATTTTTCTATTGATTTAAAATCACCTTTGTCTACAAAGTTCATGGTATAAGCTAAATTTACACCGGCAGAAAATTGCATACTTTCATTTATTATTATTAAAGGTTTATCGGTTGCTTTCTTCAAGCAATCCATTGAATTATAATCTAAAGTATTTGCCTTAGTTGTAAATTCGACAATATTAAAATCCTTAAATCTATAAATTTCTGCTGAATCATTTTTATCAAGTTTGATTGCTCTAGGTTTTATTTTTCCTAAAGTTTCAATATCTGTATAAAGCTGTCTTTGACCATAAAAATTTTCATCTTTTGTTTTTGATAAATTTTCTAAAAATTTATTATTTTCAAAACTGTCAATTTTACTAAAAAAATTTTCTACACCTATTTCACTTAGCATTTCAAATGGACCCTTGACCCAGTTAAAACCAAGTCTCATCGCTTCATCAATATCATTAAATCTATCTGTTATTCCTGGAACTAATGAAGATGCATATTTAATTATTTTAGAAATTACTGACCATGCATATTGTCCATATTTATCTTGTCTACTAATTAAACTTTTTAAATCTACTTTCTCAGATTTCAAATTAACTTTTTTTGATGGTGAATATTCTCCAGTCTCTAAATTAATTGCTTCAAGAATTTTTTTGTTATCTGTTTTGTTGATCCTATAAAATCCACCTTTGCCTTTTCTTCCTGTGTAGCCCGTTTCTATTAATTTTTTTACTAAAGGTATTTCTTTAGCAACAATTTGAAATTCATCTGTTTTGGGTAACTCTTTTATAAAACTTTTTAATACATCAACCATTAAATCTATTCCAATTAAATCATATAAACCGAATACACCTGTTTTTGGAATTCCCATAGGTCTTCCAAAAACTGTATCTGCTTCCTCTATTGACAATTTCATTCTTAAAGCTTCGGTCATAGCAACTTGCATTGAATAAACTCCTACTCTATTACCTAAGAATCCAGGTGTATCATTACAAATAATTGCACCTTTTCCTAATTGATCTTCGCAAAATTTTTTTAAATGATTAATTTTTTTTAAATCATTATTTTCATTTTTTACTATTTCTAAAAGACCCATATATCTAACTGGGTTAAAAAAATGTGTTATGCAAAAATCTTTTTTTTTTTCATCTGATAAATTTTGAGATAAAATTTTTATAGGAATCGATGAAGTATTTGATGAAACTATTGATCCTGCTTTTCTATTATTAAATATTTTTTCATAAATATTGTGTTTAATGTCAATTCTTTCAACTACAGCTTCTACAATCCAATCTGCCTCTTTAACTACATTGAAATCATCATAAATATTACCAGCGTTAATATTATTAATTTTTGATTTATCAATTAATAAGGGTGGTTTTGACTTATAAATTCTGTTTTTAGCTTTTTCACTAATTTCTGTTTTTAAGTCTAATAAAGTTACAGGAATATCGGCATTACATAATTGAGCAGCTATTCCACTTCCCATCGTTCCTGATCCAATAACAACCACTTTTTTAATTTGCATTTTTAAAATTATATTTAAACTTTTTAACTTTATAAAAATTTGATTACTGACAATATTTTAAAAAATTTTTCAATAGGATAATACAAAACAATCTCATTTTTTTTTAACGGTATAGCAATAGAGCTATTATTTATAACAATTACTTGATTTCCTCTTTTTCTTGCTTCATTAACCAGTGTTATAGCCGATGAAATCGCAAGCTGTGTACCAAGTATCAATAATAATTTCGAATTCATAATAGAATTTCTAGCTTTTTTCCAAACAATTGGATTTAAATCTTGTTTCATCGCTATTACGGAAGGTTTAACAAAGCTATTACAATCGCATAAAATATCTTTTTTTCTCCATAACTTATTTATTTTAGACCAAGTAAAATTTTTATTACATTGAAGACATGAAGAGCTTGAAATATTTCCATGTAATTCAATAACATTTTTTGATCCTGATAATTGATGTAATCCATCAACGTTTTGAGTAATTATTGAATTTACAACTTTTTTCTTTTCTAATTTTGAAAGAACTTTATGAATGATATTTGGTTTTGCATTATTAGAAATTTTAAAAAATTTATAACAAACTTCCCAGTATGCTTTTCTGGATGTTTTTTTTTTTAAGAAATTTTCAAAATCATAATCTGATATATTTTTTGATTTATTTATCCATTCACCAGAAACATAATCTGGTATACCAGAAGGAGTACTGGTTCCCGCGCCGGTTAAAACGCATATATTTTTTTTAATCTTTTTAATTTTTTCTACTACATTCCAAATATTTGATTGATAAATAATTGGTCCAAATATTTTATTCATAATTACTGAAACTACTAGAATGGATAAAGTAAATGGCGCAATAAGTGCTGGCAATAATTCCCAAAAATTTAAAGTAATCCAAAAAAACCATATGGTTGAACTTAAAATAACTGTGAGAAAAATTATTAAAGTTCCAAATATTCCAAATTGTAGAAAAAAAATTGATGAAATAAAAGTTGTTGTTGAGACAGTAAATGCCCACAATCCAGAAGATTCATTTAGCGATAAGTTCATAAATATTTTTGAAAAATAAATTGATAGTAGTGCAAAAAAAACTGTTAAAACTGTTGCTCTTGGATTTGTAATAAACAAAGATAAAAAAACACCAATAATACACAAGTATCTACTAATATCGTCAAATGGAAAAACAAATAAAAAAACCCAAAAATCCATACCATTTTTTTTAAGAATAAAATAAATTATCCATGCGGATATGATTGTTGAAGTGGCAAGAGAAGGTAGTTGATACTTTAGAAAAATTTTTTTTAAAAAAAAATCAAAAAAAGAACAAAAAACTATACCTACAAGGAAAATAATTATATAAAATTTATCAGCTCCTAAATATCCACCAATTATAATTCCTAAAATACCTGGTGCGTATCCATAAAAGCCTTTATAAAATAAATGGTCATTTAAATCATTCTTTAAAAATTGAAATATAATATTACCAAAAATGCTTCCAACTAAGCATCCTAAAGCGCTTAATGGACTAATTACTAAAATAGAAAAAAAAATTAAATATCCTGATAATATTTTTTCTGAAAATGCTATTTGAGCGATTCCTGTAATGACTGCATGGTGCCAATTTTTAATATGCACCATTAGACTTAACTAACCTTTTAGGAAGTGTGTCTAATTTAAAAATATCCCTCCATGTTTCTTTCCTTCTTATAAGTTCAACGCCATTTGACCCAAGAAGTACAACTGCTGGTCTTGTTTGAATAAATTGCATAGATTGAGTTAAATTATAAGCGCCTACATTTGAAAAAACTATAACATCCCCTAATTCTACAGAAGGCAAATTGACAGACTCATTAATTGAATCAATTTGCATGCATAATGGTCCATACATTTTCACAGGTCCATTATAATTACTACCATTTTTTTTAGTTTTGCCATTTAAATTATTATTTGAGCCGTTCAATTTGTTTGCTAGTTTTGGTTCAAAATCGTACCAGTATGCTGTAGGCAAAATATTTACCCCAGCATCCATCACAATGCTATCGTTGCCATTAGCATCTTTTTTTTTTGATACCACTTTTGATATAAGTTGCATTGCCTCATCTACAATTGCTCTACCTGGTTCTAAAATTAAAATCGGTTTTCCTTTATTAAATAGATGTTTAGCCTTTTTTAGGTGATTCATAATCGCACTAGAAAACTGTTGTAATGTGTTTTCATTATATTTGCTTCCTCCTGGAATATCATATTGAGGCTTAAGTTTATTTGATGAAGGAAATCCACCACCTACGTCTATGATTTTTGTATTTAATCCTAATTTTTTTGCATATTCAGCAAGTTCAATAATTATTCTTGTAGATTTTGAATACATTTTTGGATCAACGTTAAATGTACCTGAATGATTATGAATTGCCTCAAATTTAATATTTTTTTTCTTTGATATTTTTTCTAAAGCTTCTTTTGCCTCTCCAGATTCATAATTAAATCCAAATTTTGTCCAAGGCATATTCCCCATCACGAAATTAATTCTTATACCTGTTCTTGCTTTTTTGCCTAAACTTCCAGCAACCCTATCTAATAATTCTAACTCATTAAAGCTATCTATATTTATTAAAGCATCTTCGCTAACTGCTTTATTTAATTCAGTTTCAGTTTTATAACATCCATTAAATATAATTCTAGAACCAGGAATATTTAACGATCTTGCTAATTTATATTCCATATCAGCCACTACTTCAGCCCAAGCTCCTTCTTGTTTTAAAATTGAACAAAGCGCAGGTAAATAATTTGTTTTATATGAATATCCAATAATTGTTTCAATGCCTTCTTCTGTAAAAGCATCTTTAAATTCATTGTATTTACTTCTTAATTTTTTTTCTGAAAGTAGAAATAAAGGTGAGTCATATTTATTTAAAAGTTTTTCAATATCATCAACTTCTTCGAAAACCGAGGAAGTTCCCATATTTAATATACTGTGTTTGCCTATTGTGCTAATCTGAATTAATTCAATATTAGGTGCTTCATATTTTCTTTTTTTCATTTTACAAGCTTTGTTGTTTTAAAAACTTTCCAAATTTAATCATATCCGTATCTAATTCCAAGCAATTTCTCATAAAAATCAAATCTTTACGTTCATAAAAATCATTAATTTTTTTTGACAATGCTAAATCTGTGCAAATTATTGGTAAATTATATCCAACATCTTTTGAATAGCTTATCCATGCAGGAAAACGACAATTGATTTCAATCAATTTAAATTCTTCATCGAAACTATCTCTAATAAATTCAAATTCTATTGGTCCAACCCAATTTATTTCCTTCAATATTTTTTTAAATTCATTTTCTAATTTTGGTAAAGAAATTTTTCTAGCAGCCCAAGTATTGCCTCTTTCACAAGTCAATAATTTTTTTATTGTTAAGTATGCTGAAAGATTATTATCTCTATCACAAACTCCAGTGATAGAAAATTCTTCCCCTTTAAAAAATTTTTTTGAAATGACATATTCAAATCCAGATGTGTCAAAATATTCCCAAACATATGGTATTTGATATTTGTTATATATAACAACAGGATTCGCTGCAAAATCATCTACTACTCCTTTAGCAACAAATGGATAACCTATATGTTTAGAAACTTGTCTAAAACTTCCAATTGAATCTGATCTTATTGTTTTTGGAATTGTGAATCCTTCTCTGACTTCACCTTTATGATTATTTAAACCAATAATATCTTTTGATTTCTTAAATGCTTTTAGAGATGGTAGTAAAGTTACTATATGGTTTTTTTTTAACTCATCTTGAATTTCAATATAACTTTTTAACTCAGAGTCTAATGATGGAATTATAAGATCTATTTTATTTGATTTGTTTATTTCTAAAATTCTATTTAAAAGTATTTTTTTAGAACTTATATCTTTAAATAAAAAAATTTTGTTAAAAAGATCACCTCTAACAATTCCGGTATCATAGGGTCCATATGCTAATCCATAAATGTCACCAATTTCATTGCTTTCAGAAATAGCTTTGGCATAACCTAATCCGGGCATAACATAATCAAATGTACTAATTGCACTTATAGCTATACTTGGTAAATTTTTACCATTATTCTTTTTTCTTTTCGTATGTTTTTTTTGAAAATTGTTTTGTTTAATTTCTAAAGTTTTATGAGATGTAAGTTTTTTAATTTTTTCAAATGGTAGCGTGATTTCCTCGATATTTCTGACAAACGCTTTTTTCATATTGGTTACATTTCTAATTGGAGTATTTGGTTTTAAAATTTCTTTTAACAATGTTACTGGTTGATTAATTCCACAGAAATGTGAAAGTAGAATCCATGAAGGAAACCTAGGATTTATTTCTAACAATATGTATTTATTAGTGTTATTAGATTTAACGTATTCTAATTCTAATGGACCTTTCCAGTGAAGTTTTTTTAATATTTTTAATGAATGTTTTATTAACTCTGGATCATTTACTGGAGATCCAATAACTCCTTTTCCTTTTTGATTAATACCAAGTTTTTTCATTGGAAGAATACTCGCACAACTTTTATTGCTCCTTGCAACTATTGAGACATCAAACTCTTCACCCTCAATCTTTTCTTGCAGAATTGCTCCTCCACCCCACCTTGAATTAAATTTTCTTGCATAAAACAAGGCATCAGACCAATTATCTACTTTC
>Ga0208278_1001557_pt1 | contig 10593 bp, 7 predicted proteins | sample ETN01SmetaG_FD_185794 | JGI IMG/M metagenome (GOLD analysis project Ga0208278, IMG submission 185794) | Marine microbial and viral communities from oxygen minimum zone, Eastern Pacific Ocean - ETNP2014F12-01SV259 (SPAdes) (version 2) | ecosystem: Environmental > Aquatic > Marine > Oceanic ...
ATTTTTATCCACGAACCCTCAGCAATCTTTTTCGGAAAGGAAAGATCATGAAATACATCAAATCAATGACAACATTGCTAATTGCAATGAGCTTTGCTTTTGCGGGTTGTTTACAGCAGGAATCTCAAAATTCAGATTCAACTTCTGATAACATTGAGCAGGATACTATATTGAGTGTGAGCCTTGGTGGTTCATCCAGATCAGAACGTTTCCTGGGCTCATTCGATCAGATCAATCGGCTGGCCTTAGACATCGATCGTCAGTATGGAAACAAGCGTGTCGCCACCGACCTAGAGTTGACTTATGACAACGCTTCTGGAAATTGGGAAGGAACGGTCAATAACCTGATTGTAGGTTTTGATTATACCATCACAGGGCATGCCTACCGAGCTTTTGACAATGCCAGTGATGATTTTGTGGAAACTTTTGATCCCAATGGTGACAACTCAACTGTTTTTGTCGAAATTTTCACGGGTTCGACTGATCATCCTGTCATCGATGGAGTCAATACGCTGGATATTCGACTGTCCCCCATCTTAGATTCAAGGACCCTCTCGGTTCCCAAGATCACTCACATTTACCGGCCTTTTCAGATGGTGGCTTCTACTAGCGACAACATAACCGTCAAGGTAGAAACGGTTTCGAAATCTGGCTCAAACGCTACCGATGAAGACCTCTCCTATAGGTTTCGTTCAGTAGACAATAATTCAATGCCTCTCAGCTCAAATTTAGGAGGGACATTCTCACCTTCACAGGATGTCATCGAGCATCAAAGTGGAGGGAATTATCCTGACATTGTGACGACTTACAATGCACCAGATAATAGGAGCTCTCAGAAAATTCAAATCCGTGTTTCCAACGAACAGGAAATTGGTATCACCCAACACTTCACCATCAATGTTACCGATGATCTCGACATAGTTCATACCGTCGACACCAATCCCGTGGTAGAAAGTTTTACGGTGGAAAGGATTTCGGATACACGATTAAAATTCATTGTGAATGCCAGCAACGATGATGGATTTTCTGACTTAACATATAAATGGGAATATCTCTTTGGTGATGATCGAGATTTTAATGAAGATACAGCAACCGAAGAGTCTAGTGGATCTCCAAGAGGTATTTTGGAAGCTGTCATGTATGATTACCAAGATACTGACGCTGGACTGGTAGTCCTCACGGTTTGTGAAGATGGAGGAAAAACAGGCGCAGACGGGAATCTGATTCCAGATAATTGTGCCTTTATGAACGAAGCCTCGACTTCAATGTCCTTCGAGTTGATTCCTAATGCCTATCAGCAGCCGATCATTTGTGATGTAGGAAATGATTGTGCTTCGGAATTCGATAATTCCTGGATCGCTTGTGATACCAATAACGGGAAATTTGGAAGTCTGCCTTTTGCGGCACAACGGATTTCCATGGTATTTGGTTCTGGCAAAGGCACAAGAACCGAACAGTACACCACCGACTCAACCTGTACGGATGATAGTGCTATTCAAATCACTCAAATCTTTGACGGTGATTGGACTTCAGCAGATAATGTGACTCAAGTGAAATACTCTTATGACAATGCATCAATGGTCGAAGCCAAAAGAGGAACATTCACCATCGACTCTGTCCATTTAAGAATCGATAACATATCCCTTCTTGGAGATCTTGGAACAAATATCTGTGGGATAGGAAACTGGATTGGCCAAACCCATGATGTGACTGGTTGTGATGATGGCAATTTTGAATATTTTGACAACGGCACCGTCATAAAGGGTATTGCCCGAGTTGAAAATGATGTCTTCCGATGGAATGTGAATGACAATACAACCAGTTCATATCCGGATGAATTAGGCTGTAATCAGTTTGGTTTGGAATCCGATGGGGATTACCTGCAGCCCATCTGTACTCCTCCGGAATACAATTGGGCCCTTCAGACCGATGCCAAAGATTCGGGACCCCATGCCTACCATGGGGCACTGCAAGGTGGAGGAAACTTCGGTCAAACCGACAACGGCAGTGCTTTACGGCTCGAGTATTCTAACCCTGGACTCGTTGAAATGAGTAACAAAGACATTTCATTCAGTTCCTTTAACAAAGGCTTTACTGTGTCCCTTGAATTGAAGTTTGATGCCACTCAGTTCGACATGTCGGATACCTATCAATGGCCCTTCATTCTTCTTGGGAAAAAATCGGATGGGCAGACCGACTGGAGCAATAATATCAACATTACTCTTTATCACAGTGAGTTTTCCTTCAACTTTAAGGTTGATGGAATCGATCACCGAATTATTGTTAACAAGAGTCTCTTTGCACAGTGTAAGTTAGAATACTGCACAGTCACAGGTTCCATCGACCCGTACGGCAAACTTTCACTATACTTGAACGGCATTCTAAAAGGGGACAATCTTAATCCCCCGTCCAATATAACCTCCAAGATACCATCGCTCTCCTACAGCAAACTGAGCATTGGGGGCCATAGCGAAAGAAACTATCACTTTTATGGGTGGATCCGGAACTTTTCCCTCCACAACCAGACCGGGCCTAATCAGGGGTGAAAGTGCAAAATGGAACCTATCTATACATTGCTGACACTGGAAAATCTTCAATTAGTAAATTGAATAATAAATAGGTTCTAAAATGAAATTATGAAAATATAGTGCTAAAAATTTAGCACTATAATTTTTTTTATTTATCATATAATAATTATTCTTTAGAAAAATAGCATTTTTATTTTTGAAAATAAAATAATCATATCTTTGTTTTTTTGTCTAATTCCATTTCAGAACTTAATTTTTCCAAAAGATCTAGATTTTAAAGTAAATTTCGAGGATAAAGATCAAAGAGGTGGCTGGTTAAGTGGTGCGATTTTAATTAAAGATGATTCTGAAAAATCAGCCTCTTATGAAATTTATTGGGGAAATAATCCCGGTACCATATTAGGTAATTATAGGTATTTAATCCAAATCCCCTCTAAATTAGATACTCCACTTAATTTTAAGTTAGAATTAAATGAATTAAAAATTCCTCCTGGTGCAACTCACCTGATCTTTTACTCTGTCTATGAAAACAATCAAAAAGTCTTAAAAAGTAGTTATCCTATCATAGATTTTGGAGTCCCGACCTCCAAAGCTCAAAATTTAAGTTTCCAACAAAGTAAGCGTGAAGCAGGACGAATCCAGGGTGAAGTCCGCATCGTCCCGGCTTTCAACGAAAGGGACATTGATGCCTATGCGGTTTATTGGGGCTCTGCTGAAGATACGGTGATCCGTAGAGTAGGTTCTATTGCAGTTGTTCAAAAATCTGGTTTTTTTGGATCACTATGGCGTGGGGTGAACAAGCCCTGGACCGAACCAGGCTATTTTTTGGACATCAATGAACGCCTTCCTCCTGATGCAACGCACCTGATCGCCTTCACAAGGAATGAGGAGGGGCAAATGAGTGAAGGGGTCTCCTTCCAGTTGGAACCTGAAGAAGATATTCCGATTCCTGAAACCACGTTAAAATTCAATTCAAAGATTTCTGAAAAAGAATTCATTGCCGGAGAATTGGTGCTGGAACGTCTCAAGGATGAATCAGGCTTTACGCATTATTTACTGGCCTGGGGAGGTGATTCAGAATCCCGATTGGATCATGTACCCAACCTGGCACAATATGAAGTCCGCGGCATTCAGGATGGGGTGGCAGAAAAGCTGCTGAAAGTTGAAACCCTAGGGCCGATGGAGCAAAAACTGAGTATCCTCCCCAAGCAGGGTGATCAGCAGTCATTGAGTTACATATTTCCGGAACAATACAGAATCCCTTTTGGAGCCACACACATTTTGCTTTTGACGCAACAAAAATTCTGGTTTGAGGAAGATGCTGAACGCAAGATCGGGAAGGTGATTGCCTCGGTGCCATTGGATCCAAAAAGTGATCCTGTGAAAGATGCTATCCCAACCGATGAGTCTGAAGATACAAAAGATGCAGACCTTGCAATTCCTCCAGAAAGTGAAGATCAGACAATAAAAGAACCTGCAGGTTCTGAATGGAGAAAGGCAGAATATCGCGGAATTGGAATCGGAGTCAGTTTTTCAGGTTTGAACAGCCTGGTTCTTGGATACGATTACAATTCAGGTCCAGATACCCAATGGCATCTTCAATTCGACCTTACAGGACCGATAGTACAAAACTGGTTCAGGACCTGGCGCATGACCGGGTTCGGTTCGGACATGGGCAATCTCGCGGACAGTGCATCAGGAAGCAGTTTGGAGATCAGCCGCTCCCTAGTTTCACTGGGATATCGCTGGTTTGTGGATCCGGACTGGGTTTGGGGGCTTTCCGAAGGATTGTTTTATGGGGCTGGTGTGGGATATGGGACTGCATCATTGAAATATTATGGGAAATACACGATTGCTTCTTCCTCGATCAGTGAAGGTGAAAGTTTTTCAGCAACTCAAACCCACTATTATCACAATGCCTCAGCTCAGGGGATGACGTTAAGTCTGGAAGCAGGCTGGCAGGGACATGAAAATTACATCGTTCACCTTGCCTTGCAACCGACGTTCTATGTCGGATACAAGGATGGATATGATGAAACGAAAATCATGCCGACATTGAATCATCAAAGCATCGTCAGTGAGCGTTGGAAGCAGACCAGGAATTTGAACCGGATCACCATGGGGGTGGGTGTATTCTTCTGAAAAAATGAATATGCTGAAATGGATATCAAACTTCAGGATTGTTTTCTCGTTGATCATTCCACTCATGTTGTTGTCTTCCACCAGTGAAGCCCAGGTCACCCTGGATCCTGGAACAACCGCAGTGCGGTTTGTCTATTCCAGGGAGATCGAGCGAAAGAATCATGGATGGATCGAGGAACAGGTGTTTGACGAATGGTTCGATGGTGAGGTGCCGAAAATCTGCCATATTTGCGATAATGTCTACCGCTATCCAGTGGATAACGGATCGCTTGTGACCCGTGGTTTGCGGAGCATGATCAACCGTAAAAAACTTGCGGAGATACTCGAAGTGAGAGAATTCCTGATGGTTTTGGTGAGACGAGTGGCAGGAGAGTTTCAGTCCGAGTCCTTCCGTTATGATTTGAGTTCAGAAGCACCTTTCTCATCCAAAGTAGAACAACTTTCTGAACCCTGGTTTTAGTGTGTCTGAAGAATGAAACCGAACCGCCATTTCAGCAAATTCTTACTCTTCTTTTTTTTGATTCCAGGACTCCTTTTGGGTCAGGAGGCAGAAGAGGGACTGTCGTCGATGGTCCTTGACAGTGCACCACGTAAACTCTATTCAGAGCTCTATTCTGATATGATCGGGAATCAGTTCATGGTGGAAATCTATGAAGAACCTTTGGAAGGAGAAAACCTCGTCCATTTTCGGGCCTTCAAAAACGGAGAACTGCTGGCACGAAAATCCCAGGCACTGGCGGAATCTCACAACTTCTCTTTTTTCATCAACGAAACCGAAGACCAACTGATCCGTCCTGATGTCCAGGAACTGATGTTTCAGGTTTTGAGGACCCTCTTTGAAGAGTCTGAAGAAAAGAGAAGACAGATGCTGGTGGAACTTCTGCAGGATGAGGAACTGGCCCGCAATATTTCAAAGAACCTCGAACAACCCGATGCAGACATCGATGAACAGGAGCTTGCTTCGTTGCTTTCAAAAAGCATCAAACCTCCTCCACCGGAAATTGATGATCGTAAACTGGCCGAAGAAGTTGCAAAAAACATGAAGCAACCTTCTGTAGAAATTGATCAGAAAAAAATGGAATCCATCATGTATTCGGTTTTTTCAAATGAAGAGTTAACGACAAAAATTTCAAATCAAATTCAACCTAAAGCAGCTGTGGTCGATGTCGATCAACTGGCACAACAACTCAGCGGAAGCATCGTTCCAAAAGTTGATGAAGCAGCTTTGGCAGAAAGACTGTCCGAAAGTGTGCAGCCACGACTTGATGAAGCAGCTTTGGCAGAAAGACTGTCCGAAAGTGTACAGCCACGACTTGATGAAGCAGCTCTGGCAGAAAGACTGACCGAAAGTGTACAGCCACGACTTGATGAAGTCGCATTAGCTGCAAGGTTAACCGAAACAGTGCAGCCTAAAGTGAATGAAGAAGACCTGGCGAAAAGATTATCTAGCAAGATAAAACCGGCTGTGGCCCGCATCAACGAGGATGCCTTGGCAACCAAGTTGGCAAAAAAACTCACGGAAAAAGAAAAATTGGCTGCGGCAAAAATCCCACAATATGCCGAGCTGATCAAACAAGTGGAAGCCGCCAACCAGGAAAAGGATTACGTCAAGACGATCAGCCTTCTGGATGAGGACATTGCCCGCAGAACCCCCAGTGAACAACAGCGTGTGCTGAAGATTTCAGGACTGATGTCCGTCCTTGTGGCATCAAAGAAACTGAAGACGGCCATTTCCACCATAAACGATTTCGACCTGCCTGAAGACCAGGCTTTGGAGCAGCTTTCCGCTTCCCTGGAAGAATGGATTCAGCAGAACCTGATCATCGAATAGTCTGAGGATGCAGGTTAAACCAGATCTATTTCCCGCATTCTTTCTTCCTCTGCCCAGTCCATGAAGCACCATCCAAAACCCTGCCTGATTGGTCTGGATTGGGGGACTTCCTCTTTCCGGGGGTGGCTGCTGGACAAAGAGGGTAGGATCATGGAAACGGTTCGTGCCGATCTTGGCATCCTCAAGATTTCCGATGAAGGCTTCTCAGACGTCTATCACAACCAGCTGAATCCATGGATCGAAGACCATGGAAAACTTCCGGTGATTGCTTCGGGAATGATCGGCAGTCGTCAGGGTTGGCTCGAGGCACCTTATGTGGCATGCCCTTCAGGCCCCGAAGAACTCGCGGAGCAACTGGCCTATGTCCCTGCAGAGGGCATGGACCAGCCACCTCTGCTGGCCATTGTCCCGGGAATGAACCATTGGAACGATGGGGTGCCTGATGTGATGCGTGGAGAGGAAACCCAGGTTTTTGGGGCCATGGATGAAGAAGGTCAAAGGGAGATTTATATCCTACCGGGTACTCACAGCAAATGGGTTGTTACACAAGAAGGCCGGATCGAAGACTTTGTCACATTCATGAGTGGAGAACTTTTTTCGGTCCTGAAGGAGCATAGTATCCTTGGCAGACTGATGAAGGGGGATGAAGATCATCAGGAATCCTTTGATCGTGGATGCAGTCAAGCTTTGGAATCCCCTTTTGGTCTCCTGAGTCAGCTTTTCAGTGCAAGGACGATGGGACTTTTCCAACAAGTCGAAGAAGAAGGCATCCATTCATTCCTTTCGGGGCTGATTCTTGGTTCGGAACTGAAGGAAGCTTTCTCACGTTTTTCATCCCGGAAGGAAAAAGAGTTTCCAAGCCTGAAGCTGATCGGAGAAGGGAGGCTGGTTGAATCGTACCAGCGGGCATTTCAGTTGGCAGGGCATGACTGTGAAATGGTTTCAGGAACTCCCACCACAGTTGGGCTTATGAAAATGGCCCGGTTTGCATCGATTATCTGACATTCAATTGATTGAAATGTGTCCCGATCAAGATTTGCTTCCTTAGGAATGTTTTTTCATTTGGCTCTAAATTTCTCCATCCAAGAAGAGGCATCACAAACAACTTGCTCAATTCTTGAGAAACAAGGAATGTAACGGGTTACACCCTTATACTTATTGGTTACTTCCATGATGCAACGACTCTCTCGATTTTTCGCCCAGGACATGGCCATTGATTTGGGAACGGCCAATACTCTCGTTTACATGAAGAATCATGGGATCGTGATTCGTGAACCTTCTGTGGTGGCGGTTCAGAAGGATCATCGCGGTAATTTCGAGGTGCTTGCCGTGGGTGAGGAAGCAAAACGCATGTTGGGAAGGACTCCTGGTTCGATCACTGCCATCCGTCCGATGAAGGACGGAGTGATATCCGATTTCGATGTCACTCAGGAGATGCTGCGTTATTTCATTCGTCAGACTCAGAGCCGTTTTTCTTTTTTCCGCTTCAAGCCCCGGATCATCATTGCCGTGCCTTCAGGGATCACTCAGGTCGAACGTCGTGCGGTCAAGGAAGCGGCACAGTCTGCCGGAGCAAGGGAGGTTTTCCTGATCGAGGAACCGATGGCCGCAGCCGTGGGTGCAGGACTGCCTGTCACTGAAGCCAGTGGAAGCATGATCGTTGACATTGGCGGAGGAACCACCGAGGTGGCGGTGATATCACTGGCAGGAATCGTCTACAGTGATTCGGCACGGATTGGAGGGGATCGGATGGACGATACGATCATCCAGTTCATCAAGCAGAAATACAACATGCTGATCGGCGAACGCACTGCAGAGGAAATCAAGATCAACATCGGTTCTGCGTTCATTCAAGGAGATCCAAAGACCCATGAAGTCCGTGGAAGGGACCTCGTTACGGGAATTCCAAAAACCCTGATCCTGAGTGAGGAAGAGGTTCTGGAGGCTTTGACCGATGTCACGGCTCAGATCATCAAAACCGTCCGCAATGCACTTGAATCGACTCCTCCAGAACTGGCAGCAGACATCGTTGACCATGGGATTGTCCTGGCAGGAGGAGGCTCACTGCTTTCTGGACTCGATGAACTTCTCCGGAATGAGGTAGGACTTCCAATATTTCATGCAGAGGATCCTCTCACCAGTGTGGCCGTAGGAACAGGCAAGGTTCTGGATGAATTGGATCTGCTCTCAACCATCGAACTCGACACCTGATTTTTCAGGAAGGATCTTCGTCGTCCAAAATCAGTGTATTCAGGCAGGAATATCCTGCACATACTCCTCCTTCATTCACATCTGCTGATTTGGTTCGTACAAGATAACCGCAATCTTGGTTACGGAGGATCTTACCCTGGTCTGCGATAAGAACGCCATAACGTCCAATCTCACTGACGCATTCGGTATGTTCTGATTGTCCACGAGCAATCAGCCAGGCAGAATGGGCAGGAGCTTGGATGCGTTCCATCAGGATGTATGAACTGTATTGTGTTGCATTCATTTTTTTTAACAAATCCTCTATTTCTCGACCGAAAAAATTATTGCCGCCTCCTTCACGTTGCGGTTTGAGGACCCACGACTCAGGATCTGCAAGGGCTTGTTCAAGAGCCGTCTTGCATTCCCCGAAATCTTTGATTTGATCTTCCAACGCATGCATCCTGACAAAAGTGGAAGCCATCCTTTCTTTCCAAACTGCGGGTGCATAACGTGAGAGGATTTCAGGCCGAGTCAGGGTCTGTTGAATCTTTTTCATGCCTGCAAGTTGCATCCAAAGGTCAGGAGTTTGGATCGCAGAAGAATTTTCAATCAATTCTCTTCCTTTCCGGGAATCAGGATTGATAAAATCATCAGGGGTGTAGCCTGCACGATAATAGACCAGCGCCACAGTATTATTTTCCAGGATAAGGTGCCCCTGCCTAAGGAATGCCTTTTGCCCGATTTCGTCGAGTGTCTTTCTCATGCATTGAATGCCGTGTTTTTCCCATAACAGTTGTTCAATGCCGAGTTGGTCGAAACGGTTCGCCTCACCAGGTTGGTTCACAGTCAGCATATAGCTTTCTGATTTGCCATAACATTGAATGGCCTCTGCCATGCCGTCGACAATCATTTCCAGTGGGGCATTTGCAACAAGGCTTTGCTGTAACACAGGATCGCTTCCAAAATGCATCCGTTGAATTTGCATCAACCTTTCGATGAGGTAAGGAAAACTGGCAGCGATGGTGTTCAGTTCAACCTGTCTCAGATTTTCTCCTGAATGAGATAAGCCGTTCAGGAAAAAATCGTTGCGCTGAACCAGCATCTGCAGGTTTTGCGTTTGCTCTGGGACTGACATCCCCAAAAGCATCTCAAGAAAAGGATCCGAAACGGCAAGGGGTTCCAGGATCTGACGAAGAAACTCACGATCACGTGAAACACGAAGCATCATCTCCGAAAAAGGCTCCGTAAGGTTCTGCATCAGATGCAGATCTTCCTTAAGGATGGGGCATGGGGAGAGGGAAAAAGGGACATGCATCAGGCTTTTGTCTTCGTCAAAACGTAGAAGCCCGTTGAGCACCGCCTGATCCAGAGCCTCCTCCAATCGAGGGTATTGCACTTGAGTTTGAATAGTGATTCCTCTAAATTCAATAGGTTGGCGACGTGGCCGAGTGGTTAGGCAGAGGTCTGCAAAACCTCGTACAGCGGTTCGAGTCCGCTCGTCGCCTCCATCCCTCCCCCGCGCCCTGCCTGGGTGGCGAAACTGGTAGACGCAAGGGACTTAAAATCCCTCGAGGCAATACCTCGTGCCGGTTCGAGTCCGGCCCCAGGCACCAAAATGATCAAAAACTTTCCATTACTTTATTCTTCACTAGAAGTGTATTCAACTGGATTGTGATTTTTTTAAAAAATATCACAGGATTTTTAATAATTTGAACATAACCCCTTACATTTCAGGAGTTTAGAGATAAAAAATATATGGCCTTATAAAAAAGCCCTATTTTACACCATTTTTTTTAAAGTCCTAAAAAACTGTATTTCCCATCATCTTGCTTCATTCAATGTCTTTTTGAGATATACATTAAGTTTGTAAACTTCAAAAAATAATTTGAGCAGATTTTATAA
>Ga0208278_1001564_pt1 | contig 10571 bp, 18 predicted proteins | sample ETN01SmetaG_FD_185794 | JGI IMG/M metagenome (GOLD analysis project Ga0208278, IMG submission 185794) | Marine microbial and viral communities from oxygen minimum zone, Eastern Pacific Ocean - ETNP2014F12-01SV259 (SPAdes) (version 2) | ecosystem: Environmental > Aquatic > Marine > Oceanic ...
AAATAACAGCATGGTGTAATTCAGTAGACGATTACAAAAAAGATGAATCCAATGCTGGAGAAATCAGCACAAGAGTTTTTAAAGAATTACTTGCAGAAACGCCTGGGCATCAGGCAGAATTTGGTCCTTCTGGAGACGATTACGTAATAACCCTTTCCAATGGATCAACCAATGGAACATACACTATTACAGGAATAGATTAATGATTAAGTTAAGAGATCTATTAACCGAAGGTAATAAGTTTGATGATGTATTTAAAGACTATGGGTTTGATGTAGAAAAGAAATCAGGAGGTCTTACCTATTGGGCTCATTATGGTTCGGATATTAGCGGACACAAAAATTCATACATTAGAGGTGAATTATCTGGTTGGACTGATGGCAAAAAATCTGCAGTTGGTGATGATCGAGGTAGACAAAGTTTTTCAAATCCTAAAGCAATGGCTAAGTGGTTTGAAAAGAATTTTAAGATGAAGAAAGAATCCGTAAATGAAGCTTATCCATGGCATAAGTTAGATATGACACCAAAAGAAGAAGACTTTATGGATGATTTAGAATATGAATTAGAAAAGATTTTTCCAGGTAAGGATAAGAAAATCAATGATTTTATTGTTAGTGTCTTCGATGCCTATGATCAGCCACAAAATGATATTAGTGATATTGTTCGTAGTGGTGGCGAGGCTAAGCTTGTAAAGCATGCTAAACGTACAGGATTGAAACCACTACAACGAGCAATATAATGCTTAAGTTAAAAGATCTATTGAGTGAAGGGTTATCATCTAAATGGTACAAGGACGCAGCCAAAGATTTTGTAGGCGAATATAAACACGCAATAATTCAACGTATTAAGAATGAAGGTTACGCAGATGTGCAACAAATGGTTGTAGATACAGTTAGATCACTTCAATATGACCTAACTCTTAGAGGTAAAGTTAGTGCAGATTCATTACATGATGCAGTAGAAACACTATTACATAAACAGTCTTGGTGGAAGAAACTAACAGGTAGATAAAATGATCAAACTTAGAAATCTATTAGAATCTACTTTAGGATCACATTATCCAGGAGATGCTGGAGAAAAAGAAACAGGATATCTTAGAGGTGGAAAGACTAGACATTTAGGAATAAAGGCTGGTAAACCTGAACCATGGTTTGAAGGTGGTGGATATGAACAGATGGATTTTCCAGTAGCTGATTTCATATATGGTAAAGCAGCACCAGAAGATATGGTTGTTAAAAAGAAAGTTATTAGAGCTATTGAACCAGTTACTAAATTCAATGAAAATTTACGCGAAGCTTCTAAATTAACAGATACAGATATTAAGTTGGGTGAAAAGATTATGAAACGTAGGCCATACTTCGGTGATAGAAAATAGCCTTCGGGGAGTATACCCCGATATTTCTAATAATACTTTTATTGATTATTATTAGATGGTTCTACAAAAATACATAAAAAATGATCTTTTTGCGATATTAGTTGATATATATTTATATATGACGAAACAGCATAAACCAAAATATGAAGTTGGTAGTGAATATAGTGTTAATCATAAAAGTTGGATATTAGCTGAAGTTACATCTAAAAATGTTTATGTACTTCAATATGAAGACGTCGGCGGTACCTATCATACCATGAGATTAACTGAATCAGAAATGGATAATGTAGCTAGAACAAAACAAATTTATAGCAATGAGTAAGTATAGAAAAACAATGGGTATTAAACCAAATTTAGGCGTTAAAATTAGAAAGCTAGAAAAGCGAGTAGACAGTATGGGTGTTCTAATTAAAGAATTACGAGAGGCATTTTTACTAGAATGGAAAGCTGAGGATGAGCAGGAAAATGATGGAAAGTATAGATGGCCATACGATACAGACGGTAATCTACTTCCAAATGTTAATATGACAGGACCATCATCTAATGGTAAAACCGAAGAAGTGTAAAACTAGACAAACCATTATGAAAAATTTGAATATGAGTGAATACGCAGGATTATTAATTAAGTGTAAAGATCGATATTTATTATGTAAGAGAGCTGAAGGAGCCGCATACCCAGGAACATGGTCAGTACCTGGAGGCGGAGTAAAATCGACAGAAAAACCCAAAGAAGCGGCCGTTAGAGAGACATTCGAGGAAACACAAATACCAGTACATGTTGAAGATACAGCCTATATAACTACGATGACTGGCTCAGCTCATGATGGTGGAAATTTCCATTTATACATGACAGAGATTGTAGATGAACTTAGACCCATTTTAGATTTTGAACATGAAGCTTCTGGGTGGTTTGCACTGAAGAATTTACCAAGCCCAATGGGTCCTGGGCTTCAAAATGCAGTATTAAAAATTGAAAAAACAAGTTAAGGAGAAAAGTTATGAGACTTTCAAGTAGATCATTTGATCATGGCGGAATAATGGATAGAAAGTACACTCAATATGGTGATAATATTCAACCAGGTATTGGGTGGTCCGAGTTTCCAAAAGAAACAATAACGTTCGTATTAAAGGTAGATGATGCAGATTCACCCGGTAGAGTATGGAATCATTGGATAGTATTTGACATACCATACAATATTACAGACTTTCAAGAAAATCAATGGTATGGAAAAGTTGCATGTAATTCTTATGGTGAGCAGAGATGGATGGGACCACATCCAGCAAATAATTTGAATCACCAATATGAATTTAAAATGTATGCTTTAAATGATCGATTAGATCTTTCACCAGCGACAGATTCAGACGGTATTATGAATGCAGCTCAGGATCATATTATAGATTCAGCAATAATAGTAGTTCAATATTTCAAACCCGATTCATCCTTTGGCGGTACAACCGAAGTGCCTAGTAGTGGAATGGGACCAATAGGAACAGGCGAATTGCCAGCATGACGAAATTTAAAGAGGAAGAATAGTGGCTCGTACTATATTTGGTACTAAAAAGGTTGTTAGAGTAGATAAACATTCGAGGTCTAAATATACAGATTCAGACATCCATTGGGAAAAATTTAAAATAGTTCTTTGGGTAGCATTAGGTATTCTATATATGTACTATATAATACAACCACAGAGTTGGTAATGATGGATGAAATAGATCAAATAGTAGATGAGACGTTGAGCGAATCAAAGAGCGATTTGATAAAAGCTTTAGATAAATTAGCAATATTAAAGCATACTCACAGATCAGATTCAATAGTCAGCAGAACTGTAGCGGCAGTAGAAATAGATGTTAGATTAACTATGCAGGATCTACAAAAAAAATTAAGTGAAATAAAGAAAAAAAAGTGATTTTGGTATAATATATCTATATATATTATATTACGCAAGTTTTTTGAAAATTTAGAAGTTTGGAGAAGCAGCCGGTCGTACAACCAGCTGTGGGGTTGACCGAACAACAGCTTTCGGAAGAGGGTTGTACAGTATCCTGATTCCTCCGTGGTGGAGGAGCATTCACCTAAACGATGGTAATGTTGCATGACAGTGTATGATGGAGTTTGGTTCATAAACTTAAGAAAAAGCCAACTTTTTCGCTTCATTGGAGGTACCCGAAAGGAAGTCCTCCTGCAAACTGGTCGAATAAGCCTTTCCATGAGGGCTAAGACGCTTGACCGAGGGGTGGTACCCGCTCTATCGATGTTAATAGCATTGAGGAGAACTGAAGTAACTTTCAGCGGCAAGGTATGAAGTATTCTGCATCACGGTGAATCAATGTGAATTGGCATATTCACACCTCCCACTCTTTTAAAATTAAATCAACTTATTTTAACAAATGACAAATAATTATTAACAATAGAGGACATAGCTATTTTGAGCTCAATGAAAAAAAGAGCGGCGCCAAAACGACTCAATTCTGGTATACCATATATCAGGCAGGAACTAAGTGTATCCTGTATTAATTATACGTCGGCTATGTATGCAAAAGGCAATTGCATAAATTTTCTAGTATTAATTAATAACTAATACAGTGAAAGAAATAGAAAATAAAACTATAAACTTAAATAGGTTCTGGAATTCACGCCACACCTCGTTCAGAAATAAAGGTAAATGTTATGCAAATTTGGTTAGATATTTTAATATTTATTATTGGAGTTAGCATAGGTCTTTCAGCTACAGTACTGTTAGGATTACATAGATTATCAGGCACTGCAGAGAATTTTCAGACTATAGTAGATAGTCAATTAAGAAGGATCAAACAGCTAGAATATGATTTAGAGCGCGCCAGAGGAAGACCTCGAAACGCCCCTAATAGAAAAAGAAGTTATAGGCCAAGAGGTTCGCAGAATAAGAAAGGTCATGCCAAGAAGTCTACGTAAACCGTAAACTAACAGGAGAAAAAGCATGAAGGAACTTTTTTCTACGTTCAAAAGTTGGTTAGCCGATATCACAGATATCATGATGCATATGTTAGCATTAGGTGTTGTGGTAGAAGTTGCATATGGTAAAGGCATTTTTGGTGCTGGAATCGTGGGTAACATCACAGCGTTAGTCAACTCTATAGGCGAAAGTGGATTTGCAGGGTTAGTAGCCTTGTTAGTCATCGTTGGCTTATATAGAAAGTAAGCAAAAGGAGATAAGCTATGCAGAAGAAAGAATGGTACAAGTCAAAAACTATTTGGACAGCTATTGTGGTTTGTGCAGTCAGCGTTGCTGGTGAATTTGGAGTTGTTATTCCAGAATCAGTATTCGGTGTACTTGCAGCATTAGGTCTTTATGGTGTACGTGACGCCGTCGATAAAGCATAACACAGGTTCGTGATAATACGGGCCGGTATTAGTTTATCGGCCCTTTTAAAAAAGAGAGTTATATGGCAAATTCAAACATTTTCACTCGAAAAGATATCGAACAACCTAATATAGAATTTTATTCAGATAATGAAGTTAACGCATTTGATGGGTGGCAAACAGCTTCAGCTCAACAATCGAATTATGATATATTATTGGATGTATCTGGAAGATTAGAACCACAACAGAGAATATTAGATGTTGGGTGCGGTTCAGGTCATTTATATAGATCATTAGACGCACGCGCAGGAATAGACTATGTTGGTATAGATATTAGATCAGATGTTATAAAGTCCCTCAAAACAGAATTCAAGGATCAGGAAAATAGGTTCTTGGATCACACCTTAGATTCATATATAGAAAAAGAAAAACCCCCCATATTTGATTATGTATTTGCTTCAGGTACGTACAATATTAAGGTAGATGACAACGATATGCAGGAATATCTTGAGGATCAGATTAACAAACTATGGGGTCTAGCACAAATTGGGGTTGCATTTAATTGTACCAGCATATATGCATATAATCAGAATGATTTGATTCAATATTATCATCCAGTGTCTGTATTCAGTCATTGTATGACTAAGTGTGACAGGGTATCCTTATTACATGAGTACGATATCAGTGAATTTACTATTTATATGTATAGGTAAGAGTGACCGCTCTGTATATTTGTATATATATTTGCGACCGTTTTGTGAGTGAAATAGTTGAAATACTTGTTTCATTTGTCAATTATTATGCTTATATTCTAATATAACAAATGAGCAATATATTTAGAATTGGTAAAAATAAAGTGAAAATAGTTGAAATACTTGTTTCATTTGTCGTTTATTATGCTTATATTCTAATATAACAAATGAACAATTTATTTACAACTGGAGAGAGAATGTTTGATAAGTTTAGAGGCTATAAGTCTGGATCGTCCTTTTGGATGGACGATAATTATTTCACCAAGGATGAATTTGATCCTCTTACTGGAGAAGAGATCGTTCCTGAGAAACGAGTAGATTTTATTAAGTTAGCTGCGTATCGTCGTACGATGGCTAATTTTGTTAATATTGTTACAGCAGAAAATATTCCTGTAAAATTTCATAGTAATGTTTCTTACACGGATGGGAAAACCGTCACTATCGCTGCAAAGATTGAAGATAAGTATAATGATAGTAATGTTGGTTTAGCTTTACATGAAGGATCGCACATTAAACTTTCAGATTTTGATTTGCTGAAAGAATTATATGAGAATATTCCGTCCAGAATTAAGGAAAGAATTGCTAAAAAACATTTCTCACACGATGATGAGTGGACACGCAAAGCTGAGGTAAAAAAGTATGTTCATCCTCGGATAAAAAATATTCTTAATTATATTGAAGATCGTCGGATTGATTATTTCATTTTTACAAATAGCCCAGGCTATCGGGATTATTACAAAGCCATGTATAATAGATATTTCTATTCTCGTGCGATTGATAAAGGTCTTAAATCCAATGAGTACCGTGAAGAGACTTGGGAAAGTTATGAATTCCGTTTGATTAATCTTCACAATAAAAATACTGATTTAAAAGCATTGAATTCTCTGACAGATATTTATAAAATTATTGATCTTAAAAATATTAGTCGTCTAAAATCAACTGAAGAAGCACTTGATCTCGCAGTTAAAGTATTCCTATTGATTGAGAAAAATATTACTCCAACAAAAATGGACAATCCAGGTGAGAGTGACGAAAGCGAAGAGTCTAGCGAATCTGCAGACGGTGAAGGTAATGAAAATGGTGAAGGTACAACTGTAGATACTGGTGATGCTGAAATGAAAGCTGACGGAGAAGCTAGCGATTTCGTTTCAGATCTTACTCCATCTGCGAAGCGCGGATTAGAAAATGCAATTAAGAAGCAGAAGAAATTTATGGATGGTGAAATTGCAAAGAAAAAACTGTCTAAAAAAGATTCAGTAGCGCTAAACGCGATTGAAGAATCTGGTGCAAGCTATGAAAAAGCCGGTAAAGATATAAATGATTGGAGAGATAATGGAAACGGAACAAATGTTATTGTTATCCGTGACGTCACTGATAAACTTATTGAATCTGGCGAATTTAGAATGCTTCATAACAACAGATGGCATCGTCCAGAAAATGAACTCGCTATTGCAAACGGTATTCGTTTAGGAACCATGCTGGGTAAAAAATTACAAGTTAGAAATGATGAAAAATCCACTAAATTCAATCGGCTGTATACTGGAAAAATCGATAAGCGATTAATTGCAGAATTAGGTTTTGGAAACGAAAGCGTTTTTCATAAAGTTATGGTTGACAGATATTCCCCAGCCATTCTTCATATATCTATTGATGCTAGCGGTTCTATGAGTGGAGATAAATGGACTAACACTATGACATCAACAGTAGCAATTGCAAAAGCAGCTTCTATGATTTCCAATTTAGAGATTGTAATAAGTTTTAGATCGACTCACGACGGTGGAAGTACTAGAAGAAGTAGCGTATATTATCCTCTAATTGCTATTGCTTATGATTCTCGCAAGGATAAATTTAGCAAGATTTCTAGAATTTTTAAAAGTATTCATTGCACTGGAACCACTCCAGAAGGATTAGCCTTTGAAGCTATCATGAAAGAATTAGTACCAGGTGGAATCAATAAAGATTCATATTTTCTGAATTTTTCAGACGGAATGCCAATGTTTCATAATGACAATATTTATTATAATGGTGAAGAAGCACTGAAGCATACCAAGAAAATGACAAATAAAATTAGAAATATGGGTGTGAAAGTTATGAGTTATTATATTGGTAGTTCATATGAGAGAGATTCAAACAAGAATGATTTCAAAAAAATGTATGGAAAAGATGCTCACTTCATTAATGTCACGAATGTATTTGAAGTAGCTAAAACCATGAATAAAATGTTTTTAGACAAATGAGTCTAATATATATTAATACGGGGCTGATCGGTTTCGACAGCTGTTATTTGACAATTAGGTGCAGCGGAGTTTGAACAAGACTTGCTATAAAAGGTTCAAAAACCAAAATAGCGATAACTCGCTAGACGGGTTGGCAATAGACTGGCACTTGGCCGGTACTGAACAGGTTTCCAACGCTCTCGAGCTGTTGGCGGTACCTGACTGGAATGCCAACCAAACTTACGCTTACGCATAAGTTCTTGGGTTGTCTAACACCCGAGTATAAAACAAGTTAGACGATCAACTCTTGTGTATGAGTATAAAGACACCAGTTACGGGATATATTCTGAGCAAAAAGAATCCACATGGTTGTTTGGCAGTGGCTACCAATGGAAACTGCCTAAGCTGTAAATGACCTATTGTAAAAGATAGACTGGACTGGGGTTCGATTCCCCACAGCTCCACAAATGAAAGGACGACAAAACACAGTATGACTGATGCAGAACGGTTACGATCGTTAATTCGCACCATGAGATTACCTAGCTTTAGGAAGGATAATCTAGACAATAAACACGGACTGTTATGGTTAGCTAGAAATATGGGAATGAAGAATAGTGAACATCCAAAATACCCAGAAGCAGTAGAACAACTTAAGATAATGTTGAGAGAAAAGTTATATAATAGTTGATCTTTTTAGAAAAAAATATATATTTATTAATGAAAGAATTAATGTCGCTCAAATGAGGATGTTAATGTTTGACTAAATAGTAAACAAAACAGGAGAAAAACAATGACTAACGTCGTACTAAATCGCAATCTTCCCTTTTTCGACAGGGATAATTTTTTAACCCCCTTTGATAGAATGTTTGACCAAATGGTTGAGGCTCAATATCCAGAAGTCACAAGAACCGTTGGCGTTAAACCCTTTCAAGGAACAGCATATCCAAAAGTAAATGTATACGAATATGATGATAAAATTGGTATCGTTGCAGAAATACCTGGATTAGATAAGAAGCAACTCAAGGTAGAAGTTGAAGAAAATATGTTAACCATTAGTGGTGACAAGCACACCGTTGCTGATGATAAAGGAGCAAAGGTTCTTCGTCGAGAGTTAAAGGCTTCTTCATTTAAGCGTTCATTTGAATTAGGTGAACTCTTAGACGGGGATAATGTTTCAGCAAAATTCAAAGATGGGATCTTGTCTGTTTCAATTCCAAAAACTGAACCAGAATTACCAAAGAAGAATTTTGTTAAAATTTCTTAATTAAATAGGTTATAGAAAATAAATAAATGGGGTTCAACCGATTTTTAGTTTCCACTATAAATAAACTTCAAAAACGACCGAGCCCCCTTTATTTAAATTTAAGAGGTATAATATGCCAATGACAAAAAAACAGTGGTTAGAACAGTCAGTAATGTGTGATGAATGGGGTAGACCACCATCACTAGCTGATGTTCCACTGACGTATATGTCCAGGAAAAAAGCGTTTGGAAAACGTGGGTATTCTAAGAGAGAAATTACTGAGATATATGAGCTTCATATGAATATGAAAAAGACTGGTGGATAAAATAATCCACGTAGATGGCAAGTTATTTGAAGTATTAGGTACTCAAGCGGTTAAAACTACAGATGAAAAAGGAACCGATTATTGGAAAGAAAAATGGGGTGCAGATACAGTTCTTAGGAACGGTGATTTGTACTATTTTTGTAGAAATATCTTAGAAGCTGAGTGGACTGAATAAAAATTGAATAAACAACTATTTATATATGAGGTGTTATACTATCAAATCAGTTAATGCGTAACAAAAAACAGTAGGAGAAAATACATGGGTAGCGGTAAATTTTTTGCGTTCCTAGTTGGATTATCAGCGTTATGTATTGCAGGTAGTGCTGCATTTTTTAGTGTTTTTGGTTTGTCTAAGCTATTTGCTGGGGCAACTAAAGAAGTAATTGTTATGGCAGGATCTTTAGAATTTGGAAAGTTAATTTCAGCTTCATTTTTATACAGATATTGGGATAAAGTAAATAAGGCTTTAAGAACATATTTATTAGTTGGAATTATAACGTTAGTTGGAATAACGAGCGCAGGTATCTTTGGATTTTTATCTAATGCATATCAAGGTGCTACAATAGAGTTTGAAAAAGAATCTACCAAACTATTATACAAAGAAGATAGATTAAGTCAGTTAGAAGAAGATAAGATTTATCTTAAAGATGAGTTGGAAATTGCTATATCAGAACTACCAGACAATTATATCACAGCGAAAAGACAACTTCGTGCAGATTATAATCCAAAGGTGTTAGAAATTAATGACCAGATATTAGGAGTTAAAGCAGAGATTGGTAATTTAAAAACGGCGTTAATTGAAACAGGGGTAGATGTTGGACCAGCAATTTATTTAGCTAGGGTGTTTGGAACAGATATAGATACAGTTGTAAAGTTTTTTATTTTCATATTGATATTTGTTTTTGATCCAATGGCTGTTGTTCTAGTGATATGTTATAATGTAGTATTGTTAGATAGACAAGGTAAAAATTATAAACCAAAAATAGAGTACAGTGGTAGAAAATGGTGGCAGATGTATGGTGAAAATAAACCAATAAAAGAAAAGATTAAAGAAGCAGTGTTAAAGAAGGAAGAACCAACGGCACGAAAAACACAGGTATATGCCAGCGGCGGTAAAGCCGATGCAAGGATAATAACAGAAATTGAAGATGAGTAATATTTATATAAAAATAGGAGATGTGTTATGAATGCACACGAGCAATTTGAAAACATAAAAGAGTTATGGAATGAGTTTGATGAGAATCATACAAAGTTTAACGATAAAGGAACTAAAGCTGCAGCTAGTAGAGCAAGAAAAGCTATTGGTGAAATAAAGAAGCT
>Ga0208278_1001570_pt1 | contig 10514 bp, 8 predicted proteins | sample ETN01SmetaG_FD_185794 | JGI IMG/M metagenome (GOLD analysis project Ga0208278, IMG submission 185794) | Marine microbial and viral communities from oxygen minimum zone, Eastern Pacific Ocean - ETNP2014F12-01SV259 (SPAdes) (version 2) | ecosystem: Environmental > Aquatic > Marine > Oceanic ...
CGGTAAAAGCGAGATCATGCATATGTTTGCCATAAATACCGAGGGAGTAAGTGAAGTTATACCCCCTCAGAATGATTTATGAAATATTCGGGTTAAATCATTAAACCATCCACCAATTGGAATTTTATACTTATTGGGTTCAAATAAATCAGAAGGTTTTAGCCCTTTCACAAATAACTCGTTGCCTGATTCTTTGGATCTTCAAAAACCTTATAGTTCGTGATTGAAACATAAATGGTGAGTTTAGAACCGATTTTTATTTCGGCTTTTTTTGTCGGGCTGCTTGGTGGGACTCACTGTATAGGAATGTGTGGTGGAATTGTGACGGCTTTGACCATGGGCTTGTCCCATGAACAACGTGAAGACGGCAGTAGGTTCTTCACTTACCAGTTTTCATACAATTTAGGACGGATTCTTTCTTATACTGTTGCAGGAGGAATGGCAGCTAGTATTGGTGCGGTTTCAGAACATTATGGTGCAGGGATCCTGACGAGAAAAATTTTAACCCTGGCTGCTTCTGCAGTATTGATTTTCCTAGGTTTATATCTCACAGGTTGGTGGAAAAAGGGAACATTAATGATTGAAAGTTTTGGAACGATCCTGTGGAAAAGAATGGAACCTGCAGCAAAAAAATTCATCCCCATCCGTTCGATCAGTCATGCCCTGATTGCTGGATTCTTATGGGGATGGCTCCCATGTGGACTAGTCTACTCGGCACTTTTTTTAGCAATGTCAGCAGATAGCATTCTTCAGGGTGCAATCATCATGTATTGTTTTGGAATCGGAACGCTTCCAGTTCTTCTAGGAATTGGTTATTTCTCAACAAACTTTATCAGCCATCTCCAGAAACAATGGGTCCGTATCACAGCTGGTATCATGATCATTGGCTTTGGGATCTACCAGTTTACTCTATTACTCCTCTAAACCATTGTATTACAGTGGCCAATTCAAAAACTGGACTCGGGGATCTTTTTCAGTGAAATTTGCATTTCCGGCGTGGAGGGATGAAAGCCATAGTCTGAGGAAGTAACAAGATTAGAAAGTATGGTCGAGCCAAGGTACCTCTCAATCAAGGATGTTTTCAGAATCTGAAGATCCATTGAATATCAGATCGGCCCTGTTGATGCCTGAAGCTGAGTGCAGGATAATTTTTGGACTTACGTTCCTGCTCCAAGCCGGCCAGGCTCGATTTCTCAAGGAGCATGGTGATTCCTCCAAAAGCAAAAGAGATACCGCCCACGAACATGGAGGTACTGTAAATGCGTCCAGCTTCCTGACGGTTGCATTCAATGAAATTGTCGTATTTTCGGTCATCTTTGTAGCTTTTCTCTTCACATGGAGCAACAATTACACCTGCAGTGAGTAGGCCCACTCCTATCCAGAAAATGTTCCGGCTGAATCCGAGCACTTCACTTGACTCCTCCCATTCTTCTTTCCAACCATGAAACTCTTGGGGGTTGGTTTGTTCAGAAAGCTGAAGTTCCATCGGCAGTTGCAGGGTTTTAGAAGCCATACTCCGTACCACACCAGTTTTTGCATCAGCCACAGTCACCCGGACGATGGTTTTGAGCCTGCCGATGGTTGAGAAACTACCCCACGCAAAGTAATCAATTTCCGCCAAAACCCCTGTACGGACTCCGGCAAAGCTCGCCTCCCCCTTCTTAAGCATGAGTGCCTGTTCCTCATCCATGGCCACAAGAATCGAACGGTCAGCCAAACGGGTGTGGGCGGCCAGGATCAATTGCAATGCATTGTCCATCACTGGTAAATAACGTGGATTTTGGACGTTGTCAGGAATTTCCGGTTTGAGGATTCCAACTACCTTGTTGCCCTGCAGATTTCCCTTGCTTACAGCTTTCAGTACAATTTCTTCAAAAACTTGCTGTGTTTCAATTACTTCAGAATCCATAACCGTCATTTCACCGCCCTGAAGCAGGGTCTGTGAAAAGAAAATAATCGAAATCATCAAGCCCACATGTTTTGTTAAAGATTTCAAGTTTTCTCGCTTTGAAGTGTTTCTCAAAAACTCAACTAAATCCAATATAGGAAAATCAGGGAAATTCCAAGTGAATAACAGCCTTTCAGCCAATAAAACTCAGTTTGACAGACAACCCAAGATGGCAGAGTGGTGGTGGAGAAACGAGGCTAAGATGAAGTTGCCTTCCGATGGTTCCCTTCAAGACAAAGGGCCAAAGATTTATTGCCTTGGGAGGATTGCTTTCAAAGGCTAATGTTTTTTTTTATCCAAGAAGGGAAAAACAATTTGGCAAAAGCATATCTTGTTGGTGTTTACAGCAAAATTGAAAATTTATGGAGAGGGTGCTGGTCCAGCTATGAATGCTAACGGAGCTAAACCACTCGCAAGAGGCTCAAATATTTCAAGACTTGAAGGGATTCCTCCTGAAAGGGCCGTAATATTAGAATTCGAAAGTGTCGAGGCGGCTCAGAAGGCTTATCAGAGTCAAGAATACCAAGCAGCTAAGGAAAAATTTGAAGGAGGAGTTGACCGTGTTTTGTTTGTTATAGAGGGAGTTTAAGAACCTACTTTGATATTGGCCGCTGGAGCAATTGTTTCCGGTGCAACCAAGTGCTGCCGCAATCGGTGCCAGATGAGGGTTACTACGACGATACCCAGCAACGGAAGGGCGGTCAGGTTGAGTTCCCACCAGTCCATTACGCTGAGCAACACTCCTGCCAGCAACGATCCGGAAGCCGCCATCGCAAAAACGAGGAAGTCGTTGCCACCTTGCACCAGTGCTTTTTCTGCGGGGCGATAGGTTTCGGTTAGCAGTGTAGTTGCGGAGATGAACATGAAGTTCCAACCGACGCCAAGAAGCATCAGCGAGGTCCAGAAATGCCACCATGATTCACCGTGGAAGTTGAGTGCGATGCAGACAAGGTTCAACACCACCCCTGTGGCTATCATGCGGGGTGAACCGAAGCGTTGGATGAGCGAACCAGTGAAGAAGGAGGGTAGGAACATTCCCATCACATGCCCTTGAATAACCAGAGCGGTGTCAGAAAAGGCATAGTCCCGATGGTTCATCGCCAGCGGGGTAGCAGTCATGATGAAGGCCATCACCGCATAACTCAGCGAAGCGCTGGCAACGGCAAGGATCAGGTTGGGCTGGGCCACAAATTCTCCCATAGGACGTCGGGTGCCATGCTGCTCCTCCGCGGTAGGATGTGGGAGATCAAGGAATGCAAGGATCGCAATAACCAGCACATACACTCCTGCAACTGCAAGGTAGCCTCCTGCGAAAGGAGCGTTGTCCACCCAGTCCTTGCCCTGTGCCGCCAGCAACGGACCGAGCGTTCCAGAAACAATGCCCCCCACCATCACGAGCGAAACCGCCTTGGCTTTGAATGAAGGGCCCGCTATTTCAACCGCTACAAAGCGGTAGAGTTGATTGAAACCCATCATCATGCCCAAGGTGAAGGTGGATGTGCAAAACAGCGAGAAGCTGCTGATGAGGATCGCATAAGCACCAGTCAATGCTCCGATGAACCCAAGACTGGTTCCGATTAGAAAACCGTTGCGCCGTCCCACCCTTCTCATCAACAGTGACGCTGGAAAGCCTGCGGACATTGTACCAAAGAGCTTGAGGACGAGTGGAAGGGTTGCGAGTGCCTTGTTTGCGGCAATCGCATGACCTACCAGAGAACCCGCTGCAACAGTCAGGCTGGCGACCGAACCGGTGAGGGCGAAGCAGGTGGTGAGCAGCAAAAGACGAAAATAAACTCTTGATGGCGTTTCAGGCATGGAATCTCTATGCGGGTTTAGCAGAATTTTCTTTAGTTTCTGTCCAAACTTTCCTTGCTTTTCGATGAGGGTCTACTTTGAGTGAAGCATAACCGTTTGGTCAGAGGACCTGGATTTGCGGGCTAAGTCCTAAAAAAATCAATGTGCCGCAACAAGGAAGGTTCTTGAAGAATCCCGCCTGTTGTTTCCAAACTCATGGTACACTAAAAAACAATTGCTGGGGAAGCCAGGTCGCAAGCGAGGGAAGCATGACCATCAGAGCTCCGTATATAATACCGACTACCACAAAGAGTGGAATCCCCCGAAACGCTTTGTCAGGACTCAGGTTGAGAACTCCAGCAGTTGTGTATACACCCACGCACACTGGAGGAGTCAACATGCCGATTCCTGCAAAGCCTGTGAAAACAACAAAGAGCTGCAGTAGGTCCACATGAACGGAAATAGCAATGGCTGCAAAGATCGGGACCGTCAGGTAAAACAACGGGATGATTTCGATGAAGGTTCCCAGAATAAGACAGATGACCGCTAGCATGAGCCAGAACATCATGGGGATCACACCGAAATCAGTAAAGAAGATTATGATTTCTTGCGGGGCCCGGGTGTATGTCAAGACCACCGAAAGAAACGTGGCCATGGCGCTGTTTTCGATGATTATCAACATCCCCTTGCGCCGGGTTTGTGCGCTTACGTGGGTCCACAATGACCTGCAGATTGTGATCGGAGTCGGTACGTAGACACTTGGTCTGTGAGGGTTTTGCCAACTCTTTTGTAGGATGAGTTTTGGCGCCTTTTGCGAAATGAACATGTTGTGCTGTGCTCATGCATTTGAAAATGTATCAAAAACCAGGAAACCTCCAATCCAGAGATGAAGCGGATCTCTTCATTCCACTCGACACCATAAATGGATTGAAATGTGCGAAGACGGGTCTTCCTTTGTTATTTGGTAGCATTTTCACAAATTCCTAATCTTGGTTTCTAAACAATGCGACTTTCGCGTCAGGTTTTCGGCATTTCATATTTGTAAAATAAACAATGTAAAATTCTAATATATTTTCTATTAAGCTTTAAATCACAAGAATTCAGAGTGATCGTATTCCACTGTTGTACTGGAATTTATTGAACATCCTTATGCCAAGATAAGACCATGGAAGCAAAAAAAGTCTCCTCCGTGCCCCTCCTAAAGACACCCCTGAATGGATGGCACAAATCTAATGGGGGTAAGATGATGGATTTTGGTGACTGGGACATGCCAGTACAGTATGAATCCGGAATCTTCAGGGAGCATCTCTCCACAAGACGCTATGGTGGTCTGTTTGACGTCAGCCACATGGGTCGAATCAAAATCCAAGGCAGGGACATAGTCGCTTTCCTGCAGCATGTACTCACCAACAATGCTGAATCGCTGAAACCCTGGCAGGCTCAATACACGTTGATTCCCAATGATAATGGAGGGCTTTTCGATGATGCCTACCTTTACCATCCGGGTGAAGAGTTTTTCCTCGTTGTCAACGCTTCCAATCGGGAAAAGGACTGGGAACATTTGCAAGAGAAAGCTAAATCGTTCGAAGTCTCTATGGAGGATGAAACTTCGCTGGTGGGGATGATTGCCTTTCAGGGGCCGCTTTCAGGAAGAATCCTTGAGGGCCTCATCGAAAAGGGGACCATGCCAGAACCCTTCCGCAATAGTCTTTCTGAATTCACAATAATGGGTACGAATGTAATAGCTGCCCGCACTGGCTACACGGGTGAGCCAATTGGTTTCGAATTATTTCTGCCTTCAGAAAAGACCGAGGAAATTTGGACCAGCTTATACGAAGCAGGCCGTGAGGAAGGGGTGGTTCCAGTGGGACTTGGTGCACGGGACACTTTGCGTCTTGAAGCAGGCATGCCGCTCTATGGCCATGAGTTCGGATTTGATCCGGAAGGCAGAGAGATTCCTGCCTATGCCTTCCCTCTAACATCGATGGCCACAAGTTTTTCAAGGAGGAAGGGGGATTACATTGGTCGTGAAGCCTTGCGAGCACAGTTTGAGGAGGTGCGAAAGTTGAGGACGGATCAGTACAAATTTAATGAGATTCTTAACAAGCGTATCCTGCCACTGGCCCTGAAAGACAAGGGAGTTGTAAGGCAGGGGGATTCGGTTTTTCATGATGGTAAGAATATCGGGGTCATTACGAGCGGAACCATGGTGCCTTACTGGAAGTTTGAAGGAGAGGGCGCAAATATGAGGATCACTGACGAGCAGGACCGAAGGGCTCTAGCTCTGGCTTATTTAGATGCCACAGTGTCCCAGGAACAAGAACTGGAACTGGAGGTTGAAGTCCGCGGCCGAAGGTTGAAGGGGCAACTGGTACGCTGGCACGGACGCTCGGAAGCACCACCGTATTTCAGGGCGATTCCGGTTGAGGTGAAACCTGATACATCTCCATCTCCACGGTCATCAATAGCTGGAAAAGTTGATCTACTCATTAAAAAGAGCCTGGAAAATCACCAATGGAGACAGCGCCGTTGTGTGAATCTCATCCCCTCGGAAATGACCCAGTCTTCTTTGGTACGGCTGCTTCAGATCACGGATCCTTGTGGACGATACGCAGAGCACAAGGAACTTCTCGCGGCCTTCGAGCAAGAGGTCTTCTACTACCAGGGAACAGAATTTATCGAATGGGTTGAAAAAAGGTTAGTGGAGGAGATGCGTGATTTCCTTGGCTATCCTCTCATTGAGTCTCGTGTGATCAGCGGCCAGATGGCCAACATGACGGTCTTCAGTGCTCTAGTGGATTTTCGAAACCGTACCGATAGGCGTTTAGAACAGGCCCGCATGTCGATGGTGATGAATAATCATATTAGCAAGGGCGGTCACCTTAGTTCCCAGCCTATGGGAGCTCTTCGTGATTATATTGCAAAGGATCCCGTTACCGAAAAATATGCTGTGCTTAATTTTCCGGTGTGTCAGGACAATCCCTATCGGATTGATTTGGAGGAAACAGCAGGTCTGCTCGAACGTTATGACCCAGAGCTGATCATACTCGGAAAAAGCATGATCCTTCACCCCGAACCGGTCGCGGAGATCCGTAAGCTCCTCCATTCGAAACAGTCGAGACCCATTCTGATGTATGATATGGCCCATGTCATAGGTCTCATCGGTCCTCATTTCCAGGATCCCTTTGCAGAGGGTGCCGACATCATCACCGGATCAACTCACAAGACCTTGTTTGGATCACAACGTGGGATAATCGGTGTAGCCTTTGAAGAAGGAACAACGGAATTTGAACTCTGGAAAGCAATCCAGCGGAGGACGTTCCCAGGGGCGGTCAGCAACCATCACCTTGGGACTCTGTTAGGCATGTTGATGGCAGCATTGGAAATCAACGCATTCAAAGAGATGTATCAACCGCAGGTTCTGGCTAATGCAAGAGCTTTCGCGAAAGCTCTTGCTGATGAAGGATTGGAGGTGCAGGGCGACCCAGAGCTTGGATACACCCAAACACACCAGGTTGTTGTTGCGGTTGGTTACGCAAAGGGTTGTGCTAGTGCAGAGGAACTGGAAGCAAGCAACATCATTGTCAACTACCAGGCAATTCCCTCTGATGAAAGCTTTACTTCAAGTTCAGGCTTACGTATGGGAGTTGCTGAAATGACTCGTTTTGGTATGAAAGAAAAGGACTTCATTGAGTTTGCAACGCTATTTGCAGAGGCGGTTCATGGAAAGAATGTCGGAGAAGAGGTTTCTCGTTTCCGTGAACGTTTTCAAACCCTAGATTTCAGCTTCGACAAGGACTACCCAGAGGTTTATGGTGAAATGGAGAAACTTTTCTGAAAAAGTTCCATGAATGATACGGATAATCATGTTTCCATAGTTATTCTGATTTAATTCTACCGTGCATCATTTCCCCGATAATGTTATAGACATAAATGCATTAGGAACCCCTGTTGGATCTTGAAATTACCTAACAGATTCTCAACATCCTCTACACCCACCCTAGAAACAAAACCCCAATCTGATATGAGGGGGTCAAAAGAGTTGAAATAAATACTGAACCGGGGGAGAAGGTTGGTCTTGATGTCAAATCCATGCTTTTTTCATAGAGATTTGTGCCTATGAGCAGGGATCCTAACTGCCCGGTGAAAAGGACTTAGGGCACCAAAAAAGTCTACCAGCTTTATATGGAGGGTATTCACATGAGACATGCATAAGTGTTGGTGTCATCCTGTAAATAAGAACCATGAATAATCATCGTTTACTTTACCGACGCGGCATTTTGCTGTTAGTAGCTTCAGGTTTTTTCCTGAGCACCTCTGGTATTGCACTTCGGTTAATCGAACAAGCTGATGGCTGGCAAATTCTATTTTACCGATCCTTTGCCTTGAGTCTCACGATTTTTCTCATCCTGTTTTTCCAGAAAGGCTTAAGGGTTTTTGATGAATTTCGTGGACTGGGGTGGAATGATTTTTTACTGGCAGTATTTCTCGGAACCGGATTCGTCGCTTATGTGTTTGCGTTGCTTTATAACACAGTAGCCAATGCACTTTTCATTTTTAGTTGTGCTCCTTTTGTGGCTGGTTTTCTAGGTTGGATCCTATTGGGAGAACGGGTACCGACGCGGACATGGTTTGCCATTTGTGCTGCTATGGTTGGTCTTACCATTATGGTTGGTAGCGAACTGGCTGTCAGCCGTTACCTTGCTACCTTGATTGCCTTGTGGATCCCCATTTCCTATGCTGCATCGATAATCGCCGTAAGAAGTTCTAAACGAGAGAATATGCTGGCCGCTCTGTGTCTTGCTGGCCTTGTTGCTGGAAGCCTATCTGCTATTTTTGTAACGGATTTCGCTCTGACACCTAAGGATCTGGTTATTTCTCTTTATCTTGGTGTCTTCCAAGTTGGTGTGGGTTTCGCACTAATGGTGCTTGGTACCAGATATGTTCCTGCTGCACAGGTAGGTTTGCTGGCGTTGGTTGAACCGGTTTTGGCACCTTTATGGGTTTGGCTGGGGGTCGGAGAAGTGCCTGGTCTGGCAACAATGGTTGGTGGGGCAATAATATTCTTGGCATTAACAACCGATGGTATTCTGAATATTCAGAGATCCTTAAATGATTCAGCCTAGTTTTCCACGACACAGATGAAAACTGAGCATTTAGCAGGCTTGATCCTTTTTCATCCAAATAAATAGAATTTAATGATGTATAAAATTATTATAAACATAATCAATATAAGTTGATTTTATAGAATGCCTGATACGAATTACAATAATATAAAAATAGGTATAGTTGGTTTAGGCTTAGTGGCTGAACCTAATCTTAAAGGGTATAGAAGTCACCCTAATGCGGAAGTTGTGGCTGTATGTGATGTTGATATTTCAGAAGCCAAGAAATTTAGTAAAAAACATGACATAGCAAATGTTTATTCTTCTTATGAAGAAATGTTAAATTCCGATATTGATGTTGTTAACATAGCAACACCTACTCATCTACATGCTCCAATGACCATGCAGGCTTTAAATGCTGAAAAACATGTTCATTGCGAAAAACCATTTTGTAGGTACCTCTCAGAAGGAGAACGAGCCATAAAGGAAGCTAACAAAAAAAAATTAAAAATATTTGTAGGTGAAACTTATCTTTTCATTTCTTCACATATTAAAACAAAAAAATTAATTGATGATGGGATGATAGGAACCCCTTTGCAGATACGTATGCGACATGGAGCTTGGAATGAAAAACCAATTTCCAGAATTAATACCGGACCACTAAACCGCGATTGGAGAATGGATCCATATCTTTCAGGTGGAGGAAAATATCCTTGGATTTTCGATCATGCTGTCCATTTTTTTGCCACTGCAGAATATTTTATGCAAAACAAAAAAATTAATGAAGTACATGCAATAAAGGCCCACAATACAAATGACCATAGTTTAGCTGGAGCTGCACATGATCCTTACATAACTCCTGTAACTGACATACCAATAATTACTTGGAATTATGAAGATAAGGCTTGTCAAGGATTATGGTGTCGTGCTGAACGTTTAAACGGAAAATGGGATTTTATGCAAGGTTTTAGCACGGTTGTGATAGGTGAGTTTGGAATGATTGAGGTCCTTGGAGAAGGTGGAAATAATCTTATTTGGAACGGAGAACAACAACATCTTATTCTTCACCGTGAAGATAAAGATCCTTTATGTTTTCGCTTTGAAGAGGGTGGTGATGATATATGGGAATCAGATATTTCCTATTATTGTCAGGGACATAAAAATCAAATTCATCATTTCATCAATAGTATTGTCTATGGAGATCAACTTAAATACTCAAGTGAAGATGCTTTACAAGCCGTAAGATGTACTTTAGCAGTAATTAAATCGGCAGAAGAAGGAATTCCAATTTTAGTCTCATCAATTAATAATGAATACACGGCATTTAATGAATGAGTGATTCATATTTATGATCCATTCTGTTCATAGCTAACATTTGCTATTCGTTAAGTTTTAAAAAAACCTAAATCATCTTCCGAGTAGAGGGGTGGATTGTCCGTACTTATCCTTGGAGGCCAATTTTGTTTGCACATCCGGAGCTTGAAAAAACCTAATCTTGTGAAAAAACTGAAAAGTATGTGGAAAATAGCAGGTAATGGAGGAAAAATAGAGATATTCTTAATTAGAAATCTTAACCCGAATATTTCATAAAAATGGATGATAATCGTTTAACTTATTGATATAATAAAGCTTTATCAAAAAGATTATCGGACGAATGAAAACGAGAA
>Ga0208278_1001572_pt1 | contig 10512 bp, 11 predicted proteins | sample ETN01SmetaG_FD_185794 | JGI IMG/M metagenome (GOLD analysis project Ga0208278, IMG submission 185794) | Marine microbial and viral communities from oxygen minimum zone, Eastern Pacific Ocean - ETNP2014F12-01SV259 (SPAdes) (version 2) | ecosystem: Environmental > Aquatic > Marine > Oceanic ...
TACATCATACATTATACTTTATACTTAATCTATGGCTCTAATTGGTCCGAAAATTACTTGGCATGCTCTACCAAAAGAAGAAATTGTTACTGTTCTAGATACTGATCTTAAAAACGGTCTTACAAACGAGACGGTTTTAGATAGAAGGAGGAAATATGGTAAAAATATTCTAGTAAAGAGCAAACAGGATGGAATTTTTAAAATGGTTCTAAACCAAATTAAAAGTCCTCTAGTTCTAGTCTTGGTTGTTGCTGGTTTAGTCACTTTTTTTCTAAAAGAATATATAGACACGGCGGTAATCTTCATTGCTGTTTTTATAAACACCCTTATTGGAACTCTACAAGAAGAAAGAGCGGACAAGGCCTTCCAAAAACTAAATAATTCTCAAAAACACTTTACTTCGGTCATACGCCACGGTAGAAAATTTATAATTCCAATTGAGGATTTGGTTCAAGGTGATTTGGTTTTCTTGGAGGCGGGTAGTTTTGTGCCAGCGGATATTAGATTAGTTGAAGCAACAAATTTTGAGGTTAATGAAAGTGTCTTAACTGGAGAATGGGCCGATGTACCAAAGGAAGCCGTAGTTGTGGCCAGAGAAAAACCGTTATCAGATCAATCAAACATGACTTGGATGGGAACTCTCGTCTCCTCTGGTTTTGCCAAAGGGGTTGTGGTTCAGATTGGTGCTAAAACTGAAATAGGAAGAATTGCCGAGAGTCTTTCCTCAGATAGCAAAAGACGAACACCGATACAAAGGAATATTAGAAGAATTGCAAAGTTTCTAGCTTTTGCTGTCAGTGTAATCGTCCTCCTTATCTTTGGTCTTGGAATTTTCAGAGGGCTCGAAATAGGGGAAATGCTTTTGGTTTCGGTCGCCATGGCTGTTTCTGTTATTCCTGAAGGGCTACCCGCAGCAGTGACCGTTGTTTTGGTTTTAGGAATGGAAAGAATTTTAAATAAAGGTGGACTGGTTCGGAATCTTTTAGCAGCTGAAACCCTTGGCTCGACAACGGTTATTTTGACCGACAAAACCGGCACTTTAACCAAGGGGGTAATGAAGCTTGCTTCAACTTATACCCTGGGGACTATAAATAAATCTGATTTTAACGAAAGCGACGAAAGGGAACTTCTAAAAATGACAGTTCTTTCATCTGATGCCTTCATTGAAGAGAATGAAGAGGATTCAGAAATTATTGTCAGAGGCCGACCTCTGGAAAAAGCCATTATTATGGCTGGACTTGAAGCCGGCTTTAATTATTTTGACATGGAAGAGACTGACAGGAGAATTGATTTTCTGCCTTTTGAATCGGAAAACAGATTTTTAGCTTCCCTGAATTATGTAGCAGGTACTAAACAAAAGAGAGTATATTTAAGTGGTTCGCCGGAAGCTCTTTTGGAGAAATCTGATTTTGTTCTGAAGAATGGAAAAGAAATTAAAATTACCAACGAAGTCAAAAAGGAATTTGAGAAAATTCAGGAAAAATGGAGCAGGCAAGGACTTCGTTTTCTGGCTTTGGCGTATAAGGATACAAATTCAAAAAATCTACCCAAAACCAATATTAAGGAAAGCAAGGAGTATAACAATATTATCTTTGCCGGCCTGATTTCATTTGAAGACTCTATTCGGGAAGATGTTGGCGCTGCTATCAAGACGGCCAAAGAAGCGGGGGCCAGGGTTATTATGATTACAGGAGATAATGTTTTTACGGCGCATAAAATTGCCCAGGATGTCGGTATTGCTACTCGTGAGGACATGATTTTAGAAGGCAAGGATATTGCTTCTATGAACGATAAGGATTTATTGGGAGTTTTGAAAAAGGTTAAAGTTTTTGCTAGAGTTTTACCTTCGCAAAAACTTCGGATTTCAAGAATTTTGCAGGGTGCCGGAGAAATAGTTGCTATGACTGGGGATGGTGTAAATGATGCTCCAGCCCTTAAAGGTGCTGACATTGGAATTGCTGTTAATAGCGGAACGGAAGTGGCCAAAGAGTCATCAGACATGATTTTACTCGACAATAACTTCTCGGTCATTGTTCGGGCCATCGAAGAGGGAAGAAGAATAGTAGACAACCTCAAAAAAATTATCAGCTTTCTCCTCTCAACTAGTTTTGGGGAAATTTTTATTATAGTGGCCGCTCTGGCCTTTGGACTACCTCTGCCAATTTTGCCGGCTCAGATTCTTTGGATAAATATTGTTGAAGAAGGAGCAATGAATTTTGCTTTTGCTTTTGAACCAAAAGAGGGCGATGTAATGAAAAGGAGACCACATCTTCTCTCTTCAAGAAACGTTCTAACTCCAGAGGTTAAAAAATTGATATTCACAGTTGGTGTTATTACCGGAGTCTCCACCGTTATTATCTACTTCTTTTTGTTGAGACTTGGGCTACCGATTGAAGAAGTGAGGACGATGATCTTTGCTGTTTTGGCTCTTGACTCGATTTTCTTTTCTCTTTCATTTAAGAGTCTTCGGACACCGATTTGGAAGATAGACATTTTCTCAAACAAGTACCTTATTCTTTCAATGTTCATAAGTATTACCCTATTGTTCGGTGCTTTGGCACTAGAGCCATTAAGAGAGCTTTTGCGGCTAGTTCCTTTAAGTTTGAAGGGAATCAGCTTCCTATTTATAGTTGGAATATTCAACCTCTTGACTATAGAGGTTGCAAAATTCCTGCTATTTAAGTCATCCAAGGGAAACTTGTGATAATTTGTCGCCGTCGTGGAGCACGCGCCCAGCGCTTCAAGACGGCCTTTTCATTTGGTGATATAATGCGCCCATGTTAACGAATGTTATTCTGATTTTTGGCTTTATTTTGCTCGGGTTTCTAATCTGGTGGTTTAACCGCAAGGATGGAGACGGAGCTGATTCGAATAGCTTTTTAATGCTCCAGACTCAATTAAATGAGCTTACCAAAACGATGGACCAAAAAATTGGAGAGACTACCAAGCAAATACAAAGTCAGTCCAATGAGGCAAACAGGATTGTGAGAGACGTTGTGCAGGGACTGACAAAATTAGAAGAGACGAATAAGAATGTTTTAGGTTTTGCCGACCAGCTTCAGAATTTACAGGACGTTTTGAAAAATCCAAAGCAAAGAGGAGTTCTGGGGGAGTATTATTTAGAAACAGTTTTGAAAAATGTTTTACCGCCCGACAGGTTTAAAATGCAATACAAGTTTGATAATGGGGAAATAGTTGATGCAGTGATTTTTTTGGAAAAGGGTAAAATTTTGCCGATTGATTCAAAATTCTCTCTTGAAAATTACAATAAAATTTTAGAAGAAAGAGAGCAGAGTGAAAGAGAGAAACTTGAAAAAGCATTCAGGCAGGATTTAAAAAATAGGATTAACGAAACCAGTAAATATATTAGACCAAAAGAGGGTACGATGGACTTTGCTTTTATGTTTATACCATCGGAAGGGATTTACTACGATCTTTTAGTCAATCAAGTTGGAGCAGTTAAGGCAAATACAAGAGATTTGATTGAGTATGCTTTTCAGCAAAAGAAAGTGATTATCGTCTCACCAACTTCATTCATGGCCTATCTCCAAACAGTTTTACAAGGGCTTCGGGCCTTGCAGATTGAGGAGAGTGCTAAAGAAATCAGACAGAACGTGGAAGTTCTGGGCAGGCATGTAGCCAACTATGATACTTTTTTGGGAAAGCTTGGTAGTTCTCTTGGGACGACAGTCAATCATTACAATACAGCCCATAAAGAGCTTAAAAAAATTGATAAGGATGTATTGAAAATTTCTGGTACCTCGGCAGGGGTTGAACCACTTGAAATAGGGAAGCCAGGGGAAGAATAATTGACAAGTTGTAATCTTCTGGTAACTTCTTGATTGGAGGTGATGCCGTGGGGAATAGAATATTTATCCTCGTTACAGAGAAGGGTGAGGTTCAATCAGTTTCTGATGGCCCTGAACCCTCTTCCAAGAAAATTAAAGTGGGGCAGAGAGTAAGGAGTAAGTCCAGTGGACAGGGAGGGATTGCCAAGGATTTCCAGCCACCAAGATTGGTTATTGGCCATCCCCGAACGGTGATGGTTCAAGTCCTTTTCGACGGTTCCACAAAGCCCAAGTGGGAAGACTTCGACAATCTGGCCTGACGCTGGAATAGCCTCGTTTACCTTGCCGCACCTCCGACGACTTACAATCGGGGTGCGGCAATTGTTTTTAGCTGATTTTTTTGTATAATGACTTGGCAATATAGCGGGGTGGAGAAGTAGTATCTCACGAGGCTCATAACCTCGAGACCCGGGTGCAAATCCCGGCCCCGCAACACTTAAACAAAATCAGAGAACTATGGTTCTCTGTTTTTGTTTATGAAATTATTTATTTTTCTTATTCTGTCTTGAATACTTAGATAGTCAGCAAATCTCTTAAAAATCTTTCCCTGATGAAAGAGGATTCCAAGAATTATAAATGGTGCTATTAGCAACAGTGCCAAGAAGAATTCCCTCTCTAAAATAATTCCCCCAAAATAATAAAGGGCAGCCATTGGCGGAATAGAGGCAATTATAGAAGTAGATAGAAACTTCCAAAAACTTATTTTGGTTAAACCGGCGACATAGCTTAAATAGTCAAATATTGAGACGGTAAACATTCTTATAAGTATTAATCCTCCGAAACCGCTTTTCTCATCGATTCTTTTCTCCCAAAGATCTATTTTTTCAAGTGGAATGAAATTTTTAACAGCCGGTCTCCCAAATTTTCTAGCAATCCAGAAGTTCATAGAGCTTCCAATAATAATACTGGATTCGGCATAAATAAACCCAGCCATTTTGCTAAAAAAAGCTAAATTTAAGAGGTCAATTGGAGTACCAGGAACAGGTGCAGCTATTATAGATGCTGTTCTTAAAATAATGGAAATGACAGGCGCCAAAGCAATGTGGATTTGCAGGTAGTTTTGGATTATCTCGGGCATATTCTAGGAGTATAGGACATTAGAAAAAAAGAATAAAGATGCTTGAAAAAGGAACTTTATTTCATTATGCTAATTATTGTTTGTATAATGTCGGGGTAGCTCAGTTGGTTAGAGCACTGCACTCATAAAGCAGAGGTCGTGGGTTCAACTCCCACCCCCGGCACCAGAATCCGACTTTTTCTGTCGCAATGACTTGACAGTAAGAGTGTCATTTACTATAATTGAAGTGTACCCAGAGTGGTTTTGGGGCCCTAAGTCACGAAAGCTTCGTGGCAACAGTACATTAGGAGGTCTATCGTGAACAACAAAAGCAGACGCGTTATCATTTGCAACAAGTTGCTGAGTCACTACATCCTCAACAACTTCAGACTCCTACCCCCTTCCGAGTTCAGGCGTGAACTCGGGAACATGGCTCGGAAAATCAAAGTAAAACCAGAGGAACTCAGTGAGGTACTTGAGGGGGTCGTCCTTGAGCTGGTTACAGATATGTTCAAGGAACCCACCTTCCGGGTGGAACCAGTGCCTCACAAGAACGAGGAGGAGAGGCCCCCTCGAATCGTTCCAGCGTAAGGCTAGGAGGCCAAGGCACGTCCCGAAAGAACGACAGGGTGAGGGAACTCTCCCTCCTAAACGGGTAATTGTTCTTCCTCTCTTTACGAGAGCAAGGGCAGAACAAGAACCGATCCCCCTTGTTCCGGGACAACCACGGGCGCATCACTCACAGTGGGTGGTGTGCCTTTTTCTTTTCAGTTGAGTAGATTTGTGAGTTTATATAAGATTCACTTGCCCTATATAAATTTATGTATAATAATGTGCCTGCCACTTTATATTTAATAAAGAAACACAAAAAGTTTAGAGAAGTTTTAAGAGTTTTAAATATGCGGGTGTAGCTCAGCCTGGTGAGAGTGTCCCCCTGTCACGGGGAAGGTCGTGGGTTCAAATCCCATCACCCGCGCATATTAGGACGATTGTGCGAGCATTGTGGGTTGGAGATAGTGAGCATCTAAAATCACTAAAAGTGTAAGGGTTTTAGGGATTTTGAACTGTGGTAGGATTTTGGTATGGAAATTAGAGAAGCGATAGTCAAAGATTGGGAGAAAGTTCGTGATTTGTATCTAACTCTATTAAGAGAAGACCCGCAAGCCTTTGTAGACACATATGAAGAAATGTCTGTGAAAGATGGGGATTATTGGATTAATAGGTTGGAGAAAAAAGACGGAAAGACTTTTATTGCTATTGATGATAATAATTTTGTTGGTATGGGGCGTATTAATTTCTATGATAAATTCCCTGAAATACCAGTAATGCATAAGCTAGGTGTTTTGTCTGAATATCGTGGAAAAGGTATGGCCAAGGAATTGGTGAAAGCTAGAGAAGAATGGGCAAAGTCCAGAGGTGCCGAAAAGGTTAGACTTTATGTGATTGCAGATAATGTAACAGCAGTTAAATTTGCTGAAAAGAATGGATACAAGCTCTTAGAGAAATTTGAGAATGATATTAAAAGGGATAATGGTAAATATACAGACACCCTTCTCATGGAGAAAGATTTAATATGAAAGAGGAACATTTTTTTGACGAGATAACTGAACACAAGAAAAAGAAGCGTCCATATTCTTTGGTTAGCTATACTACGGACTGGAATGATAAATTTGAGGAAATCAAAAAGACTTTGGAAGAAGTTTTTAGAGGTAAAGCGATGAAAATAGTTCATGTCGGCTCTACAGCAATTCCAGAAATTAAAGCCAAGCCAATAGTGGATATCTTATTGATAGTTCCTGATGTTCAAGATTTAGTTGAGGAAAAAGAGAAAATGGTTGGACTTGGATATGAGTATCAAGATAACTATATCCAAGAGGGAACTACTACATTTTGGAAGTCTGAAGACAATGACCAAAAAACTCAAAATATTCACGTCTGTTTTGAGGGGTCAGAAGAAGCAAGACATTTTATTGAAGTAACAAGCTATCTAAAAGAACACCCAGAGAAGGCTAAAGAATATGAAGATTTAAAAATAAAACTAAACGAGCAACACCCAAATGACTATCCTGCTTACAGGAAGGGTAAAAATGGCTATCTGAAAGAGTTGGAAGTAATTGCTAAGGAGTGGTGGAAAGCTAAGACTAACTGACTTCTTTAGTTGCTATTGACTTTTCCAGCAGTTTGATATATAATGTGGGCGTAGGCTGGAATGAACTAGTCTACATTCAAGGAGGTTCTGCTATGGCAGACCACCACCCGCAACACATCCACGAACGGCTCATCCAGGCGGCGATCACGAAGTCGGTCTCCGAAAAGCTGGGAGGGTTGTCCAGGGAGCTCGGCGAGCTGACCAAGGACATGGGTCCGGCTGACACAACGGAAGCCAGGCTGATGCTCCTGGGAATGGTGAGAACCGCCTGTGGCGAGTTCTGCACCAAGATGAAGGCTCGCGTGGAGCGGGAACAGCATGCCCACCGGGAGCAGATGGAGGCTCAGGCGGGCATGGACGGGTAGACGATCTGGAGTAATTTCGTCCCGCTTAACTGCCGGACGGAGAACAAGAATCCAGTCGTTCGACCCGAGGGGCTACAGCGATGTAGCCCCTTTTTTAATTTTAATGAAAGGACTTAATAATCTCAGTTCCAACAACATCCACGAAAGCGCGCATAGTAATAATACGAAAATGGAAACTCCCCAGTCTTTGTTTTTGGGCTACTTTTCTGTATTCTTTAACTTGTTGCTCGGGTAGCTCAGTCGGTTAGAGCGCACCCATGGTAAGGGTGAGGCCGGCGGTTCGATTCCGCCCCCGAGCTCCCTTGAAAGCCGAAGTAGCTCAGTTGGTAGAGCGCACCACTCGTAATGGTGAGGTCGCGAGTTCAATCCTCGCCTTCGGCTCATCAAGCATTATGGATGATATAAAATCAAAAATTGAAAGTCTGGAAAAAGAGATACAATCTTCTGATTTCTGGAATGATAAAAATGTGGCGCAGGCAAAAATAAAAGAACTTCAGGAATTAAAGGACCAGCTTGAAGGTATTGGGAAATATGACAAAGGGGGAGCAGTCATGACAATTTTCTCCGGAGCGGGCGGCGACGATGCCGAAGATTTTTCGGCAATGCTTTTCAAAATGTATCAGAAATATATAGAAGACAAGGGTTGGATTATTAATATTCTTCACCGGAACGAAAATAATCATGGAGGATACAGGAATCTTACATTTGAAATTCAAGGGAAGAATGTCTACGGAACCCTAAAAAATGAATCAGGAGTTCATCGGCTTGTCAGAATTTCCCCGTTTAACGCCAAGAGTCAGAGGCACACTTCATTTTCAATGGTTGAAGTGATTCCCAAATTCGAAAGTGTAAAGGAGATGGACATTTCAGAGGATGATTTAGATATTTCTTTTGCCCGATCATCAGGGCCGGGGGGACAAAATGTAAATAAGAGAGAAACGGCTGTCAGAATTGTGCACAAACCAACTAAGCTTTCTGTACATGTAGAAAGTGAAAGAAGTCAAGAGCAAAATAAGGAAAAAGCGCTGGAAATTCTTGAAGGGAAGATATATCATATTGAGGAAGAGCGTAAGAAGAAGAAAGAGCATGGACTTTATGTTTCAAAAACTACCGAGGTTGAATGGGGAAACCAGATTCGCTCCTATGTTCTTCATCCATATAAAATGATTAAGGACCACAGAACAGAAGTGGAAGTCAGGGACGTTGAGGGTGTTTTAGATGGTGGGTTGGAAGAATTTATTAAAGCAGAAAAAAATCTCTAATAATGATTCACTTTGATAATGTTTCAAAGATTTACTCTGACGATTCTGTAGCCTTAGACAAGGTGAGCTTTACCGTTTTACCAAAGGAATTTGTCTCGATTGTTGGTGCTTCTGGAGCAGGGAAAAGCACCCTTTTAAAAATGCTTTTAGCTGAAGAGAGGCCGACAGATGGAGCAGTCTTTTATAGTTCGGCAGATGTTTGCTCTTTAAGTAAAAATGAATTAAATGACCATCGAAGAAAAATTGGCACTGTCTTTCAGGATTTTCGGCTTTTACCAAATAAGACTGCTTATGAAAATATTGCCTTTGCCATGGAAGTCGCTGGCAAGAGTGATGAAGAAATTGAATCTGATGTGCCACACGTTCTTGAGCTTGTAGATTTAACCGAGAAAGCATGGAATTTCCCTCACGAACTCTCTGGTGGAGAAAAACAGCGTTTAGCTATTGCAAGGGCGATTATAAATCAGCCGGAGGTTGTTATTGCTGACGAGCCAACTGGGAATTTAGACCCTATAAACACACAAGAAATTGTTCAGATTCTGAAGAAAATTAATGACCTCGGCACGACCGTTATTCTGACGACTCACAACAAAGGTGTGGTTGATTCACTCGGCAGGAGAGTTATTACTTTAGATATGGGTAAGGTTGTTAGGGATGATAAATCTGGTAAATACACTTTGTAGTAGAATATGTTTATGATGTGGACTGACTTAAAGAGAATACTTCGTTCAGGTTTTGTTGGCTTTTGGCGAAATGCTTTTGTTTCGCTGGCTTCAACTTTGGTTATGGCTCTCTCCCTTTTTATCATTGGTGCCCTGATTTTTCTGGGGGCAATGTTTGATACTTCATTAACTCAATTAAAGGATAAAGTTGATATCAATGTCTATTTTTTAACTACTGCTCCTGAATCAGAAATCTTGGACTTGAAAACTCAAGTTGAAGCTTTACCGGAGGTTGGCCTTGTTGAATATGTAAACCGTGAGAAAGCACTTGCAGTTTTTAGGGAAAGGCATGAGGATGACCAGCTTATTTTACAGGCTCTTGATGAACTTAATGAAAATCCGCTGGGCGCGAATTTAAATATTAAAGCCAAAGAGACTTCTCAATATGAAGGCATTGCCAAATTTTTGGATTCACAGAATGCTTTAGCTTCCGGAGACGGGAATGCAATTATCGATAGGGTTAACTATTACCAAAACAAAGTAGCAATTGACCACCTTAATAGTATTATAGATTCAATTGAAACACTCTCTTTAGCCCTAGTATTCCTATTTATATTTATTTCCATAGCTATGACGTTTAACACGGTTCGCTTGACGGTTTTTACAGCAAGGGACGAGATTTCCGTAATGAAACTAGTGGGGGCAGAAAACAAATATGTCAGAGGGCCGTTTGTGGTAGAGGGCGCCCTATCTGGGGTTATTTCTGCCTTCATTGCTCTTATTCTCTTTTACCCATTAACTCTTTGGCTCGGTCCTTCAACCGAAACCTTTTTTGGGGGAATTAGTATTTTTGACTACTATCTAAACAACTTTGGTCATATTTTTCTAATAATGCTTGTTGCTGGGATTGTTCTCGGGGGCGGTTCAAGTTATCTAGCTGTTAGAAGGTACTTGAAAATCTAGCTTTTAAATTCTAAAAATTTGAGTTATCTTAATTACGAATGCCGGATCGTCTAATGGTAGGACGTTTGGTTCTGGTCCAAAAAATCGGGGTTCGAGTCCCTGTCCGGCAGCCAGTTTTCGGAAAAGGCATTTTCGCCAAAATTCGGAGCGTCGCAAAGCGACGCGACGGGGGTTTCCGCCAGAATTCGCCAAGGGTTTTTGAAATC
>Ga0208278_1001574_pt1 | contig 10498 bp, 9 predicted proteins | sample ETN01SmetaG_FD_185794 | JGI IMG/M metagenome (GOLD analysis project Ga0208278, IMG submission 185794) | Marine microbial and viral communities from oxygen minimum zone, Eastern Pacific Ocean - ETNP2014F12-01SV259 (SPAdes) (version 2) | ecosystem: Environmental > Aquatic > Marine > Oceanic ...
GTTTCTAATGAAGTGGCAACAACTGAACAAGCTGGTATAGATTTTTTACATCAATTACATAATTATCCTTTTTGGAAACAAACATCTTATAATACTCAAGGCGGAGTTCATACATTAGGTGGAACACCTTTTAGAAAGAATTATGCTGGAGTTGGATACACATATGACGAAACAAGGGACGCATTTATTCCTCCAAAACTTTTTCCAAGTTGGACTTTAAATGAATCAACATGTCGATGGGATCCTCCTATTGCTTATCCTGATGATGGTAAGGTATATGAATGGAACGAAGTAGAATATCAAGCGGATAATACTAAAGGATGGGTAGAGGAAGAATAAGGATATAACAATGGCAGCAATAGCGAATTTATTAGTAGACCAAGGTGCTACTTTTACAACAACGGTTACGGTATATAAATCAGACGATTCAATCTATAATTTAACGAATTATACTGCAGCTGCTCAAGTAAGAAAATCACATCAAAGTTCTACAAAAACTGATTTTGCAACAGCAATTAGTAATCCTTCTAATGGTCAAATCACTTTAACCCTTACAAAAACTCAAACGGCAGCATTGGAAGAAGGACATTATGTATATGATGTTGAAATTACTGCTTCTGATAGCACGGTTACAAGGGTTGTTCAAGGTGTGATAAAAGTAAGTCCTAATGTAACAAGGTAAAGTTTTAGTCTTTTTTATTATAAATAGTAGTGTTATTCAAATAGGACTATTAAACAAATGGCAATAAAGGCTAAAATATCAGATTCCACATCAGGACCATCACAGGTTTCTGTTACAGTTCCCGCTCAGGTACAAGTTGATATCAATAATACTGACGATTTATCTGAAGGAAGTACTAATTTATATTATACGGAAGCAAGAGCAAATGAAGATATAGTTAGTCAATTACAGGATATACAATCAACAGGTCTTGCAACTCTACTTAATGGTGATATTAACATATCGCCAGATGGAACTGGTAATGTAAATATCACTTCTAATATACTATTGACAGGTGCAGGTAAGAATATAGTATTTGAAGGTGATACTGCTGATTCATTTGAAACAACATTAACAGTTACAGACCCTACAGCAGATAGAACAATTACTTTACCCAATGCAACTGATACTTTAGTAGGTAAAGCAACTACTGATACTCTCACAAATAAAACTTTAACAACTCCAATAATTACAGAAATTGATTCTGGTTCAACAATTACTTTGGATGCAGAAACGGATATAGTATTAGATGCTAGAGGTGGAGATATATACTTTAAAGATAATGGTACTACTTTTGGTTCTGTAACAAATGCTGGTGGTAATTTAACAATTAAAAATGGTGCAACCACAGCTTTAACATTTAGTGGTGCAAATACAACTGTAGTAGGTAACTTGACGGTTGATGGTACAACTACTTTTACTGGTGGTTCAATTACTTTAGGTGACGCTGCTACTGATACAATTGCTTTTACAGGTACGATTACAGGTAATTTAGTTTTTGAAGGTTCGACAGTAGATAGTTTTGAAACAACATTAGCACCAGGTAATCCTACTGGTGATATTACTCTTTCTTTACCAAGTACAGCAACTGATACTTTAGTTGCTAAAAATACTACTGACACTCTTACAAACAAAACTTTAACGACACCTACCATTAATACAATAAATGCAACTACATTTACGGTAAACGCTTCAGCAGATATCGTATTAGACGCTGATGGTGCTGATATAAAATTAAAAGATAGTGGTACTAATTTTGGACGATTTACAAATAGTGGCGGTGAACTAGTTATAAAATCCGGTTCATCTGCTACAACAGCTGCAACATTTAGTGGTGCAAATACAACTTTAGCAGGTACTGTAAATTCTGGTGCAATTACAAGTACAGGTATAGTTACCGGTTCATTTTTTGTTGCAACATCAGGTTCAGTAATATTCGAGGGTACAACAGACGATAGTTTTGAAACAACATTACAAGTTGTTGATCCAGATGTTGATAGAACAATATTACTACCAAATGCAAGTGATACTTTAATTGGTAAAGCAACTACAGACACATTAACGAATAAGTCAATTGATTTAGGTACTAATACTGTAACAGGTTCAGTTGCAGAATTTAATGCTGCTTTACAAAGTGAAAGTTTTACGACATTAACAGGTAGTGAAACACTTACAAATAAAATTTTAACAAGTCCTGTTATAAACACACCAACTGTAGGAACATCATTAACTTTACTTACGGCTGGAACAATTATTTTTGAAGGTGCTACAGCAGATAGTTTTGAAACAACATTAACTGTTACTGATCCAACTGTTGATAGAACACTTACTTTACCAAACGCTACTGACACATTAATAGGTAAAGCGACTACTGATACATTAACTAATAAAACTTTAACAAGTCCAGTCTTAAACACTAGTGTTTCTGGAACAGCATTTTTAGATGAAGATAATATGGCGTCTAATTCTGCTACAAAATTAGCAAGTCAGAAATCAATTAAAGCATATGTTGATACAGTAATGTTGACAGAAGATACACTTGCTGAAATGAATGATACTAATATTACATCTCCAGCAGATGCTTCTTTATTATTATATGATACAGGAACAAGCACTTGGAGAGATGGTGCTATGTCAGGTGATGCTACTATTGGTGATACAGGTGCAATAACATTTACAACTGTTAATTCTAATGTAGGTCAATTTGGTAGTGCAACGGCAATACCTGTTGTTACAGTTAATGCAAAAGGATTGGTTACAGCTGTAGCTACATCCTCAATTACCACATCACTTACAATTGGTGCTGATACAGGTTCAAATGACGCTGTTGCTTTAGCAAATGATGTATTAGATATTTCAGGTGGTAGTAATATCACAACAACAGTTTCTAATAATGATATTAGCGTAGCATTGGATCCAAGTCCAGTAATTACAACAATTGTGTTTGAAGGTGCTACTGCTGATTCATTTGAAACAACTCTTACAGTAGTTGATCCAACAGCAGATAGAACAATTACTTTACCAAATGAATCATTTAAAATTGCTTCATTTGAGAATATGGTAGTTGCTAATGGTGATAATTCTACTGTAAACTTTACTGTTGCTACTGGTTATCATCTTAACCAATTTTTGGTTACCCTCAATGGTGTAATTCAAGAACCAACAGCAGATTTTACATATTCTGGTTCAACTTTGACAATGGGGGCAGCGCCTATCACAGGTGATAGATTGACAATTAGATACTAATTTATATAAATAGTCCCATAAAGGATATAATATGGCTCAACAAAACCCAATTACTACAAGAGAAACATTAAAGCAATATTGTTTGCGAGCATTAGGTAAGCCTGTAATTGATATTAATGTAGAAGATGACCAAGTAGAAGATAGAATAGACGAAGGTTTACAGTATTTTGCTCAATACCATTATGATGGTGTTGAACGAATGTATTTAAAACATCAGGTTACAGCGGCTGATATTACAAGAGCTCGTTCAGATGAAACGCTATCAACAGTTACAGATACGGCAGATAGTACGGTTACGGCTATTTGGAAAGAAGGTAAAAATTATATACCTGTACCGTCAACTGTAATGTCTGTTGTTCAGGTTTTTCCTTTTACAGATAAAGCGGCTTTAAATCTTTTTGATGTTAGATATCAGTTGCGATTAAATGATTTGTATGATTTTTCATCTACAAGTATTATTCATTATGATATGACATTAAGACATTTAGATTTATTAGACCATATTCTTGTGGGTGAAAGGGCAATACGGTTTAATCAACATAATAATAGATTGTATCTTGATATGGATTGGGCAAATGATGTGGCGGCAGGTGATTATCTAGTTGTGGAATGTTTCCGTAAATTAGACCCAGCAACATATACGGATGCTTTTGATGATATTTTTTTAAAGAAATATTGTATACAGTTAATTAAAAGGCAATGGGGTCAAAATCTTATTAAGTTTCAAGGTGTCGCTATGTTAGGTGGTGTTCAATTAAATGGTGAACAATTATATACTCAAGCACAAGAAGAAGTAACTAAACTAGAAGAACAAATACAATTATCCTACGAATTGCCTCCACAACACATGATAGGATAATATCATGCGAAATACTTATTTTTCCCACGGCAGTCAAAGAGAAAAGTTCCTCTATGAAGATTTAATCATAGAGCAACTTAAAGTATTTGGCCACGATACTTATTATTTACCTCGTACAGAAATTGCTAAAGATTCCATTTTAGGTAATACAACTGATAGTTATGATGATGCTTATGGTATTGAAATGTATGTTGAAGATGTAAATGGTTTTGCTGGCCAAGGTGATTTAATTGGTAAATTTGGATTGGAGATGAGAGATGAGTTGACTTTTGTTGTATCCAGGCGAGTTTTTGAATTGCTTGTAGAAAATGAAAGTAATCTTTTAACGATAGGTCGACCAAGAGAGAATGATATTATTTACATGCCTCTCTTTAAAAAGTTTTTCCAAATAGATTTTGTTGAAGATGAAGACCCAATGTATCAAATCGCTGATTTGCCTGTATTTAAATTAAAATGTTCAATGTGGGATTATTCATCAGAAGCTGTAGATACCGGTATTACAGAAATTGATGATAAACTTACAAAAGAAACACTAGATAGACTTCAAAATCAATTTTCATTAGAATCAGGAACAACAGTTTCTGGATCTTTATTAGCGGAACAAATAGATGGTAACATTGAGGCATTCCTTTCAGAAGATGGATTCTTTATGGTAGATGAAACAGATGGTGATAATTTATTATTGGAAGATGACCCTAATTATATTGACTATATAATACAAGAGGTTGCTTTAGCGACTGGAGTAGAAGATATTGCAGGTGCGGATAATTTGGCATTTGATACAGCTGCAGGCATAGATGATTTTGATTCAGACAATGATATATTTGATTTTTCTGAAAATAATCCATTTGGTGACCCTAGAAACAATTAAAGGAGATAATTTATAATGTTTAAGGACGCACAATACCATGAATTAATACGAAAGACGGTAGTTGCATTTGGTACATTGTTTAACGATATGTTTGTTTATCGAAAAAACAGTACAGGTAAAACAATACAAAAAATGAAAGTACCTTTAGCGTATGGACCAAAACAAAAATTTTTAACAAGACTAGACCAGGATTCTGCTCGTACTGCTGCTGATCCAAAATCAACCGCAATGACTTTACCTCGTATAGGTTTTGAAATGTCAACATTAGCTTATGACCCAGCAAGAAAACTTAATCGTATTCAAAAATTTAAAAAAGTAAAAGGTGCTGATAGCAAGTCATTACAACAAACATATATGCCAGTACCTTATAATGTAGGTTTTACTTTATTTGCTATGGCGAAAAATAGTGAAGACGCTTTACAGATTGTTGAGCAAATTTTACCTATGTTTCAACCGGATTATACAGTAGCATTAAATGTAATGCCTTCTTTGGATGTTGTAAGAGATGTTCCTATTGTTTTATCAGATGTGAGTTATGAGGATAGTTATGATGGTGCATTTACAGAAAGACGAGTGATATTGTATACACTTAACTTTGTTGCTAAAATGTATCTATATGGTCCTGTAACAAGTCAAGGTATAATTAAACAAGTTCAAGTTGACCAATATACAGATACTAATGTTGCAACGGCAAAAAGAGAGCAAAGATATGTTGTTACACCTACACCAACTACAGCGGATGCTGATGACAATTTTGGATTTAATGAAGTTACTTCGTTTTTTCAGGATGCTGATGATTGGGATCCAACAACTGGTACTGATAAAGAAGCTTAAATATGAAAGTGTATTATGAAAAAAGTGGAAGACAAGTTGAATGAGATATTAGATATCGCTGAAACTAAAGTACAAGAAGAAAAATTACAACCTATTATTCCTCGTCCCAAAGAGAAGGACGATATAGATAGCGACTACAAATACAGTAGAGAAAATTTATATAGTCTTGTAGAACGAGGACAGGATGCTATTGATGGTATCCTCACCCTTGCAAAAGAAACAGAACATCCACGCACATACGAAGTAGCAGGACAACTTATTAAAAATGTTGGTGAGGTTACTGAAAAACTTTTACAGTTACAAGAGAAAATGAAAAAACTTAATGATGAGGTGGGAAAAACACCTAGTAAGGTTACAAATGCTTTGTTTGTGGGTTCAACAGCAGAATTACAAAAAATGTTAAAGAAGGATAAGAAGTGATTGAAACAAAAGCGTATTTAGGTAATCCAAACCTTAAAGCAGCAAATCAAAAAGTTAGATTTACCAAAAAACAAGTTCAAGAGTTTTTAAAGTGTCAGGAAAATCCTGTTTATTTTATTTCAACTTATTTAAAGATTGTTTCACTTGACCATGGTTTAGTTCCTTTCGATATGTATGTCTTTCAAAAAGAAATGGTTGATACATTCCATAATAATCGTTTTTCAATTGGTAAATTACCTAGACAATCCGGTAAATCAACAATAATTGTTGCTTACATTTTGCATTATACCATATTCAATCCTAATATTAATGTAGCAATACTTGCTAATAAAGCGGCAGTTGCTAGAGATATGTTAGGTCGTTTGCAACTTGCATATGAAAATTTACCTAAATGGTTGCAACAAGGTATAATTAATTGGAATAAAGGTAGTTTAGAATTAGAAAATGGCAGTAAAATAATGGCAGCTGCAACATCTTCTAGTGCTGTTCGAGGTGGTTCTTATAATATAATATTTTTAGATGAGTTTGCTTATGTGCCTAACAACATTGCTGAACAATTTTTTAGTTCAGTTTATCCTACAATTACATCTGGTAAAACTTCAAAAGTAATTATCGTTTCTACTCCACATGGTATGAATATGTTTTATAAATTATGGAATGATGCTATACATAAAAGAAATAGTTATAAAACTATTGAAGTGCATTGGTCAGAAATTCCTGGTCGTAATGAAAAATGGAAAGATGAAACTATTAAAAATACAAGTGAGAGCCAATTTCGTACGGAGTTTGAATGTGAATTTTTAGGTAGTGTTGATACATTGATTAGTGCGACTAAATTACGGACATTAAGTCATATACCACCAATAAAATCAAATGCTGGTTTGGATGTTTATGAAGACCCAATAAAAGAGAAAAGATATGTGGTTACAGTTGATGTTGCAAGAGGCACGGTTAATGATTATTCTGCTTTTGTGGTTATAGACGCTACAAGTATACCTTATAGAGTTGTTGCTAAGTATCGTAATAATGAAATTAAACCTTTAGTTTTTCCTCAAGTAGTTCATAAAGTTGCAACTGCATATAATATAGCAGAAGTTCTTATAGAGGTAAATGATATTGGTGGACAGGTAGCAGATACAATGCAATTTGATTTAGAATATGATAATTTGATTATGGTTAATCAGCGAGGACGCTCTGGACAAGTTGCAGGTACAGGATTTAGTGGCAAACAATCACAAATGGGAGTAAGAACAACAAAAGCGGTAAAGAAAATAGGTTGCGCTAATTTGCGAGCTATGGTAGAACACGACAAACTTATTATACAAGACTTTGATATTATTAGTGAATTGTCAACTTATATATTGAAAGGTAAAGATAAATTTGAAGCAGATGAAGGTGCTACAGATGATTTAGTTGCGTGTTTGGTAATATTTGCTTGGTTATCAAACCAAACATATTTTAAGGAATTAACAGACCAAGATATACGAGCAAGATTAGTTGATGAACAACAGGACGCAATGGACCAAGATATGGCACCTTTTGGTTTTGTGGATGATGGTATTACACCACCCGAAGAAGAAAGTTTTAAAGATCCGTATGGAACAACCTGGACACCAGTAAAATACAAACACGGACTCTAAAATGTGGGTATTATAAATATTGTTGTTAATAAATAACAAATTTAACAATTAAGGAGAACAAGATGGCTTTTTTAGTATCACCAGGCGTTCTCGTTACGGAAAAGGATCTTACTAATGTAATTCCTGCAGTTAGCACCTCTATTGGTGCGATTGGGGTTGCTAGTGAGAGAGGGCCGATGGACGAAATCGTAACGGTTTCAAGTGAAAATGAGTATGTAAGGGTATTTGGGAAACCAACTGCTGCTACATATGAATACTTTTTTAGTGCAACCAACTTTTTGCAGTACGGAAATGCTTTAAGGGTAGTTCGAGCAACTACAGGCTGCTTAAATGCAGGTGTTAGTGCTGGAGTATTAATTAAAAATACAACACACTACCTTGATAATTACTCCACAGGTGATGGATCTGTTGGCAGCTGGGCTGCTAGAGAACCAGGAACTTGGGGAAATAACTTAAAAGTGTCTATGTGTACCAATTCGACTGCTTATGGACCAAGTCAAATGGGTGGTAACCTTGTCAATGACGCTTCGGCGGCTATTGGCGATACAACTATCACCGTAGATGATGGCTCTATAATCAATGTTGGAGATATTTTAGAGTTTGGAAGTGCTGCTGATTATACAGCTGCACCTTCTGGACATTATTACAAAGTATCTTCCATTGCTACCCATGTCCTAACAATTGCAAGATTCGATCCTGCTTCTGGTAAAACACTAACAGGTGGATTACGACACGCTGTCGTGGATGATGCAAAAGTTAAAAGATATTGGGAATACTACTTCAATTTTTCACAAGCACCTACAACTACAGATGATGTGTTGGCGGCTGGCGGTTCACTTGATGAATTGCATATTGTGGTGGTTGATGAAGATGGCGGTATCACAGGTACAGCAGGCACTATATTAGAAAGACACGAAGGTTTATCGCAAGCTTCAGACGCTAAAACGGCTCAAGGTGCGAGTAACTATTATGTTGATGTGCTTTATAGAAATTCAGAACATATTTACTGGATGGATCATGAAGGAACATTAGCAAATGCTGGTAACACAAAAACTGGACGAACATTTGATAACCAAGGCGCAAATGATTTTAGCGTATATTCTGCTTCACTTACACTTGGAACAGATGATGTTGAACCAACTTTGGGAGAAATGGCGTTAGCATATGATAAATTTGCTGATGCTGAAACAGTTGATGTAAACTTTATTATCGGCGGACCATCACAAGGTGGGGGATTAACTGCTGCTGATGCAACAGGTGACACCCACGCTACTAAAGTGATTGATATTGCTGAAGGAAGAAAAGATTGTGTAGCATTCATTTCACCTGCGAGAGCAGATGTTGTAAATGTTTCTGATCCAATTTCCTCTACAGCTAATGTTAAAGCTTTCGCTGACGGACTTGCTTCAAGTTCATATGCAGTAATAGATAGTGGATACAAATATCAGTATGACAAATACAATGATGTATACCGCCATGTTCCACTTTGTGGAGATATTGCTGGACTATGTGCTAGAACAGATGTAGTTTCAGACCCATGGTATTCACCTGCTGGTTACAGTAGAGGACAAATCCGTGGTGCTGTAAAACTTGCATTTAATCCTAACCAAACACAAAGAGATGATTTGTATAAAGCAAGGGTAAATCCTGTTGTTACATTTCCTGGACAAGGAACTTTGTTGTATGGCGATAAAACAGCACAAGCAAAACCAAGTGCATTTGATAGAATCAATGTAAGGAGACTTTTCATTGTTCTTGAAAAAGCGATTTCTACAGCTGCTAAATTCCAACTCTTTGAGTTCAATGATGAGTTCACAAGAGCAGGATTTAGAAACTTGATAGAACCGTTTTTGAGAGATGTACAAGGCAGACGAGGTATCACAGACTTTTCAGTAGTATGTGATGAAACAAATAATACTGGTGAAGTTATAGACAGGAACGAATTTGTGGCGGACATTTATGTTAAGCCAAATCGTTCTATTAACTTCATTAAACTTAACTTTATTGCTACAAGAACAGGCGTTGCCTTTTCAGAAGTAGCAGGCGCATAGGAGAGGAGAATAAAAAATGGCAAACGTATCAGATTTTATTTCTAAACTCAAAGGCGGCGGTGCTAGACAGAATCAGTTTAAGGTAACTTTACCTTTTCCTGGTTATGCAGCTGTAGGTGGTGAAACAGAAAGCTTGGCATTTTTATGCTCTGCTACTATACTACCTACTAGTGAGTTAGGTGAATTAACAGTAAATTTCCGTGGTAGACCAATCTACATGGCTGGTGATAGGACTTTCCAAACTTGGAGTACTACTATCATTAATGATACTGATATGGGTATCAGAAATGCTATTGAAAGATGGTCGAATGGTATCAACAACCATTCTGATAACGAAGGATTAAACAATCCTGTTGATTATCAAGTGGATGCTTTTGTTGACCACCTAGATAGAAATGGTAATACAATTAAAAGTTATACTTTTAGAGGTATGTGGCCAAGTATCGTAGGTCAAGTTGACTTAAACATGGACCAAGTAACAGCGCTCGAAACTTTTGAGTGTACTTGGAGATATCAATATTGGGAAAGTAACACTACAACATAAGTTGTGAATAACGGGGCGCCTTTTTAGGCGCC
>Ga0208278_1001598_pt1 | contig 10372 bp, 5 predicted proteins | sample ETN01SmetaG_FD_185794 | JGI IMG/M metagenome (GOLD analysis project Ga0208278, IMG submission 185794) | Marine microbial and viral communities from oxygen minimum zone, Eastern Pacific Ocean - ETNP2014F12-01SV259 (SPAdes) (version 2) | ecosystem: Environmental > Aquatic > Marine > Oceanic ...
TGAAAATGACAACAGTACCTGCTCCGGATGTACCGATAGCAATGCAGAGAATTATGATGAAGATTCCATCTTCGATGATGGAAGTTGTACATATAGCGATCATACCTTCTATGTGCCAGATGAATATACATCCATCCAGAGTGCTTTGTATTATGCAAGTTCAGGGGATACAGTAGAAGTAGGCCCTGGCATCTACAACGAAAATATTAATTTCATGGGAAAAGCCATTACCCTCCGCTCCCAGTATGAAAATGGCGCCGATATCAGTGAATTTATAATCAGCGGCGTTGATTCTACATCCACGGTTACCATTGAAAATGTAAATGAAGGTGGCGCCCTTATGGGCTTTACCATCACAAACGGCTACGGTCAGGGTGCGTCCTTTGAGGATTTTATCAGCATGGCTGCTGATGAAGAATCGCTCGACAGCCTGTTGACCTATGTGATACGGGCAGGCGGTATATCGGTTGGCAATGCCAGCCCGTACCTTAAGGATCTGCATATCACAAATAATACAGCCCGGAATGTAGGCGGTGGCATTGGGCTGATAAACTCAAACGCTGTTATTGAATCATGCCTGATATCAGAAAATACCATCCCGGATGGTGAAGGCCTGGGCGGTGGCGGTGTTGCAATAAACGGTGGACACCCCATCTTAATTGATGTTACCATTGAAAATAATTATGTTGGCAGTAATATGTACTCATTAAACGGCGGCGGAGGTATTCTCTGTGGGTTTTCGCTCGGTGGTGATATACTGCATCTAGACTTGGAGAATGTTAATATCATTGGAAATACGGCCAATATTGGTGCCGGTATTGGTGCCCTGTCTGGTATAATTACAGGGAGCCACCTGCTCCTTGTAGAAAATATTGGTCCCTATGGATCGGCCATTTCACTGGGTGAACCCCTAGGCCTTGTTATCGGCGATATTACTATGAGCATCAATAATTCTACCATTGCTAACAATACTGGGCTTCTGGGAGTTGGCATGATAAACACCGCTCAGATGAATGCTGTGAATACCATCTTCTGGGATAATGGGGATGTGGAGTTTTCTCCCCTTCCAAATAATGATCAGCTGAACCTGAATTTTAATTATACCGACGCAGAAGATCAGTGGCCGGGGACAGGAAATATAAACCAGGATCCACTTTTTTTTGATGTGAGTAGTTCTGATTATACCCTGTCAGCAGCATCCCCCTGTATTGATGCAGGAACAGCAGATACCGATATGGACGGCAGTGATGATATGGAAAATTATATCGGCACAGCCCCGGATATGGGCGTATTTGAATTTGACGATGGCGGCTGTGGCATTACCGGGGATATAAATCTAGATGGCAGTGTAAACATTCTGGATATTATAAATGTAGCCAACTGCATTTTAAGTGACTGCTCTGACCCCTGCTCTGATCTGAACGGTGATGGATCAATAAATATTCTGGATATTATCAATCTGGTGAATATTATCCTGAGTTTCTAGTAAATTACCAATTCCATAAACAAACCGTATTAACATATTCTACTTGATTTACAATCAATGAATTCTGCGTATTTAGCTGCCATAGCACTTCTTTCTTTTTATTTGGGATATCGCTTCTACAGTCGATTTATTTCAGATAAAATCCTTGGATTAGACGAAGATCTCACCACCCCCGCCCATGAATTTAATGATGGTGTAGATTTCGTCCCTACCAAACGGCATATTCTCTTTGGTCATCATTTTACCTCCATTGCCGGTGCTGCACCCATAATCGGGCCCTGTATTGCCGCATATTGGGGATGGCTGCCAGCGCTCCTCTGGATAATTTTTGGTACCATCTTCATGGGAGCAGTCCATGATTTTGGTGCATTGGTGGTGAGCCTGAAAGAAAAAGGACGCTCTATTGCTGACATTACTTCAATGGTAATAAACCCTAGAGTAAGGCTCATGTTTCTCATTTTTGTCATGCTACTCACCTGGCTGGTACTGGCGGTATTTGCCATGGCAATTGCTGGGCTTTTCCAGGCAGTTCCCACTTCAATTCTACCTATAAATATTGAAATTATTGTTGCCCTGTTTATTGGCTATCTGATTTACAAAAAAGGGATTGATGCCCTACTACCTTCTATCATTGCTTTGGGAATTCTCTACCTCTTTGTTTGGCTGGGTACCATGTATCCCATTTCCTTAACATCCTTTGGTATTGCTTCTGAAAATGTTCAGACTATATGGATACTGTTCCTATTCACCTATTCGGCCATTGCCAGTCTTTTGCCCGTATGGCTGTTACTGCAGCCTCGGGATTTTATCAACAGCCATCAGCTTATTGTGGGACTGGGACTCATTTTTCTGGGCATCTTCATCGCTCAGCCCATGATTGATGCACCGGCAATTAGGGAAATTACTGACTCTGGAGCACCTCCCATCTTCCCCATGCTCTTTGTTACCATTGCCTGCGGTGCTATCAGTGGGTTCCATGGGTTGGTTTCATCTGGCACAACCTCCAAACAAGTAAACAAACTTAGTGATGCCCGCCTCATAGGCTATGGTGCCATGTTAGGGGAAGGAACCTTGGCAGTTGCCTCCACTATTGCAGCAGTAGCGGGGATTGCTCTGGTTACTCAATGCAGCCTTCCATCAATCGGTGCTGTGGAAAATCTGAGTTGGGGAGTCTATTATGATTCCTGGGCGCATGCTACAGCCAACAAGGCTGCGGCCTTTGTTCTTGGGGGTGGTGCACTTTTGGAACAGTTAGGACTTCCAAGTAATCTGGCAAAAACCCTCATGGCAGTATTGGTAATATCCTTTGCTGCCACTACTCTGGATACAGCTACCCGTATTCAGCGCTTCATTATTTCAGAGATTGGATCAGCTTTAAATTTCAAGCCCCTTTGTAATCGCTATGGTGCCACATTGATGGCTGTTATACCTGCTGTAATGTTAACTCTATGGTCAGTGCCTGATCCTGTTTCCGGGACAATGAAACAGACTGCCTGGGTGCTGTGGCCCTTATTTGGAGCCAGTAATCAGATGCTGGCAGCTCTCACCCTCATGGTACTCACACTCTATTTCTGGCAGCGCAAAAAACCTATTCTCCCCATCTTCATTCCCATGCTCTTTATTATGCTCATTACCTTCATAGCCCTCATTATCAAAGCACAATCCTTTTATTATCAGGGGAACACCCTGCTTTTCAGTATTAATCTCATCATGATTGGGCTGATTATCTGGATGATTTTTGAAGGGATGCTCATTGTCAAGGGTCGTTTTATATCAAAAAAATGACCCCTGCCGGAATATACATTCACATCCCCTTTTGTAGACAGATTTGCAATTACTGTGATTATTTTACTACGGAAAAACGTGAGGAGGAAATTTCTCATTTTGTAGCAATGCTATTGCAGGAAATTGAATTAACTGCCTCTGAATATGATCATAATTGGCAGTTTGACAGTATTTATTTTGGTGGAGGTTCTCCATCACAGCTTTCGCCCATTGAACTTGAAGAAATAATCCATACATTAAAGGAAAAATTCTCCCATTCAAATAATATGGAAATTACACTTGAGATTAACCCTGGTGAAAATTCATTAGAAGAATTGCAATCATTTAGAGAAATAGGAGTAAATAGAGCCTCTTTGGGATTTCAAACATTAGATTCTAAATTGTTAAAACTATTAACACGAACACACTCTCTGGATGATTGTACTATTCTGTATGGAAATGCCAGAAAAGCAGGAATTGAGAATATCAGTATTGATATGCTCTATAACATTCCTGGGCAGACGGTTAAGGCTTGGCTGAACGATCTTGAAACTGTGGTTGAAATGAAGCCCGATCATATTGCCATGTATTCCCTCACTGCCGAAGAGGGCACACCCTTTTATGCAGATATTCAAAATGGTAACCTCTCATTACCTGAAACTACGATTGCGTGTGAAATGTTTATAAAAGGATCACGTTATTTGAGAGATTGCGGATTTAATCAATATGAAATCTCTCATTTTGCAAATAAGGGAATGGAATGCCGTCAAAATATTCATTATTGGAAACGAGACCCCTACTTGGCATTTGGTCCATCGGCACATGGGTTTGATGGTGAAAAACGATATTGGAATGTGGCTTCTCTGGAAAAGTATAGTGAAATCCTTTCCCAAGATATTTTACCCATTTATGATAGCGAAGTCCTTTCTTCTAAAGGTATCTTAAATGAAATTGTAATTAATGGTCTGCGAACTAATTTAGGTGTTCCAACATCCTGTTTTGATAACTTAGGCGTTGTATCAATCCAAAAATGGGAACGCTATTTAGAACGAGAAAATGGTTCCCTAGTATTAAAACCGGAATACTTCCATTTGGCCGATGAAATTGCCGCAGATTTGATGATTTGATAATCTGAGAACATCCACGTTATTTTTATCATCCATTATTCCAACAAATATCAATTAAACTATACCTTCAAAACAGCCCCTTCAACAAGCCAGAAAGCATGTTGGACAACCATTCAAATAAGCTGTAATTTTCAGCATCATGACAGAGACAATTACTGAACCAATCAGGTTAACGCAATTTTCACCCGGTGCTGGCTGAGCTTGTAAGCTGAGTCCGTCGGACCTTGCCCAGGTGCTGGGTAATTTGAAAGTTGATCTGCCTGAAGATACTATTGGATTTGAATCGTCTGAGGATTGTGCAGTATTTCCTTTGGATGAAAATCATTATCTCATCCAATCTGTGGACTTTTTCACGCCTATTGTAGATGATCCCTACACATTTGGGCAGATTGCAGCAGCCAATTCCTTATCGGATATTTATGCTATGGGAGGCATGCCTCTCCATGCCCTGAATATTGCAGAATTTCCCTCTGATGATTTGCCACTGGAAATTCTCACCGAAATTATGCAGGGTGGGTTGGAAATCACCAAACAAGCTAATATCCCAATTTTGGGGGGTCATACCATAAAAGACCCTGTACCTAAATATGGCTTAGTGGTGACTGGCCGTGTGAAAAAGAAAAACCTTACCTTAAATTCTACTGCTAAGGCTGGAGATGTACTTATTTTGACAAAACCTCTGGGAAGCGGAATAATTGCCACTGCCATTAAGAAAGATAAAGCACCCAGGTCCATCATGGAAGAGGCTGTAAATGTTATGACCAATTTAAATAGCGGTGGTGCCAAAGCCATGAATGCTGTAGGTGTAAATGCATGTACCGATATTACTGGTTATGGCCTATTAGGTCATCTCTTGGAAATGTGTGAAGGAAGTAAAATATCTGCCACCATTGAATGTAATGAAATCCCCCTCATGCAGGGAGTTTTTGAACTGGCTCAAAAAGGATTCATTCCTGGAGGTACTAAACGAAATTTAGATCATGTTATACCAAATGTAAATTTCTCCAAAAATATTTCTCAAGAACAAAAATATCTCCTTGCTGATGCACAAACTTCCGGAGGACTTCTCATATCGGTGCCCAAAGATAAAGCCGAAGATCTTCAAAATTTACTAATGGAGAACCAATGCCTGTCAAGTTCCGTAATTGGACAGGTTTATAATTCGGCAGAATTTCCCATTTATGTGGATTAATATTCCTCTGTTTTAAAATTCATAATCACTAAATTTTTGTGAAACAAATTTATCTAGACAATCAGGCAACTACTCCACTCGACCCTGAAGTATTCTCCGCAATGAGTCCTTGGTTTACTGAAAAATTTGGCAATGCCTCAAGCCGAAATCATACCTATGGTTGGGAAGCTGAAGAAGCTGTTGAAATAGCTCGAGAATCTGTAGCAGCAATAATTGGTTCTCTTCCTAAAGAAATTATATTCACAAGCGGAGCCACAGAAGCCAATAATATTGCGTTGCAGGGTGCGGCAAAAAACTACCAAAACCAAGGGCGGCATATCATCACCTTAAAAACAGAGCATAAAGCAGTAATAGATGTATGCCAACACCTTTCGGAAGATGGTTTCGATATCACCTATTTACCGGTAGATAAAGATGGAATGCTTAATGTAAATAAATTTGAAGATGCAATTAGGGATGATACCATTTTTGCCTCTGTCATGCATGTGAATAATGAAATTGGCGTTATTCAACCTATTAAAGAACTCGGTGCTATTTGTAAAAATAAAAATGTCATCTTTCATGTGGACGCAGCACAATCAGTAGGGAAAATACCTCTAAATATTGATGATATGGGAATCGACTTATTGTCTATTTCGGCCCATAAATTTTATGGGCCCAAAGGAGTAGGCGCACTTTATATTAGACGGAAAGACCCTCGGGTTCAACTTCAGCCTGTTATGTTTGGAGGAGGGCATGAACGGGGTGTTCGCTCGGGCACTTTACCAGTGCCTAATATAGTGGGAATGGGAAGAGCCTGTGACCTTGCTGCTGATGTAATGAATGAGGAAAACCTGAAAATTACTACGCTTCGTGATGCACTTTTACAGGGGATTAGAGATAAAAATCCAAACGCCTTAGTCAACGGCAGCATGGAAAAACGTGTCGCGGGCAATTTGAATATGAGTTTTCCGGGAGTAAATAATGAGGCTATTATTGCGGCAATACCTGAAATTGCCATATCCAGCGGGTCGGCCTGTACCACTTCAACCATGGAGCCTTCCCATGTGCTACTGGCATTGGGGATGAGTAAAGAAGAAGCTTATTCTTCCCTGCGGTTTGGCATTGGCAGATTCAATACAGAACAGGACATTCACATTGCTGTGAAAAGTATAAATGGCTGCATGAAAAAACTGGGTAAGATGAGTTTTGTATAAAGATGCAGGTTAATTTCGGCTACTTTTCAAACCAATAGTCAATTTTAACCATAAAAGTCTGATCCCTTAGAACTTCTACCCATGACTTCTTGCTATTAAATTGAAGAAAATCTGAAAGTCCGTCAATTCCGTGAAATGGAGTTCCATTAACAGATTTATTGGATGAATATACAAAGTAAATATTGGACCCTTTCGTATAATTCCACTTGATGATTCCATTAAACACCATGCTGGTAAACTTCGGATACAATCCATTATACAGGTTGGGATCTAAATAAGATAAATCTAATTTGTCAGTCTCTTGAGTATAAACAGGCATTGGTTCATTATTCTCACTCTTCCAGCCTGGTCCACCTAACATATAAGCTGTACTATCACAATATACACATAAATCTTGATGTGTAAGATATTCTGAATATGAATTTTTATCATACATATCATGATTGGAATATATTTCCAGATACCCCTGCACACTTAGTTTTCTACTAATATTCCCAGTTGTACGGAATGTAAGAACATCTATTGAACGATGAATATCTGAGAAGATGTGATGATATTTACTATCTTTATCTTCATAAAAAGATTCCAACCAGTGATACTGCTTGATTAAACTATAGCTGTCATAAGATGTGGAAAAACTTAAATGGGAACTTGGTTTATATGTTAATTCAACATATTGACCTCGTTCTGTATCATACCGGGTATTACTAGCCCATGTAAACGAAAGGAGGCACCACAATTTTCGATGTTTATCAGAAGAAATATTGAAATGAGCCCCTACCACTTCTGGAATAAATATGGGAGGTCCAAATTCATTTCTATCATAATCAAGTAAAATCTTCCGATCATCATAATGCTCCATAATTTTATATAATCCACCCCCCACATCCCAGAAATTATCAAACTGAATATCATAATTGAGTTCAATAGTTTTCCCAAAATCCAAACCACCTGTATTTTTTTCCATATCACCTTCCAGCATAATAGAAGCATTTCGAATGATATTCCATGGCTCCATGGTCTGGAATTTGAGACCCAATTTAGTCTGGGTATAATCATCACGCCAGAGATAGCCCAGATCATTCAGGTCAATATCTTTATCATAGTAATAATAGTCAATCCATCCACTGAAAAACCCTGATGGGTAATATGATATATTTCCATAAATCCCTTTATGCTCTTCCGAAGTCATAATGATTTGTCCATCAATACCAAGCTGATTATCTAATAAATTTGTCCTTCCATCCATGGAGAAAGTATAAGCAGAATCTGCCAAACTGGAAGTTGTCATAAGTCCAACGAAAGAATTACCTGCAAACAGATCTTGTTTAATTCGAGTAACAAAATAGTACCTGTTTTTCCCCTTAGTCATTAGGTTTGCCCATCTACTGCTGTCATCTAAGGTTGCTACAGCACCAAGCAATCCATACGACAATCCTGATTGTGTTTTCCCAGTCAGTTTTCCCGCACTTTTAATGATCTCAGGAACATCATAATACAGTGTGTCATTATCTTGTCTATCGGTTGATTCATAGATTGTCATACCCTGGCCCCAAGCTTTCTCACCTATCCGACGGGAATAGAAGATTTCAATGGGCGTTTCAAAGATATCAATATCTGCCATAAAAAACGGGCGTTTTTCCGAGAAATAGGTTTCATACGCTGTGAGGTTCACATCGGCAGGGTCCGATTCCACCTGACCAAAATCCGGATTAAGGGCAAATGTCAGTTTTGAATTGGTATTGATACGATATTGTATATCCAGACCAAGATTATATGAAGAGATAGGTTTATAATTTGTTTTCCAGCTTGTTGGATTTTCATAATCTGCTAGGCGAATATCACTATAATTGGTAACACCAGCCATGGAATAGGGCTTGAATTCAAACTTATCCGGAGGATAAATTCCTTGAAGTCCATGTAAATGCCCATATTTAGATACAACACCCTCCACATCAAGGGGAAATGCTACCCAGGTAACAGTTTCATATTTTCTTTGGATAAACCGGGTAATATTTAGCCCCCATGTGAGCTCATCACCCGAAAAGAAAGGGAGATTTGAAAATGGTATTTCCATTTCAACCACCCACCCAAAATCTGTTATTATTGCCTCAGCTTCCCAAATTGCATTCCAATCAGTATCATAATCTTCATCATTATAAATCATTTCATCAGATAACACCCCTGATGCATTCACCGCAAAAGAAAAAGCTGTCTGATGGTCATGGCGGCTATCCAATTCGATACTAAGCCAATCTGCCTGCTCATCAAAGGCCCCATACCAGTCATCCCGGGGAGCCAGTTGACGGACAATTTCAGAAGGCTCAGAGTCATACATCCGGGCGGCGACATAAAATGCCTGGTCATCGTAAGTTATATACACTTCTGTGTTCTCTGTTGGCTCTGCCATATTATCCGGTTCTTCCTGAATAAAATCGGTAATGGGTAAAATAGATGACCAAATAGCATCATCCAACACACCATCGATACTAGGGGCATCAGAGACAGCTTGTATATAATACACTTTGCCCTCTTTTTCAGTGGCAAATGGTTCCTGTTCCGTTTGAGATAAAACTCCACCAATGAATAAAATCAGTAGGAAAATCTTAAACTTTAAATTTATTATTTTATGATTAATCAATTAATTGTCAGGTGAGCAATAGCTGAAAATTACCCTGAAACTATTTGATAAAGCAAAAATGGAATTGTATCATTTTGTAAATTATAATAATTTCTAAATTTTTACACCTAGTTATAATTCCAAAATATTGTAGTTTTGCTCACTAGGCGTAGACCATTTGTAAAGAAATTCCATTTAAAACTAAGGAAAATTAATGAAGATTTGTGTATTAATTAAACAGGTTCCGGATAAAGATTCTTCTCTCACCATAGCCGATGACCATCTCACATTGGTTGAAAACAATATTACATGGGTTTCCAATGAAAGTGACAATTATGCCCTGGAAGAAGCGCTTCAGTTAAGGGAGAAGCATGGCGGTGAAGTTATTGCCTGTACATTAGGAAAAGACTCTGCCAGACAAGTATTGAAAGATGCTTTAGCTAAAGGAGCTGATAGGGGTATTTTTATATCGGGGAGCTCATTTGAAAGTTTAGATGTACTTTCACTGGGAAAAGTTTTTGCATCCACTTTGGAGAAAGAAAATTTTGATCTCATTATGTCCGGGCTTCAATCTGATGATCAGGGAAATTCTCAATTGGGTTTAATTATCGCTGAATTATTAAATATGTCTCATGGAACTCTCGGTATGGGAACCGAGATTATAGATGATTCAACTATCAGATTAAAAAAAGAATTGGAGGGTGGGTGGTTCCAATGGACAAAATTAAGCCTGCCCGCCTCAATCAGCATTCAATCCGGCATTAATTCTCCTCGGTATGCTACCTTGAAAGGTATCATGATGGTGAAGAAAAAAACGGTAGATGAAATAAATGCAAGCGATGTTGCTTCTAGAGCATCGGCATCCAACATTACTGTTAAGAAGCTATATGTGCCGGATAAAACAAAGGAAACACAATTTATCGAGGGCTCTCCAGATGAAATATCTGAGCAATTAGTAAAGCTATTTAAAAACGATATAAAGGTACT
>Ga0208278_1001610_pt1 | contig 10324 bp, 10 predicted proteins | sample ETN01SmetaG_FD_185794 | JGI IMG/M metagenome (GOLD analysis project Ga0208278, IMG submission 185794) | Marine microbial and viral communities from oxygen minimum zone, Eastern Pacific Ocean - ETNP2014F12-01SV259 (SPAdes) (version 2) | ecosystem: Environmental > Aquatic > Marine > Oceanic ...
TGAGTGATTTGAATGAGTTTTGTGGCCTGCACGTGAAGTGCGTCAGCGTGACTGAACTGGTGGCCGATGCACTGGTCATGAACGGAGGCTGAGTGCATGCAACTGCGCTGCCCATATTGTAGCGAGATGGGGGGACTAAATGTCACCCACAGCCATATGGTGGCCACCCACCATGACCTGCTGCGCACCGAGACTGATAGTGAGAGCGGAAAGATGTACTACGTCGTGCCGTGCCCGCTGTGCGGGCTTAGCTATCGGCATCGGGTGAAGCCGCGCAACCGCAACCCGCGCTTCCTGTCTGAATTCAGAAAGGAAATAGCGCTGGTTGCATTTGACCAGATGCTCTATCACGTAGTACACGAACACCCTGATGCAGTCGGGGTGAAGGTGGATGAATTGCGAAGCGAATAGGAGAGACTAATGGGAATAGCGAACAACTGTAACGTGCCCGAAGAGCTGCTGTACTCGGTGCGCGAGCACGTCTGGGTGCGCAAGGAGGATGATGGCACGGTGACCATCGGGATGACGGATGCTGCGCAGCACCTGGCCGGGATAATCGTCACGGCCACGCCGAAGGCGGTGGGCAAGAAGGTAAAAAAAGGCCGCAGCACCGGCACTGTGGAGAGCGGCAAGTGGGTCGGACCGATCAAGTCACCGGTTAATGGGGTGATTGTGGCTTCGAACGAGGCGGTTGTCGCTGACCCGAAACTGCTGAACAGTGACCCGTATGGCGAGGCGTGGTTCATCCGCGTCGAACCAAACGACTGGGAAGCCGACAGCGAAGGTCTGGTCACTGGCGCTGAGGCAGTGGCTGAATACCAGGTGTTTCTGCGAGAGGAGGGGATTGACTGCAGCAGCAGCACTTGATGGACACGATCTACCGTGGTTGTGTTATTCCAGCGGATTTGCACTATCACCTTGAGTATGATGTGTGGGCGCGCTTTGGGCGCGATGATGAGGTGACTCTCGGCATGACGGACATGGCTCAAACTGCCTCCGGCAAACTGATGCACATTAGTTTTAAGATGCCCGGAAAGACCGTGCGCTCTGGCGGTAGCGCCGCTACCATCGAGAGCGCGAAATGGGTGGGACCATTTCGAATGCCGTTTGACGCAGAGATTATGGCGAATAACCGGTTGGCTTTCGATGCGGATGTGCTCGCTGCAAACCGGGACCCGTATGGCGAGGGCTGGCTAGTGAGGGTGCGGCCACTTGAGGCGCAATTGGCCCAGGAAAGTTTGCATTCCGGCGCGGAAGCGATCGCGCTGCTGAAACAACAAATCGATACGAACGAAATCCGCTGCTTCAGATGCGTGGATGAAGCAGTGCCGGGAGGCAATGATGACAATTGAATTTGATATTCCGGATGACCGTTATTACGATGCCACGCACCACATGTGGGCGCAGCCGCAGGAGGGCACTGACCGCGTACGTGTCGGCATTGACGCACTTGGGTTGCAGTCGCTCGGCGATCTCGCTTACATATCGCTGCGGGCGGTGGGAGATGCCGTACAGCGTGGAGAAGCCATTGGAACTCTTGAGGCCGCCAAGATGACCGGCGACCTGACGGCGCCCGTCAGTGGGGTACTGGCGGCGCGCAACGAGGCGGCGCTGCGCGACCCGATGCTGGTGAATGACGACCCCTACGGGGCCGGCTGGATGGTTGCTATCCAGCCGCGTGATTGGGAGACCGAGAGCGGGAAGTTGGTATCGGGCGACCGGCTGCCGGACTGGGTAGCCGGCGAAATCGAGCGCTATCGCTCGCAGGGCTGGGTGGAATAGTGCGCTTGCGCTTGATCACCGACGACGGGGTGGCTGCCTCCTTCGGATTGGCGGCGGATGAAACGCTGGCGCAACGCGTCGGGCTCGGCGCATCGCCACCCACGCTGCGGCTGTACACGTACCGCTCGCACTGCGCGCTGGTTGGCCGCTTTCAGAACGTTGAGAATGAGATCCACATGGATTACTGTCGGGCTCATGGTGTTGACGTCAACCGGCGTCCGACTGGCGGCGGCGCGATTATCATGGGCGCGGAGCAGCTTGGCGTGGCGCTCACCCTCCCGGGGCGAGAGGGCACCAGTTACTGCCACGCGCGAGAGTTGATGGAGCACTTTTCTGGCGGACTGCTGCGTGGTCTGAAACGTCTGGGGGTGGCGGCGCGATTCCGGCGAAAGAATGATATCGAGGTACAGGGCTGCAAGCTTGTGGGGCTCGGCATATTCCGCGCTTCCTCTGGCGGTTTGCTCTTCCACGCGTCGGTACTGGTGGACCTAGACGTCCCCCTGATGTTGCACGTTATAAAGACACCCTTCGAGAAAATCACGGACAAGGAAATTGAGAGCGCTGCCGCGCGCACTTCCACGGTGCGGCGCGAGGTGGGGCGCGAGATCAGTATGGACGATGTGCGCGCAATCGTGGCGGATGGCTACGCACAGGCTTTCAACGCTGAGTTGTCCGCGGCGGAATTCTCCGTCGCTGAGCGCAGGGAAGCGCAGGTGTTGGAGCGGAGCAAATACCGAAGTGACGCTTGGGTTTTCCGGCGCACGGAGGTGGCTGACGCGAGCGGTACGGCTAAGGTGAAGACCCCGGCCGGATTACTGGACGTGCGCGTCACTCTTGCGGGACGCATGCTGAAGGCGGTCTACATCGGCGGCGATTTCTTTACGGCTGAAAACGCGGTTGCTGAGCTTGAAGAGCGGCTTCGATGGCACCCGAGGCACTCGGAGCGCGTAGCCGCCACGGTGGAGGACTGCTACCGCCGACAACCTGACCTGGGCGGCATCCCGATGCATGCGCTGTGCGCCGCGCTGCATAAAGCTATCCGCCGTGCGAAAAATGCCGAGACGCGAGCGCGGTCAGACCCCTACGCTTGTTTCGTCAATCCGGAGGCGGCAATTGCCTGAGGTGCGTTTGTTTGACGCGCCAGTGGCTGCACCGGCGAGTTTCAGCATTGACCGGGCCTGCCTGCAGTTGCGCCGCGAGGAATTTGGGGAGCGCATCACTTTTCACGCGCCCGGGCTGCGGCGCTACGCCACCGGGGAATATTCCGCGCAAAACGCGCATGAGTTTGCCGCCGTCAGCCTGACCGGCACTTATTGTGCGTTGAGTTGCGACCATTGCAACACCAACGTGTTGGCGGGCATGGCCGACTTTACGCGCTTCGGCGGCTCGCTTTATGACCTGTGCGCGGAAATGGCGAACAAAGGCGCGCGCGGCGTGCTTATTTCTGGCGGCTGCGACCGCCGAGGACGAGTTCCGTTGCTGGCGCACATTCCAGACCTTGTTCGCGCGCGACGCGAACTGGGGTTGCTCTTCCGGGTACATCCCGGTCTGCCGGACGAGGAGACCTGTGCGGGGCTGGGCGAGATCGGCATCGATGGCGCGATGGTGGACGTAATTGGGCACGAGGACACCATTCGAGAGGTGTATCACCTTGAGTGCGGTGTGGAAGGGTACGAGACTGCCCTTCTCAATCTGGAACTATTTGGTGTTCCGGCAGTGCCGCACATTGTAATCGGGCTGCATTATGGCAAGATGCTCGGCGAGTGGCGCGCGCTCGAGATAATTGCGCGACACCCACCGCAGATGCTTGTGCTTGTGATTCTCATGTCACTAAGCGGAACCGTGATGGCCGATGTGCGTCCGCCATCGCTTGATGAGATCGGCGCCTTTTTTGAGGAGACGCGCAAGCGGCTGCCGGCTACGCCGATAATGCTGGGCTGCGCGCGCCCGATGGGGCTGCTAAAGGTTGACATTGATCGCCTTGCGATTGATGCCGGTCTGAATGGGGTCGCCTATCCCGCAGAGGGAATGGCCGAATATGCACGCGCGGTCGGGCTGCAACCCGAATTCGTCAACGCCTGCTGCGGGGTGGCGTGGTAATGGATGGTTGCGGGAAACCGGTGTCTCCTGGCTAGTAACGGAGGAAAAATGGCTAACGCGGTTCCCATGGCGGTACAAGCCGAACAGTTCAAGGCCAGCCCGGATTATGTGCGTATAAGCATGGCCGCAGCGATTGAGTTGGGGCTCAAACCCGGTCGCATAATGCGGAATTGCAGCTGTGGGTGCATAAATCTGTTGCAGAATTATCCGGAGGGGTGTTTCGCCAATTGCTCATATTGTGGTCTTGCGCGGGAGCGCCCCGGGGCAGCTGAGGAAAATACCTTCATCAGGGTGGCATGGCCGCTTTACGCAACCGATCTGGTGGCGGAGAAAATTGCGTCCAAGGAAACTAAGGGCGGCGTGGGGCGGGTGTGTATCTCGCAGGTGCAGGATTCGCGCGCCTATGATGATTTGCTTGACATGGTCCGGAGAGTGCATCGGGCCGCGCCCGTGGTGCCGATCTCTGCGCTGGTCAGCGCCACCACTCTCGACGAGGATCGACTGCGGCGCATCAAAGCAGAAGGTGTGGACATCATCGGTGTTGGGCTTGACGCGGCATCCGAGAAGGTCTTTGAGAACACGCGCGGCAAAACAACGCGAAGCCCGCACGACTGGCGGCACCACTGGCACATTGTGCGTGCGGCTCGCAGCATCTTCGGCGCTTACAACGTGAATTGCCACGTTATCATTGGACTGGGTGAGAGCGACCGCGAACTGGTGGAGCTTTTTTGTCAGCTCCACAGCGGACAAATCGCGGCGTATCTATTTTCCTTCAATCCTGAACTGGGAACTGAAATGCAGCACGAGGCGCGCGCGCCGATTGAACGGGTGCGGCGGATCCAGTTGGTGAAGCACCTGATTGAGACGCGAGAATTAAGCCCGGATGCAATCGTGTTTGACGATATGGATGGCGTTACCGGGCTGGACGTGCCGGGGATGACGCTTGAAGGCGCGCTAGAAAGCGGACTGCCATTCATGACCGACGGGTGCCCGGACCGAGCTGGCAATCTTGCTTGTAACCGGCCGTATGGCTCTTACCGGCCAGGCGAGGAATACCGCGATTATCCTTTTCCGCCGCAGGCAGCTGATATGGTTGTTATTCGCGATGAAATCCGACTCGAGGATATCCGCATAGAAACGGAGGCAGTGGTGGTCTGAGGTGCCGAAATGCGACGTAGATGATGTCCGACTGCTAAATCTCGGCCCTACCGCTGCGTGGCGCACGCAAGCTGTGTATCATGCCACGGCCGAGCTAATGACGGCGGACACGCCCGACACGATTATTCTCTGCCAGCCGCTTACACCATATTTGTGCCTGGGATATCACCAGGATTGCGACTCGGTGCTGGACCGTGAGGAATGCGAGCGCCGCGCACTTCAAGTGGTGCGCAGACGGGTGGGAGGCGGCCTGACCTACCTTGACGCCAACCAGCTCTTTTATCAATGTGTGTTTCACCACGCGCGCGTGCCGGTCAAGTTTGAGGAAGTGTACGCGCGCATGCTCGCCGCGCCGGTGAAAACGCTCCACCGGCTGGGGTTGAGTGCGGATCTGGTTGAAGTGAACGAGATTGAGGTGGAAGGGCTGCGCATCGCCGGCGTCGGAGGCGGGCGCATCGGGGAAGCGTGCGTCGTGGTGGGCAACATTCTTTTTGATTTTGATTATGCCGCTATGACGGCGGTGTGGAACGCCCCATGGGCATCGTTCCGCGAGTTGGCATCCGCGGCCCTGCGCGAGCGAATCACTACCCTGTGGCGTCATGCCGGCCCGGTGACCATCGAGGCGGTTCAGTGGATACTGTTGGAGGAATTCGAAAAAGCGCTCGGGCGCAAAATTGTGCGCGGCAAACCCACCCGCGAAGAGACGCGGCGCGCACGCGCGCTGGCGAAGCTGATTGGCTCGGAGCGGTTTCTGCAGCGGCATAGCGACAACGGCGTCGGCAGGGCGATGCGTTCGCTTAAGATTTCGGCGGGCGTATTCATTTGCGCGGCCGAAACGGAAATTAACGCTGAGCGCGTGCGCGCAAGTTTCCGTGTCGACGACGGGCTTATTGCGGCTGCGCGCCTGGATTCGGAATCCCGGGGCGGTTGGGAGAAACAGGAAAGGGAGCTTGTTGGGATGGAAATCGAGCAGTGGCGTTCCTTGCTGAGGGTTCCTGCCCGCGCTACTGTCTGACGGGTTGTTCACTAAATGAAAGGCGGCGAATTCAGATTCAACGCGCGGGAATTGGCGGGCTCAATGGGAGATTTCGGTACATTGCTCCCGCTTGCCATTGGGTACATCGTGGTGGTGGGAATGAACCCGGCCGGTTTTCTGGTTGTGATGGGGTTGACGAACATTGCACTTGGGCTAACCTACCGTATTCCGATGCCATTGCAGCCGAAAAAAGTTGTTGCCGCGGTGGCGATTTCCCAAGGGTGGCGACCGGGCTTGGTCTACGGAGCCGGGTTGGGTCTTGGCATCAGTTGGCTATTGTTGAGCGCGACTGGATTAGTGGATCGGCTGATGAAGGTCACTCCTTCTTGTGTGATTCGAGGCATGCAGGTGGCGCTTGCCATTTTGCTGGGTCGCTCGAGTGTTGGGATGTTTAGTCAGGGTCCGTTTGACTCACTCGGAAACTGGGGATTGGGGCTTGGCGCCCTGGCGACAATCTTGCTGCTGCGTAACAATCGTTACGCACCGGCCGCCCTGGTACTGGTAGTAGTGGGGGTTTTGATACCGTGGCTGCGTGGGGAGTTGAGCGGGGTCGTTCGCTTTGACTTTGAACTGCCGCCGTTCACGCCGCCATCTTGGAGCGATGTTGGTAAAGGAATGGTGTTGGCAGGGTTGGCGCAGATGCCGCTGACGTTGACAAATGCCTGCCTTTCGTGCGGTGCGCTGATACGGGATTATTTTCCGGAGCGCCCGGTCCCGGAGCGGCGGTTGCTGGTCAATCAAGGTATCATGAATACCGTGGCACCGTTTTTCGGGGGGATGCCAATGTGCCATGGCGCTGGCGGGCTCGCAGGGCAATACACGTTCGGGGCGCGCACCGGCGGCGCGCCTATTATGGAAGGGATGTTGGAGATTGGACTGGGACTATTTTTGAGCCAGTCAATCGTTGACATTTTTTCTGTCTTTCCTATGGCGATAGTCGGGGCCATGCTGCTGGTGGTCAGTTTTAGCCTGGCGTGGCTGGCACGCGACGTGAAGGGGAATCTGGAATGGACGGCCGTCGGCGTAACGGCCGCCATGTCAGTGGCCACAAACATGGCGCTGGGCTTCGTGACTGGCTTGCTGCTGTATTATTTCGGGAAGCGGTTGGCGCTGGGGCGCTCGGGTGGCTGATAATGGGTTACAATTCAGGCAGCTTTCGTTTGGCGGATAAAGCGAAATAAATATGGAGGTTAGAAATGGCTCTTAAACCACTTGCGGTTTCCACCCGCAAGTACGACAAAGTTGTTCGCACTACCTGCTCGAACATGTGTGAGGCGGGTTGTGGGATGCTGGTCTACGTCGAGGATGGTCGCGTGGTAGATATCTTTGGCGACCCGGATCATCCCTTGAGCAAAGGGGCGCTGTGCCCGAAAGGGATTGGCGCTTTCCAGCATATCTACAACCCCTTGCGGATCAAATATCCGCTAATGCGTAAAACTTTGGACGATGAATTTCAACGCGTCTCCTGGGACGATGCTCTGGACTTCGCCGCCGAGCGGCTGATCAAAATCCGCGATGAATACGGCGCGGAATCGCTGATGATTCATCGCACCGGGCGTTCCGACATGATGTGGAAAGCGGGCGCGGCTCGCTTCGGCCGCATTTATGGGACGCCTAATATAGTAGGGCAGGGTCCAATCTGTTGTGAAAGCCCGGGCATCGCCACGAATTACGTTTTCGGAGCGAAGGGACTGGGGCGGCTGATGAATCCAATTCCCGACTGGGTGAACAGCCGATGCATTCTCGGAGCTGGCAGCAGCCAGGCGAACAATCACCCTGTGGAAATGCAATGGCTTCTGGAGGCGAAGGAACGTGGCTCTAAGATCATATGGGTGGACCCGCGCTTCAACACCACGATGATGCACGCCGACATTGCTGTGCGCTTGCGCCCGAACACCGATGCGGCTTTCGTGATGGGCATGATCAACGTGATCATGAAAGAGGGCCTTTACGACAAAGAGTTCTGTGACAAGTGGGTGCATGGCCTTGACGAATGGATGAAGCTCATCGAAGAGATGCCGCCCTCGCGCGCGTCCAGTATATCTTGGGTGCCGGAGGAGACTATCATTGAAGCTGCGCGCCTGTTCGCCACCAGCAAACCGGCGTCGGTGAATGGTTGTCTGGGAACCGCACAGACTTACAATGCGGTCAACATTAACCGCTGCTATGCCGCGCTGGTCTCTATCACGGGCAACATTGGCATCCCGGGCGGTGGCTGGAATTGGCTCCACAACTGTCGCCCGCCAATGAGCATGGGCAACGATCTAGACCCGAACTTGCCGCCCATCAAGGCACCGGTAGTCTCCGAGAAATTGGTCGGTTGGGCCGATGTGAGCGCGGCAGGTTACGCCAATGCCGTCTTCACCGGAAAGCCGTATCCGATCAAGGGTATATGGTGGAACGGCAACATGCTGGCGCAAATGCCTGGCACGCAGAAATACGCGGCCGGAATCAAGAAAAACGTCGAGATCGCTATTCACCAGTCTTTTCATCCGAACTTTACGCAACATCACGCGCACGTTTCTTTCCCTATTACGTCGTGGGTGGAGCGCGAGGGCATTGTGCACCACGGCAACAATCGCCTGTGCCAGTGGTTCAACCAGTGCATCGAACCCAACTGGGAATGCCGCAATGATGTGGACGTGGTAGCCGGTCTTGCCGACCGCGTCTTTGGCGAGGAAGAAGGCAAGCGCTGGTATCCGTGGCGTTGCGACGACAACCCTGATTTGATTGACCTGGCCACCATGTCAGACTGGATCCAGCAACAGGAACCATTCACCTATGGCATTATCAAGAAGACGATGGATCCTGAGACGACGGATCCGGGCGGGGTGATGTGGCCGGCCTTTACCGAAGAGGAGGCCGCACGGTACGAGTTCCCTGATGCCAAATCGCGCGGCAAATGGATAATGTACCAGGACGAACCTTTCCCGGAAGACCCGCAGGGACGTCGTTTCCCAACACCGTCGAGCAAAATTGAAATTGCCTCGCAGGCGCTCGCGGACCTTGGCTGGGACTATCTTCCGAAGCATCGAGAGGGTGGACACACCCCGGTGAGCACGCCGGAGGACTTCGCTCAACACCCGATTGTGATGTGCACCGGCCGGCCGGTGTCCAGTTTCCACGAGATGGGGCACTGGTGGCCGTGGACGGATGAACTTGAACCGGACCGCTACGTGCAGGTACATCCCGAACTTGCGAGCGTACTGGGTATCGAGGATGGGGATTACGTGAAGCTGGAAAGCATGACCTCTGAGTTGGATGGCTATGCCTGGGTGACGGAGGAAACCGACCCGCGCCAGGTGTGGCTCTACTGCTCGACGGACGAGTATCAACCCTTTGCGCCCGGCATCACCAACCGTAACGTCAGCTGGCTGATTGACGATGTCATCAAAGATCCGGTGTACGGACAAGCCGAGTTCAAAGCGCAACTCGTGCTGGTGTGGAAGAAGGGCACAGACAAAGAAGAAGCGCGGCGAAAGACCATCGAATTCCTTGAGCAGTTCCCCTCGTACGATGTTGACACTGAAAAAGAACTGGGAGCATATGCCAACGCCGTGGCGCGGGCCGGCGCACCGAGTTGGGACCCGGTGAGCAAGAAAGTCATGTGGCAGGGCGAAGCGGCGGCGGATGGAAACGTTCTGCCGTTTAGCGAAGGCTAGTGGAGAGACAAGCTATGAGTGAAACAACAGAGCAAGGATCGAACGGTTTTGAGAAAACGATGACGCGTCAGGGACGCGAATCCCGCGTCACGCTGCCGGGCGCATCCAATCGCCACGTGATGTTCCACGATGCTGAGCGGTGTATCGGTTGCTTTGCGTGTGAAATCGCGTGCAAATTGCAAAACGATGTGCCCGTTGGACCGCGCTTGGTACGCATGATACAGGTTGGCCCGAAGGACGTCGGCGGTCGCCTGCAAACCAGCTGGGTTTACATGAGTTGTTTCCACTGCGAGGATGCGGCCTGCATGCCGGTCTGTCCGACTGCTGCTATGCGCAAACGCGCGGATGGCATCGTCTACATTGACGAACCCACCTGCATCGGATGTAAAGCGTGCATTGCAGCGTGCCCCTGGGGCGCGGTGCAATTTAATCCGCGCACCAATAAGGTCATCAAGTGCGATTACTGCAAAGATCGCATAGATGAGGGCCTGTGGCCGGCTTGCGCCACGCAGTGCGCGACAAAGTGCCTGTTTTTTGGCGATATTAACGAGTACACCACCATGCTGCGCGAGCGCCACGCTGAACG
>Ga0208278_1001617_pt1 | contig 10306 bp, 16 predicted proteins | sample ETN01SmetaG_FD_185794 | JGI IMG/M metagenome (GOLD analysis project Ga0208278, IMG submission 185794) | Marine microbial and viral communities from oxygen minimum zone, Eastern Pacific Ocean - ETNP2014F12-01SV259 (SPAdes) (version 2) | ecosystem: Environmental > Aquatic > Marine > Oceanic ...
CTTTATTTTCTTCTTCTCTGATATATGTCTTCAGACTCTTCATTTATCCCCTTAAATTTTAATATTACTGATATATTTATAATACTAAGTCACCCAGCAATCGGTTCTGGTGGGTCTGGTAGTTTATTATCTCTGACGGCCTTTAGAAATACGTCCTTATGAAGTGCATGCCATCCGGCACAAGTATCTTCTTCGACCACATCGGCAAAGAAATTGCCGTATTGGTCTTCCATCACATAGACCGATTCTTCATCATAATGTATGCTTTTGTCCGTAATAAATAGGACATGGATCATTAACCCCATTTCAGGGAAAATGTAATACTCATCTGGCAAGAATGCCTTGAGGGTAGGTAGTGGGGTGCCTCTATTTCTTTCTTTTCTATATTCTTCCAGATTTATAATTTTATCATCATTCAAATTTAAACTCCCCAAAGTCTTTTTTATTCTTCATCCGACCTTTTGTTGCTTTATCGAATAAGGGAATATCATCATCATCTTCTACTTTCCCAGTATCGACTAATCCAGATTGTGATTCATCACCCAGATCTGAAAGCTTCATCTTTGCTCGGTCAATTCCAATCAAAAACTTTTTATTAGTAGTAGGATCACTGTACCGATTTTTCAATTGTTTGATCAATATTTGGCCGGCCTCTTCCAGTTTATCGTTGCTAATAATCGCAAACATGAAATCAGCGGTTGCGGGAAGACCAAAACTTTCACTTGTGTCCTCTAATCCTACATCTGTATTCTGAAATCCTTGTCTGTTTGTTTGTGTAGCCGACAGAATAGGTACATTATGTTCTACTGCCAATCCACGTAATTCTTCAGCAATTGACTTTACGTAACTATATGAATTTACATATTGACCGGGTCGAATCCTGGAAGATGAACAAATATTGATATAATCCACAAAAATAATATTTGGTTTGAAATTTCGTTTCAGGTTTAATTCATTTAATAAGGCTCTAAAATGATTAGTGCTTGCGGCTGCAGTGGGATATTCTTTAATAATTAATCTTCCAGTAGTTTTACTTCGTAAGTCTTCTATTTTCTTGTCATATATTGGTTTTGGTAGACTTACCAAATCATCTAAACGGATATTCAATAAATTTGCATCAATCCGTTCTGCGATACGTTCTTCTGCCATTTCTAGAGTAATATACAAAACACTATTTCCCTGTGATAGAGCATTTGCAGCAACATGACACATGAATAATGATTTTCCGACACCAGTGCCCGCAAGTGCAATATTCAGAGTTTTATTCGATATTCCACCTTGAGTTACCTTATTGAAGAATTCCAAGTCAAAAGGAATTTTCTTTTCAATTTTGTGATAAAAATCAAACCGATCATCAGAATCAAGAAGATAATCATGCCCAATGTGAGGGTCAAAAGAAATAGACAAAGCATCAGTAAGAAGCTCAGGTATAACACCTTTATCAGACTTTGTTTTATCGGGCTCGTCCAAGATTTTGATTGAATTAACAACGGCATTGTAGATTGCTTTGTCCTGACAGAATTTCTCTGTTGTTTCCAATAGCCACTGAATATCTGTTTGTTCATCTTGCTGGCTCTCCAAATAGTTTAAAAGTCCTGTTACATTTTCAAATTCTTCTTCTTTTAATGTTGTATTGTCTAGTTCAATAGTCAGTGCTTCTTTCGTAGGTAAATTGTTGTACTTGTTGATAAACGAATTTACCTGTTCATAGAGAATTTTATCGGTGGGTTCCATGAAATATTCTTTATTCAGGAAGGGTAAAACTTTTCTTGAATATTCTTCGTTATGAATCAGATTTTTAAGTATTATTTGTTCTATCCTTTGTTGCATTTAACTCCATTTCATTCATTTGTTTTTGTAAAATTTCTATTACCCATATTCCTAATCTTCGTTCAAAATCTGATCCTTCTTCATCGGATATTTCATGTCCCAAATCGTGCGGTGGAATTTCAAACTCATATTCATAAGTACATCCTATATTCTCATCTTCACCAGTTTCGTCAGCTAATTTAAAGTTTGTATATCGAACTACTGCTCCATCAAACGGTGATGCATCCTGTATAAGTATACACAACGACCTATCATCTGGGTCATTTGGATTTGACATTATCTTGTATGCTGGCATCTTAGTATCAAAAAACGGGTCACCCATCATCATTGTCATCTGTCACTCCTTCTTCATCGGAACCGCCATAAGTAAATTCCTCTTGTGCGGCTTCGTTTAATGCTTTCATAATATCATCAGTAAAATATTTTTCTGGATCACTCAATATTTGTTTTCCAAATACTTTTGAACCATCTGGTAATTCATACCTTGTTGATACTTTCTTTATTATATCATATTTTTCGGCTAAGTCAAGTAGTCCATAATATCTGTTCAATCCTTGATCATATCGTAGGAGAACATCTACCTTTTTATTCTCTTTAGTTAATCTTGATTTATAATTTTTACAATGTATTACATTTCCGACAACATCTGTTCCATCTTTTTCTTTTCGCTTAGAAAGAAATACAATAGTTGATGCAGCATATTGAATTCCACTACCACCTCCCATTACATCTTGTGGGAACATGGTCCCGACTTGTTTGTATGTGTGATTAGTAACTAAAAGTGGGATTCCAGCTTTACCCAGTTTCAATGTTAAGACTCTAAAAGAACCTTTAACTAATTGAGCCCGGGTCATGTCCTTGGTTTCTTTACCATCTGAAATATCTGTTACTTCTTTTGTAGTAGATAACATACCAAGAGAATCTAAACATAACATCAATGGTTTATCCGTATCTGTATGATTTTCTACTACTTTCAATGCTTGATGGGTAAATTCTTGAATCGTTGTAACCGGGAGAATGACCATTCGTTCAGTATCAATTCCCCGGGATTCGATCATTTGCTTAGTGAGAGCAGATTCAGACTCAAAATAAAGAACACCACCGCTAGGATTATCTGCAAGAAACTGTTTGACAATACCCAATACAAAAAAGGTTTTTCCAGTTGCAGTTTCTCCAGCGAATGCTGTAATTTTGTTTGTAGGTATTCCCCCATAAATATCTCCCGAAATTAATGCATTTAAAATATAACTACCACTATCTATATAATCAGAAACATCACCAGCTTCTATACCATCAGATACTTTTGATCCATATTCATTGCCAGTAGCCTTTAATAAACTATTAAAATATTCACTCATTTTCTTCTTTTCTCCTCTTCAAAATTTCTGTCATTATCAATAATGCTTGTTTATTGAGATCTGCACGGTCAGAAAATAATTCTGCTGTGTCTCTATCTTTAATCGTTTTTTTGTATTGTGATTTTAGATCCTCAATGATCCACTCACTATAATCAGTAACTTCCATCTTGTTTTATCCTTGTAAGATGTCCACTTTTCTCCATTGATCTTGCAAAACGTACGGCATCTTCCATATTTTGACAAAATCTTTTAAAAATATCATCCGGGTCGGGTTCAATCCATTCAGCGTTTTCTTTCATTTGGGCATGGCTACCTTCAATATGACTTCTGTGATCTTTTGATTTCCAATATTCTACCCAGATATTCATACGAAAAACTCCTCTAAACTTGCTCGCCGTTCAGTGTCCCAGCCGATAACGTCCAAGACCCCTTTCAGTGGATCAACAAAAGCCTTTGCAAATTGTGTATCATAATCAATACTTTTTTCCAAATTAAATTCATCTGGCAACATATCCAGTACAGAAATTACTCTGTTACCTACTGGATTCGGGTCCTTGAGATAGGCGAATTTGATTTTTTCCCCTTCTTTTATAGTAGGGTATTTTTTTGTTAATTTCTTGTCCCTGAGTACATGATTATAAATCAAAGAACCTTTTACATGAATCGGAGTGGATTTTTTGTAGATTGTAGAAGCGTCCTTATACTTTTTCAATCCCTTTACCGATCTTGGAAATGCCACCTCTTCCATTCTCATATTCTTAAACTTTTCTTTGAACCCCTCTATATACTCAATTACATCATCTTCTGTTCCATCAACAATAATATTAAAAACTTCTTTCAATGCTTTCCTGCAAGATTCTGGTGTAGAACTCTTGATTGCTTCAATACCCACAATCTTTAGTTTAGGTTCTTCGTATCGAACTCCCTCAGAATCATGAACGTTCAGAATATAATGTTTTTTCGCAACCCAAATACCAGTATCGGCAATTACTTCTCGTTTCATTACCATTTTCTGCTGGTAAGCATTCACATAATCAGCCAGATCTTCATAACATTTTTCGATTACTTCTTCGATTCGTTTACAGGATTTATCCAAGAATCCAATGATTTTTTCTTTATCGGTAAGACCCACTCTAGAAACAAGATTATCAAGACAAACGTATAAAGAATCAGTATCCATAGCAACAATATAGTCCACATCATTTGTACCTAATGTTTTGTTTAAATAATTGTTTACTGCATTTTCGGCCCATTGAACCGACAATTGTCCAGCAACGGAAACCGCTTCCGCATTCCGTTCATCATAAAAACGAAACCACTCATTACCCATCGCTCCATAAGCGGAATTCAGAGCAATCTTTAAATTCTGTTGATAATTGTAATAAGTAGATAATTTATTTGGATCAGCATTTTTCCCCTTCTTCTGTTCTGTCAACATCTTTTTCTTATACTTGACCCTATCAGTATACATTTTCTCCATCAACTTTGGGAGAAATCCCTGTTTATCCCTACGATAAACCGAACCATTTGGAGTAACCGTTATGTCTTTTTCTTTCCAAACAGAAGTATCAAATTCTTTGGCCAATAATCCAGATACTCCAATATCATCTTTCCAAGTTCCAAGAATAGTTTCTGGCGAAATATTATATTGCATAATCAAATGAGGATACAAACTATTCAGGTCGAAACTCACAATCCAATTATGTCTCCCCTTCTGACAAGTTTTAACATACGCACCTTCGTATGCTTCCCCTTTACGTTCTTTCTTTTTCTGTGGGATTACCACCTTCTCCCTTAGAAGATGATTGTAAATGATACAATCCCATAATCGTGTCTGAGCAAATACATCAGCATAATTACACTTTGCCAAATATGCCAGAGAAATAATCATCTCTAAAAGTTTCATCTTTTTCTCAAGACGCTCTACTAGCAATACATCTTGAATATTATACTCAATAAACTTTTGAAAATCTGTTTTATATAATTCATGTAACGTTGATACTTCAGAAAAATCAAGTTTTCTTTCTCCTAGTTCTACATATGCGATGTGATCTAATCGATAAGATTCTTGATTTATATAAGTAAATTTCCTGTATGCTTCTAAATAATCAATTTCGGATACACCATAAATTTCGTAAACTTCTCTCTCTTGACCCCCCATACCAAAAATGGTTTGAGGTTTCACAAATCCCCAAGGCGAGAGTTTTTTGACCCATTGTTTCCCCAATACTTTACGAATTCTATTAATCAAATATGGAGTATCAAATATCCTAGTATTCCAACCAGTAATAACATCTGGATAATCTTTTTGCCAGTACATGACAAATTGTTCTAGTAATTGTCGTTCATCACCACATTTATTATATGTGATCTCTTCATTATCATTCTTAAATTCACCACAACCCCAAACCTGAATATCATCATTCATTTTAATTGTAATTGCGGTAACTTCTTCTGTAGCAAATTGTGGATCCGGGAAACCGTTTTCTGAACCAACTTCAATATCAATGAACATGATTTTGACATGCTCTAAATTATAATCGATTTGTTCTTCTGGGTAAGTTTCAGCAATGAAAGAATATGAATAATTAGAATGTCCGTAGATTTCCATATTTTCTACGCGTTCATATTTCCTCATAGATGCGCGGGTTTCTTTGATGCCTCCCCATTGGACAGGGCCGACTGGCTTACCATCTAGGGTGTGCCACTTTGACTTATTTTTGGTAGGAACGTATAATGTTGGTAGGAACTCGTGCTTTACATTAAAAGGGCGTCCGTTTTCTATCCCTCTTTCTAAAATGTAATCACCAAGACATACTACATTAGTATAGAATTGTTGTTTCGGCATTTATTTATACCATTGATTCCGGGTTGGTTTATCGTAGTTACTATTTAATTCATCTAATCTATTATAACACACTTTTATGTGTTTGTCAACCCATGAGCGACCCTTAAAGGCCCCAATAGTAAATAAAAATTGAAGATAGGTTTTAATTGATATTTCTTGTACTTTAAGCAGAAACGAATCCATTTTTATATTGAACTCCACTTTTAGTTTTCAATGCGGTCATTATTTTTTTGCGATTTCCCATCAAATTGTAACTACAATGAATCCATCCACTATTTGGATTTTTGCCATCATAGAACTCTAAGATGAGTTGATCGAATTCCAGATTTTTAGCAATCCATTTTGCTAAATCTGGATTTGGTGTGGAAAAACTTTCAAAATCTCCGGCCATTCCATTACAATGCTGACTTTTACTAGACCCGCCGACCTTTGCATTCAAGGCTGGACTGCGATATCCTGAATTAATTGTAATGACACCGAATTGGTCACGGACAGGTTGTAAAATATGAATTGCCAAATGTGTTAAATTTACAAGATGTATTGAACTTGGCGAATTATCTACACGTAATCGTTCTGCGGTTGCACTTTTTACCATTTCTGATAAACTAAAATTCTTTGATAATCTAATCACTTCAGACATGTTTCCTCATTCTTTTTCTATATCAACAGACCCCGATGTAGGATCATATGTAACTTTAAATGATACTTCTATTGGTTTTAATGTTCCATCTGCCTTCAGTATAGGTAATTTACCTTCAACAGCTCCCATTAATGCGTCTTTAGCATTTGTAAAAGTATGTGCTGAATCTTCTTTTATAACTTTATCTAATTCTTTTTTAGCACTATCTGGAAGGATATCTTCTATCATATTTTCCACATGCTCAGTTGCTAAATCTGTTGCTTTGTCTACGACAAGGCTAGAAATAACATTAAATAATAGTCCTGCTAATGGTAACATAATTTTTCTCCATGATTATTCACATCCGCATTGATTTTCTTCTGTGCATTCACAGGGGTCGCAAGTGCAATTTTCACAATCGCAATGTTCGTTGTTACACATTTTTTAATCTCCGAATGGAAGGTTATTATTAAGTATTCTTTATTATATAGTAAAAACAAAAAAAGCCCACCAGTACATAGGTACTGATGGGCGCATCGTCAAACTAAAATGTCAATCTTAATTAACTTGTTTGATCTTTTTTCCATCTTTATTAATCGGGATCAATCGAGCCCTCTTATCTTCTGGAATCACCTTTTCAAGTTCAACTGTTAACATTCCGTTAACCAATTGACATCCTTTAACAACCATATCATCTGCAAGAGTGAAAGACCTCATGAAAGTTCGTGTAGCAATACCACGATGAACATACTTAGATTCATCTTCTTTTGACTGCTTAGAACGAATTTCTAGAACGGATTCTTTCAATTCGACTTCAAGATCATCCTCCGAAAGACCAGCAACGGCCAATTCGATGAAATACTTGGAATCTCCCTCTTTTCGGATGTTGTAGGGTGGATACCCCTGTTGACCATGTTGAGATGAAGTTGTTGATAATTCACCAAACAACCTATCAAACATTGAATCGTACCCTACGGAAAATCCAAGGGCTTTTTCGATATCCCCAAAAGATGTGGGGACATGTGATGCGCGTAATACCATAATTCCTCCTTATAAAGCGAGGTTTTTAAAAAATCACCCCTCATACGCAGAGCGGGTGAGTGTTACGAGGTTTCCACTATGGACAACCTCAATATCTCTGTGTGTGTAAGAAAGGGTGAGTGGATAGTAGGACTAGGATTTACCTACAATCTCGGGGAACAAGCTACCATTTCGTAGTTGACCCTCCATACCAGAACCCCCGCTGGAATGCGGGATGCGGCCCCCTTCTGTTACCAGAAGGGTAGCCTCAGCACCACCTGTGAACTGTCTGACTATTTCCGCTTTCGTAGAAATTATTATCAGCATATCCAGAAGCCGTCACTCCTTTTGTTCACCCTTTTTTCTTATCATAATATATACTTCACTTATACTTATATTATAACATACTATTTGAATTTGTCAAGTGTTTTACTTCTTAGAGTAAATTCCCCACAAAACCCAAATTGCTGCTAGACCTACAAGACCTTCTGATCCAAGTGATTTAACGAGTGCTACTACTGAGCCCACGACATCAAGACCGATAAAAGGAACTGCGGCACCAAAAAGAATTTGCAGAACTACACCAAGTGCTATAAGTGCAAGACCTGCATCTGTCAGGCTTCTCATCCAGCCTGTTACTTTATCTAACATAGGTAAAATCCTCTCTGTAAGATTAAATATGAAAGGTGTTATTATTTTTGTTAAACACCCGTTGAACCAAATCCACCATCTCTATCTGTTTTCTGAGTTGGTGGTTCATCAGACTCATCCAATGTATATTTTTCACATCGAACTAGTTCTCCTTGGCATATCCTATCTCCATCATAAATCCGCGTTGGTACGTTGCTGATGCTCGTTACCATTGCATAAATCGGATCAACATAATCGCTGTCGATGATTCCTTCGCAATTTGCTAGATAAACTCCCTGTTTGAATGCCAGACCAGACCTTGAATGTAATCGAATAGAATATCCTACCGGAATATCAGCGATAAGTCCAGTCGGAATCAACATTCTTTCCATATTATTGACTTGTAAATATGGTCTATTACTATTTATATCAAAAGCTACTTTTCTAGGTAGTCGTTTTGTCGAAACCGCTTGATAATACTCTGTGGTTTCATTTACTACTAAATTTGCATACAAATCAAAGCAAGCAGATTCTTTCGTTGAGAATACTGGTAATTGTGCTTGTTCGTTTAATTTGTAGAATTTTAATGATGTGCTTTTACTCTTCATTTTCGCTGTAGTCATCGGTCACTTTTTTATTCCCAATATTATATTTTGCAGTCAATGTCCATTCTTCTTTTTCTTTGTATGCTAGAATTTTCAATTGATTCAATGGAACTATTAATTCGGAAGTACGTTCCGAATCCACTAGTAATATTAGACCCCATTCGGCTAATAGATTTGCTATGGTGTTTCTTCTCGCTTGATCATTCTCTGAAAAATTGGTTGGTTTACCATCAAGTGCAAATAATTCTTTAAAATGGACAATGAAATATCGTCCTTGTTTATGTAAAATGTGGCATGATTGAAATAACGTTTTGTCTTTTCTAGATGCTACACCTATTCTAGTAAGTGTTTCTCTAATCTTTAAAAAGTCATCCGGCTCTTTCAGGGTGCATTCCACCATCTCCTCTATATTTATAGTCATTTTTCTCCACTCCACCTTTTGCAAGTTTACTTTTAATCTCTTTGATATCCTCATTACTGAGGACTTCCAAAGCCTCTTTTGCTTTTTCATTACCGAAACCAAAATATATTTTGACTAGTTCTAGATTATCAATTTTGTCTGGTTTCAACCACTTTGACCATCGTTTCCGTGATCTAATGTTATTTATCAAAAAATCAAATTGGAGTTTATTATCAAGGAAATGATTCCTATTCATTTCATTGACTTGGAGAATGGTATCTTGGAAGAAACTAAGACCCCTGTTGACAAGAAAAGGAATATAATCCTTTTCCGCGAGGGGGTCATTTTTCATGATATCTTTCGATTCATTTATTGCTTTTATAAAATCAAATGGTCCCATTATGTCAAATAGAGTGGATTTGGCTTAGTAACATCCAACTTCTCAATTTCAATTGTAATTTTTTTGTTATCCTTGGTACGAAATTGTTCCTGATAGAAATCAAATCTTTCCCTTAATAAATTATGTTCTATAGAGTCATATTTCTTACTTTTTTTGTATGACCCTATCTCTGTTATCACCTTTATGTAAACTTTAAATTTTGTTTGTGTTTGATTATTAAATAACTCTTCCATTAGCTGATGTATTATTCCCCGCGGTTGTCCGGCCGCTCCGACAAACGCACATCCACTATAAGATTTTAATTTATCCATCAACCTTTTATGATCTTCACTCTTTTTATCATCGTAATTAATTTGTATATCTCCTACATCGTAGAGTGACCTATCTTCAAGTATATCTTTCGCTTTATCCATTCTATACTTAATCTGACTAGGAGAATACCCATCCCTTGTAAATTTTTCCCTGAAAGAAACATGATATGGATCTATACCTTCTTCATCACACCCTTTTACAATAAATTCAGGATCAAATCCCATGATTGAAGTTTCAGCTAATTCTTCTGGGCCAGTTAATGATTCAAACAGGAATGAATATGG
>Ga0208278_1001625_pt1 | contig 10280 bp, 7 predicted proteins | sample ETN01SmetaG_FD_185794 | JGI IMG/M metagenome (GOLD analysis project Ga0208278, IMG submission 185794) | Marine microbial and viral communities from oxygen minimum zone, Eastern Pacific Ocean - ETNP2014F12-01SV259 (SPAdes) (version 2) | ecosystem: Environmental > Aquatic > Marine > Oceanic ...
TATTATTGGAAGCGTAACTTTACCCTCAAAAAAATCATTACCCATTTCTTTGCCAAATGCTTTTAAATCAGAGTTGTAATCTAAAGTATCATCCGCTATCTGAAAAGTTAATCCGATATTTTTTCCATAAAACTCTAAAGCTTCTTTGTACTTTGATTCTTTTTCTCCCAATATGGCACCAACCTTAGTTGCTGCTGAGAATAATGCTGCAGTTTTAGATGAAGTAATTTTAAAATAAGTTTCTTCTAGCATGTCTACTTCACCTTTATGTTGTAGTTGCAGAACTTCTCCTTGGGCAATTTTGGTTGACGTTGAGGATAATAATTTTAAGACTTCAAGATTTCCATCTTCAACCATCATTTCAAAGCATCTACTCAACAAATAGTCACCAACTAGAATAGAAGATTGATTGCCCCAAATACTATTTAATGTTTTTTTTCCTCTTCTAATTTCAGAATTATCAATTACATCATCATGCATTAAAGTTGCGGTATGGATTAATTCAACACAGGCCGCTAAGTTGATATCTCTTCCTCCTTTATTGTAGCCAGAAAGTTTTGCACTTCCCAAAGTTAGGAGAGCTCTTAATTTTTTACCACCGGTTCGAAGATGATATTCGGTCATTTTATGTACGAGATCTACATTACTCCTTAATTTTGAAATTATTTTTTCATCTACTAAGACCAATTTATCTTCAACCGAATTTCTTAAGTCTAAATATGAATTATTTATCTGTTTTTTTAATTGAATAACTGATCCCATATTTTTAAAATATTATATTGAATTTATTAATATACTTATCAATTGACGCACCTTATTCTTCAACTATAAGTAAGCTTTATAAATAAATAAAATTTTTGTAGCATTAAATATGTTCTCATTTTTAAAAAAAAAAAAAATCGTTAGTCATATAAAATTATCAGGTGTTATAGGGAATGTTGGTAAATTTAAACAAGGAATTGATTATTCTGGACAAGAAGAAGTAATTAAAAAAGCTTTTTCAATAAAAAAAGCCCAAGCTGTAGCAGTAACTATTAATTCTCCAGGAGGGTCTCCGGTTCAATCTCATCTAATATATAAGTTAATTCGAGAACAGGCAAAAAAACATAAAAAAAAAGTAATAGTATTCGCAGAAGATGTGGCCGCATCAGGAGGATATCTAATTGCATGTTCAGGAGATGAAATTTATGCAAACCCAAGCTCTATAATTGGTTCAATTGGCGTAATTTATTCATCATTTGGATTTAAAGATTTAATTCAAAAAATTGGAGTACAAAGAAGAGTTTATACAGCAGGAAAAAATAAAAGCACTTTAGATCCATTTCTAGAAGAAAAAGAAGAAGATATAAATAGATTAAAAACTATTCAATTGGAACTCCATCAAGAATTTATTGGTGTAGTTGAAGAGAGTAGAGGGACTAAACTAAATAAGGAAAGTGGTGTTGAGTTATTTTCGGGTGAGTTTTGGTCTGGAAAAAAAGCTAAAGAATATGGATTAATAGATGGTTTGGGGAATGCTGATCAAATATTAAAAGAAAAATTTGGAGAAGAAGTTGAAATTAAAAAATTTGAAAAAACAAAAGGTTGGTTGGCTAAAAAGCTTTCTTCATCAGAATATCAGACTGAAAAATTAATTAACATTCTGGAAGAAAGATCAATTTGGCAAAGATATGGTTTCTAAAAAAAAAAAATTAAAAAAGGAACCGCTAACATTTCAAGATACAATACTTACTTTACAAAAATATTGGTCTAAACAAGGATGTATTATACTTCAACCCTATGATTTAGAAGTGGGAGCGGGCACGTTTCATCCAGCAACAACTCTAAGATCATTAGGAGAAAAACCATGGAAGACTGCTTATGTTCAGCCATCTAGAAGACCAACAGATGGTCGTTATGGCGATAATCCAAATAGATTGCAGCATTATTATCAATTTCAAGTTTTAATAAAACCTTCTCCTAGTAATATAAAAAAATTATATTTAAATAGTATTGCCGCAATAGGCATTAATTATAATGAACATGATATTAGGTTTGTTGAAGATGATTGGGAGAGTCCAACACTTGGTGCCGCAGGACTAGGATGGGAAGTTTGGTGTAATGGAATGGAGATTACTCAGTTTACTTATTTTCAACAGATGGCAGGTATAGAATGCAAGCCTATTTCGGTTGAAATTACTTACGGACTAGAGAGACTCTGTATGTTTATTCAAAATAAAAAAAATGTTTTTGATTTAATTTGGAACAACGATGGAGTTTCTTATAAAGATGTATTTTATCAATCTGAAAAAGAATTTTCAGCATATAATTTTGAACATGCGAATACAGATAATTTATTTAAGATTTTCGATATGATTGAGAAAGAAGCTAAATCTTTAATTGAAAAAAAAATATCTTTACCCGCTTACGATCAATGTTTAAAGGCAAGCCATATTTTCAACATACTAGATGCAAGAGGAGTTATTAGCGTTGCCCAAAGAGCTGAGTATATCTCAAAAATTAGAGATCTAACAAAAGCAATAGGAAAAGTTTGGCTTGAAAGTCAAAATTAAAATGTCAGAATTTTTTTTAGAATTATTTAGCGAAGAGATTCCATCAAAACTTCAAGTTAACGCTCGTAAAAGTTTACTAGAAAATTTAAAATTTTTTTTTGAAGAAAATGAAGTTCCAATAAAAGGAAAATTGAACGTTTTTTCAACACCCAATAGACTTGTTGTTCATATAGATAAAATTACAAAACAAATATCTAAGAAATCTGAAGAAATTAGAGGTCCAAATATTAAAGCTCCAGATAAGACACTAGAAGGATTTGTAAGATCAAATAATATCAATAAAGCACAGGTTTTTAAAAAAAAAACTGATAAAGGAGAGTTTTATTTTTATAAAAAAACATCACAAAAGATAAATACAGCTGATTTATTAAGGGAAAATATGCCAGATATTTTATCCAAGATTTCATGGAATAAATCTATGAAATGGGGTGTTCATAATTTATTTTGGGGAAGACCTTTAAAATCAATATTAAGTGTTTTTGATGGTAAAAAACTAGATTTTAATTTTAACCATTTAAAAAGCTCAAATACTACATTTGTTGATAAAGAATTAGAAGAAAAAACAAAAAGTTTTATTAATTTTAAATCTTATAATTCTTTTTTTAAATCTCTCGGAATTTTAATTGATCAAGAAAAAAGAAAATCATTTATTTCAAATGAATTAATAAAATTATCAAGCAAAAAAAAATTTAAAATTAATATAAAAAAAGAATTATTAGAAGAAATAACAAATATAGTAGAGAAACCCAAAATTTTACTTTGTGAATTTGACAAAAAATATTTGATGATTCCAAAAGAAATATTAATAATAACTATGCAAAACCATCAAAAATATTTTCCTACTTTTGATAAGAAGAAAAATTTAACAAACAATTTTTTTGTCGTAGCAGATACAAAAGATCCAAAAGGTTTCGTAAAATTAGGAAATGAAAGAGTAATTGAGGCGCGCTTAAGTGATGCAGAATTTTTTTGGAGAAAAAATAGATCTCAAAATTTAGTTAAACAAGTTTCAAAATTAAAAAATATTAATTATTTCAAAGGATTAGGATCATACTTTGATAAAGTTCAAAGAATAAGAAAACTATGTGGGTTAATTTCTGATGAAATGTTAATTAGTAAAGAAAAAATAGAAATAGCATCATCAATTTGCAAAGTAGATCTTATGTCAGATTTAGTAGGAGAATTCCCGGAGCTCCAAGGAATTATGGGTGGTTATTTTGCTGAAGCACAAGGATTTGATAAAGAAATAAGTCTAGCAGTAACTGAACATTATTTGCCAATTGGAATGGATAGCATAATACCGAAGAAACCCTATAGTGTGGCATTATCTATAAGCGATAAACTAGATTCATTAGTAGGATTTTTTGGAATTAAATTAAAACCTTCAAGTTCTAAAGATCCATATGCTTTAAGAAGAATGGCAATTAGCTTAGTGAGGTTAATTATTGAAAATAACAAAAGTTTTAAGCTTAGAGATTTAATCAATTATTCATGCACGCTTTACAAAGAACAGAGTTTTGAATTTGATGTAAAAATATTACAGAAAGATTTAAGTAAATTTATTTTAGAAAGATTGAAAAATTATTTAAAAGAGAAACAAATTAGAAATGACATAATTGAAAGTTCAACAAATACTTCTAACATAGATGAAATATTAAAAGTTTTTAAAAAATCTCTAGCTTTAAATAAAAATATTAAAAAGGATTTTTGCCAGGATGTTATTTCAATATATAAGAGATCTTCAAATATTTTGGTTAGTGAAAAACAAAATTCATCAGAGATTATTGGTTCAGTCGATCCTGGTCTTTTTAAAAATGATTTTGAAAAAAATCTCTATAAAAGAATTCACGATATAAGAAAATATTTTTCAAGCATAGACAAATCTGAAAATTATGAAGAAAGTTTAAAGACATTATCATTGGCAAAAAATGAAGTTAATGCATTTTTTGATAATGTTGTTGTAAATGATAACGATCCTATAATTAAAAAAAACAGACTAGAACTTTTAAAAATGTTATGTAAAAACTTCGAAAATTATTTTAATTTTTCAAAAATTGAAGCTTAAATGAAAAAATTTGTTTTTAACTTTAAATCGAAAGATTCCACAAAATTAATAAATTCTAAAAATATACTAGGAGGAAAAGGTGCAAATTTATCAGAAATGGGCAAACTTGGCCTTCCTGTCCCGCCAGGTTTTACGATTTCAACTGAAGTGTGTGAATTATTTTATAAAAACAAAAAAAAATTAAATTCAAAAATTATTAAAGAGATAAATAAAGAATTAAAAAATATTGAAAAAAAATCAGAAAAAAAATTTGGCGATTTAAAAAATCCTTTATTGGTTTCAGTAAGATCTGGCGCAAGAGTTTCTATGCCTGGAATGATGGATACTATTTTAAATCTTGGTCTTAACGACAAAACAGTACTAGCTCTTGCAAAAAAAACATCAAATATGAGATTTGCAAAAGATAGTTACAGAAGATTTATTCAAATGTACTCAAATGTTGTCTTGGGAATTGAAAATTATCATTTTGAAGAATTAATTGAAAATTATAAACTAACTAAAGGCGTTTTGTTAGATACAGATCTTGACGAGAATGATTGGGATGGTTTGCTTAAGGATTTTAAAAATGTTGTTAGGGAAAAAACAAAAAAACATTTTCCACAGGATGTAAATCAACAACTAGTAGGAGCTATCAGTGCAGTATTTTCATCTTGGGAAAGTCATAGAGCAAAAGTTTATAGAAAACTAAATCAAATTCCATCCAACTGGGGTACGGCAGTAAATGTTCAGTCAATGGTGTTTGGTAACATGGGAGATAACTGTGCGACTGGGGTAGTTTTTACAAGAAATCCTTCAGATGGAGACAATGAAATATATGGCGAATACTTAATTAATGCCCAAGGAGAAGATGTTGTAGCAGGAACAAGAACTCCACAGCATATAACCAAAAAAGCTAGAATAAATTCAAAGGAAAAAATGCTCTCAATGGAAGAGTCTATGCCATTAATTTACAAACAATTAAAAAAAATATTATTGAAATTAGAGAAAAATTATAAAGACATGCAAGATGTTGAATTTACAGTAGAGAATAAAAAACTATGGATGTTACAAACAAGATCAGGAAAGAGAACAGCAAAATCCGCAGTAAAAATAGCCATAGATATGGTTAAAGAAAAATTAATTTCAAAAAAAGATGCGGTTTTAAGAATTGAACCAAATTCTCTAGATACTTTGCTTCACCCAACCTTGGATGAAAAAAGTAATATAAAAGTAATTGCAAAAGGATTGCCCGCATCTCCAGGAGCAGCAAGTGGAAAAGTAGTTTTTTCCTCAGATGAAGCTGAAAGACTTAATGATATGATGCAAAATACAATATTAGTTAGAGTCGAAACGTCCCCAGAAGATATTCATGGCATGCACGCCGCTAAAGGAATTTTGACTGCCAGAGGCGGAATGACAAGTCATGCCGCGGTAGTTGCAAGAGGAATGGGTCGTCCATGTGTTTCTGGTTCAAGCGAAATAGAAATTGATTATGAAAATAATTTATTTAAGACAAATGGTTTTGAAATTAAGGAAGGAGATTTAATAACTATTGATGGATCAACAGGTAGAATTATTTTAGGAGAGGTAAAAACTGTTAAACCTGAAATTTCAGGTGATTTTTCTAAATTAATGAGTTGGGCAGATAGTTTTAGAAAATTAAAAGTCAGAACAAATTCTGAAACACCTTTGGACAGCAAAATAGCTAGAGACTTTGGAGCCGAAGGAATTGGCCTATGCAGAACGGAACATATGTTCTTTGATGAAGAAAGAATTTTATCAGTTAGAGAAATGATACTTTCAAAATCAATAGAAGATCGAGCAAGTGCTTTAAGTAAACTATTACCACATCAAAAAAAAGATTTTATCGAAATATTTAAAATTATGAATGGACTTCCAGTTACAGTTAGACTTTTAGATCCGCCATTACATGAATTTTTACCTAATAGCGCTAACGAGATTGTGGATGTTTCAAAATCTTTAAATTTATCAATTAAAGAAGTTGAGGGAAGAATTGATGAATTACATGAACAAAATCCGATGTTGGGACACAGAGGCTGCAGGTTAGGTATTTCTTTTCCTGAAATTTATGAAATGCAAACTAGAGCTATATTTGAAGCGCTAGTAGAATGTAAAAAAAGAAAAATAAAATCAACTATGCCTGAAATAATGATCCCGCTTGTATCAACTGAAGCTGAAATAAAAATAATGAAAGATCTAGTAATTAGAGTTGCAAGACAAGTGCAAAATGAAAATAAAACTAAAATTAAATTTCTAGTTGGTACTATGATTGAACTTCCTAGGGCTGCAATTAAAGCAAAAGATATTGCAAAACACGCCGAATTTTTTAGCTTTGGAACTAACGATCTTACACAAACTACATTTGGAATTAGTAGAGATGATAGCGGTAAATTTTTAAATGATTACATCGAAAACAAAATTTTTGATATTGACCCATTTATCTCAATTGATGATGGAGTTGGTGATTTAATAAAATTAGCAACAACTGAAGGAAAAAAGCAAAACAGAAAAATTAAACTTGGAATTTGCGGCGAACATGGTGGAGATCCAAAAAGTATAGAATTCTGTTCTAAAGCTGGTTTAGATTATGTTTCTTGCTCACCCTATAGAGTACCTGTTGCTAGACTAGCTGCAGCACAAGCACAGCTAAAAAAAATTAATTCAATTTTTGATTTCTAATTTTAAATCTATTGCTGGTGCGCTATGAGTAATACTTCCAACAGATATTCTATCCACACCTGTCGCGGCTATTTTTTTTACATTTGCTAAATTGACTCCACCAGAAGCTTCTGTTTCATATAGTTTTTCTACTAATTTAACACCAATTCTAAGATTATTTATTTTCATATTGTCAAACAGAATTCTGTTAAATTTTAATCCTTTGATTTTTTTTAATTGATTAAGATTATCGACCTCGACAGTTATTTTTTTTCCTTTTTTTTCTTTTATTGCTTTTTTTATTATTTCTTCAAAATTTTTTGTTGCACCGATATGATTATCTTTAATTAAATATTCATCACTTAAATTAAATCTGTGATTTGTACCCCCTCCTAATTTTACTGCATATTTTTGAATTACTCTTAAGTTTGGAATAGTTTTTCTTGTGCAGCAAATTTTAGTTTTTTTTCCTACTTTTTTTACAAATTGATTTGTTTTGGTGGATATACCCGAAATATGTGAAATAAAATTTAAAGCAACTCTTTCAGCGGTTAATATATTTTTAATATTTCCATCAATTATTGCAATAACGTTACCTTTCTTTATTAAAGAGCCTTCTTTTTTTTTAACAGTAAATCTTATTTTTTTATCAATTAATTTGAATGTTTGTTTGGCAAATTCTAATCCACCAATAATAGCTTTTTGATTTGTTATTAATTTTACTTTTTTATTTATATTATTACCTAATAAGTTTGAGGTAATATCTCCTACAGGATAAAGGTCTTCAGCTAGAGCTAACTTGCAAGTGTTTCTTATAAAATTTTTACTTAATTGAATTTTTGACACAGATTTTATCTGCCTATCTCTGTCATTCTTTCTACAGGTTTTCTAGCTTTTTCTATTATTTCAGAATCCATTATTAATTCATTTGTTTCATTCTCTAAACAATCTAATATTTTTGGTAGTGTAATTTTTTTCATATGAGGACATAAGTTACATGGACGAATAAATTCTATATTAGGATTATCGATTTGAACATTGTCACTCATTGAGCATTCTGTAACCATCATTACTTTTTCAGGCTGATTATTTTTAACATACTTAATCATACCACTTGTTGATCCCGCAAAATCACTTGCTTGAATTACGTCTGGTGGACATTCAGGGTGAGCAATAATTTTTATACCAGGATTGTTTTTTCTTATTTCATTTATTTCCTCATCATTAAACTGTTCGTGTACTTCACATGTTCCTTTCCAAGAAATAATTTCTACATCTATTTGGGAAGCAACATATTTTGCCAAAAAATCATCAGGCAAAAATATAACTTTTTTTACTCCCAAAGATTGTACAATTTTTACAGCATTAGCTGAAGTACAGCATACATCTGTTTCTGCTTTTACATCTGCAGATGTATTTACATAAGAAACAACTGGAACTCCTGGATATTTCTTTTTTAAATTTTTTACATCTTTATCAGTAATTGATGCGGATAATGAGCAACCAGCATTCATGTCGGGTAATAGAACTTTTTTTTCAGGACTCATTAGTTTTGCTGTTTCAGCCATAAAATGCACTCCACACATAACAATTATTTCTGCTTTAGTCTTTGCAGCCTCAACTGCTAACGCGAGAGAGTCAGCCGAAAAATCTGAAACACCATGATATATTTCAGGTGTTTGATAATTGTGTGCAAGAATTACAGCATTCTTTTCTTTTTTTAATTTGTTTATTTTATAAATATAAGGAGCATGAGTTGACCATTCAATTTCAGGAATAGCTCTAGAGACTTTTTTATAAATTGGATCAGTAGCTTTTTTTACTTCGAGGTTAAATTCCATAATAAAAACTTATCAACTTGAATTAGAATTGTCATTCATTTAATCTGAGATATAAACTGCGTCCTGTGTGCGTCCAGGACACATGGTGCTTCCAGCTGATTTGTACTAAAATCATAGATTGTGAAAAAACTTTTAGGGATCGTGGTTCTGGGTTTATTATGAAACAAAAAGGCTTCACATTAATAGAACTTTTGGTCGTTGTAGCCATCATCGGTATTCTTGCTGCAATAGGAGTGGTTGCTTATAGCGGATATACGAAAGCTGCAAAAATTGCTCAAATTAAACAAAATCATAAACAAATTTCTAGTTACATAGCTGCAGAAATGATGAAGTGTGAAATAGGCGCAGAAATAGAGGCAGTAACAACTCCCAAAACTTTTAAATATAAAAGTACTAGTTATTCATGTGCAACCATTAATACAGTCCACTCACAAGGTATTTTTCATTATATCGTAACTTATATTCAACAAACTAAAAATTGGACAAATCCTTATGGAATTGAAAAATGTTTAGCAGCATGTGTTAATATAGACGATGCTTTTCACTTTTTTCATGGAATTCCAAAGAAAGGTTCGAACGGCATGATGCAATGTTGGTGGCCTGGAAGCGGAAAAGATAATCAGTTAGGAAAATGTGCTTCAAGATATGGAACAGGGCCTAACGATTATATTTTAACATCATTTGCAAAAGTTGAATAAATGAAAAAACTTTTAGGGATCGTGGTTCTGGGTTTAAAACCCTTAATACTCAACTTGTTTTTGTTAGGATAAGATTAATTATAAATTGGCAACTTATTTATAATTATTATCTATATTTGAGCTAGATCAATTTTTCCAAGACTAATTTTGCTAGTCTTAGAACAATGATTAGAGGTTGGTTAAAATTGAAACGTTATTTGAGCTACCAAGAACCAAATGTTCTAGATACACTTTGGTTTCAAAAACAATTACTAAAGAGAAGATATCTGAATAAGAAGTTTGATCAAACATACAAGAAAAAGGAAAAATATGTTTAATCTTGAATTAAAAATTCCAACTTATGCAGAATGGAAGGCTCAACTGGAAAAGTTAAAACAAGAACAGCCAGAACAAGCCGAAAAGTATTATGAGCAAGTTCAGAAATTTTGGCAAGATTTTTTTGAAGATACATTTAAAATAAAAAAAT
>Ga0208278_1001627_pt1 | contig 10272 bp, 13 predicted proteins | sample ETN01SmetaG_FD_185794 | JGI IMG/M metagenome (GOLD analysis project Ga0208278, IMG submission 185794) | Marine microbial and viral communities from oxygen minimum zone, Eastern Pacific Ocean - ETNP2014F12-01SV259 (SPAdes) (version 2) | ecosystem: Environmental > Aquatic > Marine > Oceanic ...
AAACATAATCCGAGTCAACTTTCTATTTTTCCTGAGCTGTCTGAAAATCTTTCAGCCCCCTCTATTGCAACAATACCTGAATTCGATAATGCACTGGGAAATTTAATCAAAATGAGTGACCTTGGTGCATTTATACAAATAAACATCCTAGGCATTGAAAAAGTATATTCACTTAATCTCTATGAGTTGAAAATTCCGCAAGATTTTTTAAGGAATGATTCTGCCCTGGCACCTTTAACAGTCCATTTATTCCCACAGCAGGTTAGAAATGAATTAAAAAAACTTACATATGAAGTAAAAGCATTTTTCAATAGAGGTAATTCCTTCAAAACTTCTTTTGGCTATTTTTTATTTCGCAGCCATTTTCCACAGTGGAAAGCTTTCTTAAAAAAACAGCAAAAAGTAATAAACGAATATCTATTACAATCATTGAGTAAAGGAGTGTTTGGCCAATATTTCCTGGATCATTTTAAACAGGGATATGATTATTTCCATGAAGTGTCTGACAGTATTGCACCTTGGATTTTCCGTGATAAATTACTTTTAAAAGATATACAGGAAGTCAGGCAAAACCTTAATGAATCCCATTCTACATTATCCACTTTAAAAGTCACAGAATTGGATTATCCTTTTCAAGTACTCGTATTAAAGACTGCTCATATACCTATGGTACTGCATCAATATCAATCACAAGTACATGTTCATTCTGTTTTTAAAACAATTCATTTGGAATATCTTGCTGAAACAGAGATAAATACAATTGAAGATGTTCGTAAGCTGACAGAAAAACTCTAATACTTTCATAGCAGTCTTTTGATTTTATAAATTTTTTTATGACCAAAGAACAAATACGACTATCTACATTATCTCACGGCAGTGGTTGAGCGTGTAAAATAGGTCCGAAAGACCTGACCCAGGTACTGGGTCAACTAAATTTGCCCAAGGATGATCGTGTTCTCGTCAGCTTTGAAAGTGCCGACGATGCTGCCGTAGTGCGTCTAGATGGAAATAGATTTATTGTGCAGTCAGTGGATTTTTTTACGCCCATTGTAGATGATCCATATCAATTCGGTCAAATTGCAGCTGCAAATTCTCTTTCCGATATTTATGCCATGGGCGGGACACCCCTTTTTGCTCTTAATATTGTAGCTTTTCCAATTCAGGATCTACCAAAAACGATTTTAAGTAAAATTCTACAAGGTGGAGCTGATAAAGCGTCTGAAGCAGGAATCACAATTGCAGGCGGACATTCAATCGATGATAAAGAACCAAAATATGGTATGGTTGTTACCGGAGAAGTTGAGAAAGATAAATTGATAAAAAATAGTGGTGCCCAAATTGAGGATGCATTGATTTTAACAAAACCGCTGGGGACAGGTATTATCTCAACAGCAATTAAACAAGGATATGCAGACCAGAATCAGATTGATATTGCTGTAAAATCCATGTCAACGCTCAACAAAACAGCAGCAGAAATAATGAATGATTTAGATGTCCATGCAGCTACGGATGTAACCGGTTTTGGACTATTGGGCCATTTGTTAGAAATGTGTAAGGCAAGCAATGTTTCTGCAGAAATTAATTTCAAAAATCTCGATTTTCTCCCCGGAGTAAGAGAACTTGCCGAAAAGGGAATTATACCCGGCGGTTCAAAGCGAAATCTGGATTTTGTAAATGAATATGTACACTTTCAAAATTCACTATCTGAAATAGACCAACTGTTAGCAGCAGACGCGCAAACATCAGGTGGATTATTAATTTCTCTATCAAATGAAAATGCAGACAAATTTTTAGATATTTTCAATTCTACCGCTCCATTTCCGGCTTATAAAATTGGATTAATAACAAAAAAAACAGATTATATAATTTCTATCTGATTCTTAATTTTTAATACAAACACTTCCAATAATATCCGACCAATATAGTCTGATATATTTCTTGTGCTTAATAAATCGTACCTTGTAAATTTAACCGACTAAATTAATCGGATTAAATTATGTTAAAAATAACACGAAAAGTCGAATATGCACTTATTGCTCTTCGGCACATGCAGAATAAAGATTCCCAGGCTATAACCAGTACAAAAGAAATAGCCGTAATGTATGACATACCGCTGGAACTTTTGGCCAAAACACTTCAGTTAATGGCAAGAGGCGGTATAGTTGATGCTGTACATGGTCCCAACGGTGGTTATAAAATCAAAGTCAACCTTGAAAATATCAATATGATAGAATTCTTTGAAAAAATAGAAGGACCTTTGGGGCTCATGGATTGTTATTTTGATTCAGACTGTACCCTTATTTCTGCATGCAATATTCGATCTCCTATTCAAAAAATTAACGATAATATGCGTAATATGTTTGAAAATATGTCCGTAGGTGAAATAACTCAATGAGATAAATATGGCTATAAATAAAGATCAAATAGTAGAAATTTTAAAACAATGTTATGACCCTGAGATACCAGTTGATTTATGGAATTTAGGTCTCATATATGATATTAAGATTAATGAAAAAATTGTGGATATAACCATGTCTCTTACTACACCTGGATGCGGGATGGGACAATACATGGCGGAAGATATTAAAAATAAAGTAACAAGCCTGGATGGAGTAAATGAAACAAATGTTCAAGTAACATTTGATCCTCCTTGGAATCCTGAAATGATGACCGATGATGCAAAAGAAAAATTAGGTTTTTCCCCTGCGAAAGTACAAAATGAAGCATCAGAAAATGAGTGGGAATAATATGGCCGCCAAATCACAAGAGCAAAAAGTAAAAGACTTTACCAATACCACAATAACCGTTACTGCTAAAGCAGCTGAACGAGTTAAAAACGCTATGAAGTTAGAGGGAAAAGATGGCTGGGCTCTTAGAATGGGAGTTGAAGGTGGCGGATGTTCGGGCATGAATTACAAAATGACGTTCGACGACAATCAAGGCGAGATGGACAAAGTAATGGAAAGTAATGGAATTAGAATATTTTGTGATTTGAAAAGCTGGCTTTACGTAAGAGGTATCGAAATTGATTTTTCCGATGATATGCTCAACGGAGGATTTAAAATACATAATCCCAATGCCAATAGAACATGCGGATGTGGAACAAGTTTTTCTGTTTAAATATTGATAAATAATGTCTAAAATAATCGAAAAAGCCATAGATCAAGAATATAAGTACGGTTTCGTCACAGACATTGAGCAGGACACCCTCCCTCCTGGCTTGAATGAAGATGTAATTCGTGCAATATCTGAAATAAAAAATGAACCAGAATTCATGTTGAAGTGGCGTTTAAAATCATATCGGCAATGGTTGAAAATGGAAGAACCTACTTGGGCAAAAGTAGATTATCCACCCATTGATTATCAGGCAATCAGTTACTATTCAGCTCCAAAGAAAAAGGAATTGAATAGTTTGGATGAAGTGGACCCCGAATTATTGGATACTTACACTAAATTAGGTATTCCCTTGGAAGAACAGAAAATGCTGTCCGGTGTGGCGGTAGATGCCGTATTTGATTCTGTTTCAGTCGCCACTACATTCAAAGATGAATTGGAAAAACACGGCGTCATTTTTTGTCCGTTTTCTGAAGCTGTTCAAAGTCATCCTGAATTGATTAAAAAATATCTCGGTACTGTGGTTCCCCATACGGATAATTATTTTGCTGCTCTCAATTCTGCAGTTTTCACCGACGGCAGTTTTGTTTACATCCCCAAAGGTGTCCGCTGCCCTATGGAACTCTCAACTTATTTCCGTATCAATGCCGCCAAAACAGGTCAATTTGAACGGACCTTGATAATTGCAGATGAAGGGAGTTACGTCAGTTACCTTGAAGGCTGCACTGCACCCATGCGTGATGAGAATCAGCTTCATGCTGCCGTAGTAGAGTTGGTGGCACACGAAGATGCAACTATTAAATATTCCACTGTCCAAAATTGGTATCCCGGCGATCCAAAAACAGGCAAGGGCGGTATTTATAATTTCGTTACCAAACGGGGAGCGTGTTTGGAAGAAAATTCAAAAATATCCTGGACCCAAGTAGAAACAGGGTCAGCTATTACATGGAAGTATCCATCTTGTATTTTAAAAGGCGATAATTCTGTGGGCGAATTTTATTCTGTGGCACTCACCAATAATTTTCAACAAGCTGACACTGGGACAAAGATGGTGCACTTGGGGAAAAACACCAAAAGTACTATTATATCCAAAGGAATTTCCGCCGGTAAAGGTCAGCAAACTTATAGAGGTGGCGTGAAAATTATGAAGAATGCAGACAACGCCAGGAATTATTCCCAATGCGATTCCATGCTCATCGGCGAACAATGCGGTGCCCATACGTTTCCCTATATTGACGTCAGAAATCCTTCGGCTCAAATGGAACATGAAGCGTCCACGTCGTCCATTGGAGAAGACCAGATTTATTACTGTAACCAGCGAGGTATTTCTACAGAAGATGCCGTATCCCTTATCGTTAACGGATTCTGTAAAGAGGTTTTTAAAGAACTGCCCATGGAATTTGCCGTCGAAGCGCAAAAATTAATGGAAGTAAGCTTAGAAGGAGCGGTTGGGTGAAGAATAATTATGTAAAACGTAATTAAAATCATGTTAGAAATAAAAAACTTACACGTCAGTATTGACAATAAAAAAATTCTCAAAGGAATCAATCTTACCATCATTTCCGGTGAACTCCATGCAATTATGGGGAGAAATGGTTCTGGGAAAAGTACTCTTTCTCATGTAATTGCCGGGAAAGAAGGGTACGAAATTGAAGGCGAAATTCTATTTAATGGTGAAAGTCTTTTAGGCAAATCTCCGGAAGAACGAGCGTTGGCCGGGATTTTCATGTCCTTTCAATATCCGGTGGTGATTCCCGGTGTGAACAATACATATTTCTTGAAAGCGGCACTCAATGCAAAGTTGAAAGCAAATGGACAACCCGAATTGGATGCCATGGATTTTCTTTCATTGATAAAAGAAAAAATCAAATTAGTTGGTATGGACGAAAGTTATTTGAGCCGAAACGTGAATGATGGTTTTTCCGGCGGTGAAAAAAAGCGAAATGAAATTTTACAATTGCTCACATTGGAACCGACATTCGCCATTTTGGACGAAACAGATTCCGGCTTGGATATTGATGCGCTTAAAATCATAGCCAATGGTGTGAATCAATATCGTAATAATGAGCGAGCCATTCTTGCCATCACTCACTATCAACGGTTGTTGGACTACATGAAACCGGATGTGGTTCACGCCATGATTGATGGAAAAATTGTTAAAACAGGTGATATGTCTTTGGCTAAAGAACTTGAGGAAAAAGGATATTCCTGGTTGATAGACTAATGGAGTATTTTAAATCACAATTAGATTCATTGAATAACCAATGGACCCATGAGCCAGAAAAGATGATGCATTTAAGAAATTCTGCATTAGAACAATTTTTACAAATGGGTCTGCCCAATAAACATTGGGAAGATTGGCAGTTCACGGACTTCTCCCCTTTTGATAAAACAAAATTTCGAATATCTTCGGCAGACGATGTAAAAGATATAGACAAGTATCATACTCAATCCTTTGCTGATTCTTTTTCCATTATCATATTAAACGGTCACTATCAACCGCAGCTTTCACATGTGCCGAATGGAGTTACAATTCGAACGCTTTTTGATGTCTTCATCAAAGATGAAAAAGCAGATCTCTCTTATTCTGAAGAAAATCCGTTTATAGCGTTAAATACTTCTCTAATGAATTGCGGACTTGTTGTTGATGTTTCCGATGGTATTCAAATTGATAAACCGATTCATTATCAGTTCATTTCCACCGGAATTGAAGATAATATCATGAACCATCCACGACTATTAATCAGGCTGGGGGAAAACAGTTCAACTGAAATCATTGAACATTATAAAGGTGAAAGCACAACTTTATACTGGAATAATTGCGTCACTGTTTGTGAGTTGGGGAAAAATGGTGAATTACACCACACTCGCATACAGGAAGATACCGGATATCATACCGGCAATATAGAATATCATTTGCAAAATGATGCAAGATTGAATACGTTATTTTTTAATTCAGGGACTGAATTATATCGTGGCGATGTGAATATAAGTTTTAATGGCCAAAATGCATCAGCAGAATTAAATGGACTTTCTTTATTGAAAAATAATCAGCATATGGATATGCGAGTCATTGTAGATCATGCGTATCCCCATTGCACCAGTAATCAATTATTTAAATATATTTTGGATGATAAATCAACCGGCGTATTTAATGGTAGGGTTATCGTTCAAAAGGACAGCCAGAAAACAGACTCAAGTCAGTCTAATAAAAATTTATTATTAAGTAAATCGTCTTCCATAAATTCTAATCCTCAATTGGAAATTTATGCAGATGATGTACGTTGTTCACATGGATCTACCACAGGACAACTTGATGAAGAAGTACTATATTATTTACGATCTCGTGGTATCGATGCTGTGACGGCTCAACAGCTTATGGTAGAAGGATTTGCCGGAGAATTACTTGTGAATTCCAAAAATGAAAAGATTAGTGCATATTTAAGAAATAAACTCACTTCTTGGTTAAAAAGTTTAAAAAATGGATGATTTAAAAGAATTATATCAGCAAATGATTTTGGATCATAATCAAAATCCTCAAAATTTCAGGGAGATGGAAAATGCTACATCCAAAGCTGAAGGCCATAATCCACTTTGCGGTGATGAAATAACATTGTTTCTTCATGTTGAAAATGAAAAGATCACCGATGTGAGTTTTTTAGGATCAGGGTGTGCTATTTCAAAAGCATCGGCTTCTATTATGACCACATTATTAAAAGGGAAATCAGTAGAAATGGCAGAATCGCTTTTCGAAAAATTTCATACAATGATTACTACAGGCGAAATAAGTGAAGACATGGGAAAACTCACCGTTCTTGCGGGGGTTAATAAATTTCCTTCCCGGGTAAAATGCGCAGTTTTAAGCTGGCATACAATGAATAATGCACTCCATGGTAACACGAATCTAACCACAACAGAATAATTATGATAAACAGCAGAAATACAGAAGAAGTAATAACATTTAGCAGAGATTGCACCGCCACCATGATTCCATCGGGTACAAAAGGCAAAGTCATAAAAGGTGAACACGGCATTATTACCCAATCCCTAGGCGGCAGCTACACCGTTGCTGTAAATGGAAATCTCTATCGCATTGAAGGCGAGGATGCAGATGCCATTGGAAAGGAAACTGTTAAGAAAGTAAAAGAAAAACTCCCTGATGGACATACGGTGGATGAGAAGGCAGTTTGGGATGCAATGCGTTCTTGCTATGATCCGGAAATTCCGGTGAATATTGTAGACTTGGGCTTGATTTATTCTTGCGTATTTTCTGAAACAAAAGAAGGAATGATGGTGGAAGTTTCCATGACACTCACCGCTCCTGGTTGCGGAATGGGACCTGTTATTGCCCAGGAAGTAGAACAGAAAGTTAAGGGTGTGCCAGGCGTTTGGGATGTGATGGTTATAGTCGTATGGGATCCGCCTTGGGGACAAGACATGATGACTGAAGCAGCCCGTCTACAATTAGGTCTTTTATAAACGAATGCTTAACGTAAAAAATATTCGAGAAGATTTTCCAATCTTTACCGAGCGAGATGACAATTTTGTTTATTTAGACAGCTCTGCCACAACCTTAAAACCTCAAACCGTTATTGATGCTGTTGCAGATTATTATTCCAAATACAGTGCGAATGTTCATCGCTCAATATATTCCATTGGTGAAAAAGCAACAGAAAAATATGAAGGAAGTCGATCAAAAGTTGCAAAGTTAATCAACGCTAATTCTAATTCAATCATATTCACCCGTGGCACTACAGAATCCATCAATTTGGTTGCCTACACATGGGCACGAAAAAATCTGAAATCCGGTGATGAAATTTTATTAACTGAAATGGAACATCACAGCAATCTTATTCCCTGGCAAATATGCTCACAGGAAACGGGTGCTGTTCTCAAATTTATTCCCTTTAATGAGGATGGCACATTAGATTTATCTGATCCTGAAAAATGGTTTACTAACAAAACGAAACTGGTGGCAGTCATTCATCAGTCCAACGTATTTGGGACGGTAAACCCAATTAAGGATATAATAAAATTGGCGAAAAGTGTGAGCGCTGTAACCTTGATTGATGCCGCTCAAAGTGTACCCCATCAAAAAGTAGATGTTCAAGAATTGGATTGCGATTTTCTGGCTTTTTCCGGGCATAAAATGCTGGGACCCACCGGTGTGGGTGTTCTGTATGGAAAGCCAGAGATATTGGAAGAAATGCCTCCATTTATGGGTGGAGGGGAAATGATTCGTACTGTATCTTTGAACGAATCAACATGGAATGATATACCCTGGAAATTCGAAGCAGGAACTCCCAATATTGCTCAAGCCATCGGTCTCGGTTCTGCCATTGATTATATCAACGAAATTGGGCTGGACAAAATTCACGAGCATGAACAAGATATCTTAACATATGCACTTGAAAAAATGCAGAAAATTCCGGAAGTCAACATTTACGGATCAGCAGATGAACGAGGAGCAGTGATCAGTTTTAATTTGGAAAATATCCATCCACACGATCTTTCGCAATTACTCGACAATGATGGTATAGCTATCCGTGCAGGACACCACTGTGCCCAACCAATAATGAAAAAGCTTGGAGTATCGGCCACAGGCCGTGCAAGTTTTTATTTATACAATTCAAAAGAAGATGTAGATCGCCTGTGTGAAAGTTTAGTGAAAACAGTTAAGTTTATGGGTAGTTAAAATTAATTTTGTAAAACGTAATTATTGAATTTTCTTACGTTTTACGTTTTAATAATTATTGTACGAGGTCAATATGTCAGAAAATAAAACCGATAACTCCAAATTTAAATATATGATCACCATGCGTTGGTACGTGGAGACAGATGAAGATATGGTGGCCGGTGCCCAGGAAACGGATCAAAAACTACTTGAGCTGTTAAGGCACAAGGAAGACGGTTCTACCTGTTGCTCTTCCTGCCCAACACGAAATAATGAGGGATATGTTATTCTGAATTATAATTATTTCATGGGTGATAAAAAGCCGGTTTATATGTCTGTGGATAAAGTTAAAGATAAATAGCCACAGAGATCACATAGAATAATATGTTAGATGGAATATTGTGGGTGGTAGAGCAGTGAGTGGTGGAGCGATAAAATAATGAACACAAGGAAATAGTTTTCTATGACGACGATCAGCATGGATGATTTTCTCGATGGTGGAATGTTGAGGGAAAAATCGTTTCGTAAACAAGTGGCTGAAATTGATTGGTCACAGTATAAAGGTGATCGCGTTTTAGTCAGAGGCTGTGCAGAAGTGGTTATACCTACATGGGCTTTTCTTATACTCACCGCTCAATTGGCTCAATTTGTAGATCGGATTTATTTTGGAGAATTACATTCGGCGGTGAAAATATTTACAAAGGAAAATAATTAATGTCAACGGAACGCGTCAGTTGGGAAAACTATTTCATGAATATTGCCAAAGAAGTTTCTACACGCTCCACCTGTGACCGTAAAAGTGTGGGGGCTGTTATTGTGAGAGATAAAAATATACTTTCAACCGGTTATAACGGCAGTATTAAAGGATTACCCCATTGCGATGAAGCTGGGCACGAAATGGTGGACGGCCACTGTATTCGCACTACCCACGCCGAAGCAAATGCCATTGCCCAAGCGGCCAAAAACGGTACTCGCGTGGATTTAGCTGAAATATTTGTAACCGCTTCTCCCTGTTATAATTGTTTTAAGATTATCGCTAATTCGGGAATAAAAACCATTTACTACGATGAATTCTACCGTGATGAACGCATCCTAGAACACGCAAAAGAAGCCGGGATTGAGTTAGTCCATTTGGATTAGGATTGCCGAAGGACAACGTGTCCTACTCTAAATGAATCCCAAACAGAGTTTTATTAAAATTTTAAAGTTTAACTATTATCAATTAATTCTATTAACGTCTTCCGCAACGTCTTCAATTTAAATGTTTTTTTCACGTGCCCCTTTTCTTTCAGCCATTCAGTCATTTGAAAATCCCGGCTGGTTTTGTGTCCGGTATATTGCTCAATAACTCGCTTGCCGGAAAAACCAATATTACCGGCGTGTTCTTCAAATAATCGAATTCCCCGAGAAGCATAACCAATCGCCACACCGCCTAAGGTTGGATCAGTAACCAATGTAATGACTTTAAGCCCTGCTCTCTCAAC
>Ga0208278_1001637_pt1 | contig 10212 bp, 12 predicted proteins | sample ETN01SmetaG_FD_185794 | JGI IMG/M metagenome (GOLD analysis project Ga0208278, IMG submission 185794) | Marine microbial and viral communities from oxygen minimum zone, Eastern Pacific Ocean - ETNP2014F12-01SV259 (SPAdes) (version 2) | ecosystem: Environmental > Aquatic > Marine > Oceanic ...
TGTCCTTGTTTTAATAAATGCTTTACAAGATTACTTCCTATAAAACCTTGACAACCTGTTATTAATATTTTCATAATTACTCCTTTAATCCTTCTCAATATGGCTCATACTAATTTTTTCATCTCTGTGAACATTCTAAATATACCTTCTCTGCAATCTAAATTTCCATGATTACCAACCATAAATCCATTTTCATGGACATCTTCAACCCCATCAAAGTTCCTATCATCACAAGGTACCATCATGTTGCGTATGCGATTCATAACAGGTTGACGCATCATGTTTAATGTGCCTATAGGTCTTGATTGTACACCAGCGGCAGTTAAATGATTAATAACCATTTCACGTTTACCTTTTAGTTCTCCTTGCAATACAAGTCCAATAGTAAACCAACTTGGTTTCTCGTGTTCTGTTTGCATACGTACCCATGGTACATCGCCGAATAGTTCTTCAAAGTATTGATGATTTTCTAATCGTTGTCCTAGTATTGCTGGAAATTTTTTCAATTGTTCAGAACCTACAGCACCACTCATCTCTAATGGTCTTACACAATAACCAGGTGTAACAAATGTGAAACTATCATAGAATGGATCGCCTGTACGTTTATATAATTCTGTACCTTCTACTGGTAAGTCTCTGCACCATCCATGTGCTCGTAATGATCTCATATAATGTGCATCTTCTTCGTTTGGTGTTAAAATCATGCCACCTTCCATTGTTTGTATATGGTGTGAGAAGAAAAACGAAAATGTTCCTGCTAAACCTAACGTACCACAGTAACGATTATTCCATTTTGCACCCATTGATTCACAGTTATCTTCTAACAATATTAGTTCGTATTTTGCACAAATTTCTTTTATTGCTGTAAAATTACATGGATTACCTAGCATATTCACTGCCAATATTGCTTTAGTATTTGGTGTAATTGCTTCTTCTATTTTTGCAGGATCAATATTAAACGTATTTGGGTCTATATCTACAAAATTTAGTTTCATACCATTTTGTACAATTGGAAAATACGAAGTACTCCAACCTAATGCTGGTACTATTATATCTTTACCACTCCATGCATGACGCCAATTTAATAATGACATCATTATTAAGTTTGCTGATGACCCAGAGTTAGTCATTACAGCATATGGTGACTCAAAGTATTCTGCAAATTCTTTTTCAAATTGCTTAACTTTTGCACCCATAGTGTACATATCAGAGTCAATAACACCCTGTATTGCATCTAGTTCTTCTTTCCCCCATGTCGAGGATGCTAATGGATAAGTCATTTTTGCTCCTTTCTTATCTTAACTGATGGAAAAACACTTGGATCATCCGCAGTTTTACCTTGTAATTTCTTTTGTCCTTTTAAATGATTCATAAATTTTTTTAATGGCGAATATGGTACTGGATCTTTATCATTTAATCCAAGATTTCTATGGTATTGCATTAAATCCATTTGTTTGCAAGACATAAAAGAATCTCTACCACGTGCCATAGTGTATTGATCGGCTTGTTGATCTGGCCATCCCCATAGTTCATCTTTAAGATATATTTCTTCCATTCTATTTGCCCAATCTTTTGCTTTTGGATGCTTTGGATTATGCATATAAAATCCAGTTTCATCTCTAAATCTTGGTCTATCAAAGAATGTACATAATGAATCTGCTGGGCAAATTTCTCTTAGGTAATCTAAATTAGGTGGAGCATGGTATAATGTATCAGCATCTGAATACAGTATTACATCTGCTGTTGAATTTTTTATTCTATGTGTTTGTGCAAACACTTTATGTGAAAATTTAACTCCATTATTTTTCCAAGTATATGAGTTCGTACTTTTTTGCCATCCATGATAAACTGGATCTTGGTGTGCATCAATCCATTCTTTTAGTTGTGGTTGTACTTTGTATAACTCATAGTACATAATGTTATCTTGAATTATTTCTGGTTCTTGTTCTTGCCAATATACGTGAAGTTTACAGTCTTTAGGCCACCACTTAACAAAACTTTCAATCATAAGTTTGCCAACTAAATCATAATAACCTTTATTATAGGTTGTTGCTATTTCTACTACTCTATCCATTTTGTCTAGTTTTCCAGTAATCATGTTTAAGATTATCAAGTCCTTTTCCTTTAAAGTCAGTCGTTTTTGAATGACCTTGTTCTTTTCTTGCAAATCCTTTAAGATGATCTAAAAACGTTCCAAGTTTTGTATTAACAAAAGGATGTGATTTACCAAATCCTCCGTGGTATGCGTTTAAATCAAATTGCTTACAATCTAAAAATGATTGTCGTCCCCAATACATTGTATAACAATCCACTTGTTGAGCAAGTCCCCAAAGTTCATCTTTAATATAAATTTCTTCTAGCCTATTTGCCCATGCTTTTGCTTTAGGATGTGCTGAATTATGAAAGTAATATCCAGTTTCATCATAATGTTTTTCACGTCCTAAGAAAGAACATAAATTATCTTCAGGTAAAATTTCGTCAATGTAATTCATATCTGGTGTGTCAAATGTAAATGTATCTGCATCTAAATATAAAATTCTATCTGATGTTGTGTTTTTTAGTCTATGTGTTTGTGCAAATACTTTGTAAGAAAATTTTACACCATCATTTTTCCAAACCCATTTTTGTCTATCTTCACGCCAACCATTTTTCTTTGGATCATCTTTGTTTCGTTTTACAAATTTTACCAACTCTGGTTGTGATTCTAACAAGTTAACGTATTTTACATTGTCTGCAAATATTTCTGGTTCTTGTTCTTCCCAATATGCGTACAATGTAACATCTTTAGGCCAGAACTTTATAAAAGTTTCTATCATTTTCTTACCACAGATGTCGTAATATTTCTTATTATATGTTGTTGCTATTTCTAATGTTCTAGTCATTTTATATTTCTTCCTTAACTAATTGATATTTTTTCATCCAGTCATTGACCAATAGTATATAAAACTGTCTATCATACGCTCGGCGTAGACTTTATAATTTTTTTCTGGAAATGTTGTTATTACACTTATTGCCATTGGTTACACCTTTCGTACCAGTCACCACTATCAAGCTCATGAGAATTATATTGACAATGTGCAAGATATTTAAGCCATAACATACGATCACAATCATATATTGACAAACATGAATTATCACTTGCTTCTACTTTTATACCATCTAGAAGTGCATTCACAAGTGTATTAGAATTATATGTAACAACCTTTTTAGTTTTTTCTAAAACTTCTGTTAAAGGCCCTGCTGAATTGTCTGTAGGTTCATCAATTTTATCCATATATCCTTTTTCTGTAATTTGCATACGAGGATTATATGGTTTTTCTCTTACTATACAATTTTCTCCTTTGTACTTTTCTAACATTCTTTCTGTCCAATTTTCTACTTTAAAAAAAGTTTTAATTGCATGAGTAGGTGGTAGTATTAAAATTATATCTCCTGTAGTTCTAAAAGGTTGTATTTTAATATCAAAATATTTTTCTAATCTATCACTGTCATTAACATCTGAGATATCCATGCCCCAATGTTTAATTTGATGATCATTTTTAATAATCCTATACCAAGTAACTTCTTCTTTACCTACTGCTTTGTTACGTTTATTCAGCCTATCATGCCCACTATCAATATAAGCATGGTCAACATAGTAAAACGTTTTTCCTTTGGCTTGTGCCTCACGATACATCAAATCAGATCCACGTAGTATTCCCCATGTCACAGCATGATTAGGAATGCCATCTTTAACATACTTTTCATATGGCCATGGTTCTTTGCCAAATGCTTTCGCCATGTTTGTAAATGCTGTTGTTACTGCTCTTCGTTTGCTACGATCAACATCGGGTAATAAAAATTCAGGTGTAGACATAATAATATATAGTAGCATATTATGAATGTTCATGTAGAAATATTTCAACGCACAGTCAAAGATCGTAAGAGTGGTATATCCTACGACCTATTACACAGTTGGAAACAAGGTATTGAATTACAAGGCGATACTGCTACAATGATTACTCAAGCAGTTAATCCTAAAATTGTTAACGGCGAAATGGATGCATCAACACCAGTAAGTGTGATATTTGGATATGGTGGCGATACACAAACTGGTCATACCAAAGGTAGACGTAGACTAGTAAGAAAGTTTCAAGAACGCATGGGCGGAGTTACAATTAATTTTGATGGTGGTGTGTTTAATGCGTTTGGAAATATTGGACACAGAGACAATGCTCACTTTAGATGTGGCATAAATTCTCCAATGCGTAATGGAGATTTCAATAATGAAAATTGTCCTGCAGACAGATTTGAAAAAATACAAAAAGTTTTTAACATCAACGTAAAACCATGGCGTACAGATGGCGAACATATTTTAATTTGTACTCAGCCAAAAGACAATTGGTCCATGGACGGCATGGATCCTGTTGAATGGGCAAGTAGGATAATAACAGAAATCAAAAAACATACAGACAGAGAAATAAGAATACGTCCACATCCAAATCACATGAACATTGTACCTCAATTACAACAACGTTTACAAAATATTTGGGTACGACCAAAAATGGATGGCCATGAAGTTAAAGGTACATCAGAACAAAAAGACAATTATAAAATGAGTTTTCAACAAGATTTAGACAACGCATGGGCAATGGTTACTCATAACTCAACTGCTGGTGTTGATGCCGCTGTATATGGAATACCAGTATTCAATACTGATGATAAAGCATTAAGTTGGGAGGTTGCTAATCATAATTTTGAAACAATAAACAGTCCACAAAAACCAGATCGTACTCAATGGCTAAACAATTTAGGTTATGCTATGTGGAGTAAAGAAGAAATAGAACAAGGACTTGCATGGAAACATTTAAAACCACGTGTGCTAGAATTGATTAAAAATCACAGATACCAATGAGCATTATCTATAAAATGAAAACAGGATGGACAGTACCTGCACGTGAATGGGCCAATACAAATGTAGATAAGAGTTTAATTTCAAATGCATATCAAAAGTCACAAGGTACCAAAGGTATGTCAAAAGAGTCAGTACCAGCCTGGATGCTTAAAGATTGGACAGCAAAATATAAATTGGAGTCAAAATAATGTGTGGCATATACGGCATAACAACTAAAGACGAAAATTTTATACATCAGTTTATTAAAATTTGTAAACATAGAGGTCCAGATGGTGAAGGTGTATGGAGTAACAATAATATTACACTTGGACATAATTTATTAGCAATTACAGATAGTCCTACACATTCAAAACAACCTTGGATAACACCACGTGGTAATGTGTTAATCTACAATGGAGAAATATTCAACTATTATGAACTGTTAGAAAAGTATAAAAATTTTATTCCAACTACAACGTGCGATACTGAACTGTTAGCATGGGGACTTGACACGCATGGTATAAGTTTTATAGACTTGTTAGACTCAATGCACGGCTTTGCCTATTATGATAGACAAAATAAAAAACTTATCTTAAGCAGAGACCATGCTGGCATTAAACCTGTTTACTATGCTGAAACACACGAAGGGTTAGTGTTTGGATCAGAAATAAAAGGTATGTTGGATCGTGTACCAAACTCAAGAAGGGTTGATGAAATGGCTTTGAGTTGCTACTCTGCAACTGGTGTTAATGTAACTAGGCATTCTTTTTTTAACAACATTAAAAAACTTATGTGTGGTGAAACTGTAACGTATCACATTGAACAAAAGAAGTTAGAGCAAGTAAAAAGAATTTTACCTATACCAAATGCTAATCAAGGAGTCGACTTTGAAGAATTTAGATATATGACTAATAAAACAGTTAAAATGTGTAGCATTGGCAAAAGAGAAATTGGTGTATTTTTAAGTGGAGGGTTAGACTCAACAGTAGTAGCATATGAATTAAACAAGATACACCCACCAGCAAAAACATTTACAAATATGATGGTGCCATTACCAAGTGCTGATGAAGATTTTAATTCAGACCATAAATGTGCATTAGAATTAGCACAACGAGATAATTTTAATCATACCATAATTGACATTACGCCAGAGATTTATATTAACAATTGGGACACATCAATTTATTTTATTGAAGAACCAACATATAATCCTAGTCTAGCAATGTACAGTTACACAAATAAGTTTCTATCTGATAAAGGCATTGTTGTTACAATGGCAGGTGATATGGGTGATGAAGTATTAGGTGGGTATCCTGCATACTGGAAAATAAAAAAACAAATGTGGGAAGAACCAAACAGTTTAAACTCATGGGAAAAAATTATAACCAGATATCTTAATAGATTGAAAAGACCCCCAACATTACCTAACGTAAGATATAATCAAGATGAGATTGTTGAAGAGTTGGTTAACACTACTTTTCCAAAATCCATATACAATGCCAGTGATCCTGTTACGTCATATATGATGTTAGACATTACTGGATTGTGTCCTGAAGATTACTTTAGACGCAATGACAAGTTTGGCATGGCTGTAGGAATGGAAGGACGTTTTCCTTTAGCAACAAAGATGTTCATCCAGTACTGCATGAATATAAGTTCAAAACATAAAATTGGTATTGGAAAAGATGATACAAAACTACTTCCAAAAAAAGCATATAAAGGAATTTTACCTAACAGTATTATTACAAAAAAGAAAACAGGATGGACAGTACCTGCTCGTGAATGGGCAAAACAAAATATGGACGGAAAATTAGTTTCTAATGCATATAAACGATCACAAGAAAGAAAAGACAGTCACAACATACATGGTTTAGATATCCAATCAAAAGCATTAATCCCAGCCTGGATGGTTAAAGACTGGGCAACAAAATACCAATTAATTAAGGAATAATATGGTTTGATTGTTGCAATCTTTGGCAATAGATTGTAAAATTTTATTATGACAATAGCAGTAATAACGACATTTCCAGAAAAAAGTTATAAAGTTTATGGCGAAAGAATGATTGATAGTTTTGTCGCCCACTGGTCTCGTAATATTATCCTCCATGTGTATTACGAAGGATCGTGCCCTCCCGATAAGGGCGATAGGGTCAAGTATGTTGACTTACACCAAGCATCACCTGACCTTGTCGCTTTTAAAAACAAATACAAAAATGATCCTGTTGCCAATGGAGAAACTAACGAGATACCAGGTGGTGTAAGACGATTACCAGAAGCAGGTAAAAATGACAAAGGTAAAGAATCATACTTGTGGGATTCTGTTCGTTTTGCTCATAAAACATTTTGTGTTGATCATGCATTGAAAACAATAGATGCTGATATGGTGTTGTGGTTAGACGCTGACACTTATACATTTGCAGATGTGCCAGAAAGTTTTGTAAGAAATACTTTGCCTGAAGATAAAATGACTTGTTATTTGGGCAGAGGTGGTATGTATCCAGAATGTGGATGGGTAGGATACAACAAGAAGCATCCAAAGTTGATGGATTTTATGAATACATGGACTGACCTGTACACCAAAGACACAATCTTTAATGAACTTGAATGGCATGATAGTTACATATGGTATCAAATATTATTAAGAATGAATAAAGATCTTGGACATGATTTAGGTGCAGGTATTCCAGGGAAACACATTTTTATTAATAGTGTGCTAGGCAAGTATATTGATCATTTAAAAGGTAATAGAAAAAAATTTGGTCAAAGTTTTAAAAGTGATTGGAACAAATGACATTACATTTATATTGTCCACCTAACACACAATCTAAAGCATATCTTGTGATTGACAATGTGCGTAAAGGTTGGTCTGAAACTATTGATATAAAAAATTATGCTCGTACAGATGGTCCTTCATTGTTCTGGGGGTTTGTAGGTGAAAACTTTGCATTAATAAAAGATTTAGAACGCAGAGGTAAAGATTATTATTTTGCTGATATGCCATACTTTGGTAGATGGAATGGTGATAATAATGCTGAACATTATTGGCGTATCTCAAAAAATGAATTACATCCGACTGTGCATTATCATAGAAGTCCAGATAGGTTTGATAAATTTAAGATAAAAATTGATGAATGGAAAAATAATGGCAAACATATTTTAGTATGTCCATCTTCACCTACTATGAACAAGTATTATGATCATCCAAATTGGACTCAAGACACAGTTGCAAAATTACAACAATATACAGATAGACCAATTATTGTTAGAGAGAAACCTAGGGCAAGTGGAACAAGTGGTCCACGTGCAATTGAATTAGGTGGACTAAAACCATTTGTAGAACAAGTCAAAGATGCGTGGGCGGTAGTTACATCTGTTAGTATGTGTGCCATAGAAGCAGTATGCATGGGCATTCCTGTTTACACATCAAAATATTCTCCTATTCATCAATTAGGGCATCATGATTTAAGTAAAATCGAATCACCTATATATCCATCTAGAGAACCAATTTTACATAGTTTGGCTTATTGTCAATTTACACCTGAAGAATTTGCTAACGGAACTGCAAAAAAAATTTTAGAACCTTATAAATGACTTGGGCAAGTTTAGGATTATATTTGTGGTTGTTTGTATATCCAATGGGACAACCAATGAACGAGACTGCTATATTTGATCGTACATGGTGGACATTTGATAATATGTCTGATTGTGAAGATTGGGCAGATAACACAGATTACATCTATCGTTGGTTATACAACCATCCTAGTTATGATTGGATTTTTGCAATGTGCTTTGATGCTAATAATAAAGGTGAAAGAACTTATATTTTACCAATCTATAGTGTAAATTCAGGTGATCAACCAAACGAGGCTTTTAATTTTATTTCTGAATTTGAACGTGCAATGGTTGAAAGAGTTATACCTGAATCATTTAATATACCTATCGACCAAATACCTAAGAAAAAAGTTATTGTTAAATCTGATTTAGATAATTAATTTTCTTGTACACGCCACATTTGGCCGTGTCCACGTGCAAATTCTCCAATAATATTTACACTTCGTCGCCACTGTGTTGGGTTTATACGTTTCGATACACTATGGATTGCGTGTTGTACATTGCAAAACATTACAAAAGTATTTCTTTTATATGGTGCTGTTGTTACAACATCACCAACATTTTTATCATATACTTGTCGTCCTGCTTTTTTATCTACTTCGTGTATCGTTTCTTTTTGTTCATGAACTTGAAATTCACCACCTGTACCTGTGTCATCTTCGTGTGGCATATACAATAGTCCAGCATATATCTCCATTGGATTGTCTAAATGTGGAGTTCTTGTAGTTTTTTCTGTAATAGGTTTGTGCATTACAAGTTGACAATCTGTCCATAAATGTATATCTTTCGTTGCCCAACCTCTAGCACCTAGATCATTTTCTGTAAATTTTTGATGTAATTTACTAGGAATCCATGGTTCAAATAGTCTATTTACATTGTTAAACCACTCAGCAGAAGTGTGATATCGTGTAAATTCACGCCATATTTCCGGTTTAAACGTCTCCTGTAGCAGTTTATCTGCTTTATACCTATAACATATACCCTCATCAAATGGTTCTGTTGATAATACAGCATTCTCTGGAAAGGTACGTTCTAATTCTTCGTATATGTCCCATGGTAGAGCATCTTCTATTAATATATGTGGATATGGGGTTGTATGTACTATGGGTCCTTTTTGTAGTAAATTATATTTGCTCATTAGTATTGATTTGCTATATCCTGCATAAAAGTTTTACTACCTAATTTTTTTAATAAAGTATCTGGATCAGTTACTTCATATGGATCATTATCGTCACCTGTATCATTTCTACCAGATTCTTCATTCCATATTTCAACAACACCGTCATTACATACCATTGAATATCGCCAACTTCTTTCACCAAATCCAAGATGATTTTTACTTATTAGCATACCCATTTGTTTTGTAAATGATCCATTACCATCTGGAATCATTTTTACATTTTTAATGCCAAGACTTTTGGCCCATGCATTCATTATAAATGAATCATTTACTGATATGCAATATACTTCATCTACAAAAGATTTTAATTTATCATATTTTTCTTCATAAGCTGGTAATTGTTTTGTTGAACAAGTTGGTGTAAATGCACCTATTACTGAAAAGACGGCCACTTTTTTCTTAGAAAACAGATCTTCTGTTGTAACATCTATCCGATCAAATGTTCCATTTTCATATTCGACCCTAACTTTAAAAGTTGTGTTAGGGACTTTAATGCCTTCTCTCATTGTTATTCTCCTTTATTCTTTCCACCAATCTTCAAATGGGA
>Ga0208278_1001645_pt1 | contig 10182 bp, 8 predicted proteins | sample ETN01SmetaG_FD_185794 | JGI IMG/M metagenome (GOLD analysis project Ga0208278, IMG submission 185794) | Marine microbial and viral communities from oxygen minimum zone, Eastern Pacific Ocean - ETNP2014F12-01SV259 (SPAdes) (version 2) | ecosystem: Environmental > Aquatic > Marine > Oceanic ...
TTCGCTTACACCAATCTGGCGTATGGCATCTGATACTACCATCCCCTGGCTCTGCAATACCTCAACCTGTCTGAGTTTGATCACGATTTCTTCGGGTTAACCTGTGTTGGGTACGCCGTAGTTCGGCTTAACCCAACCTACGTGCGTTCCTGATTTAATCTCATCTCCGTCTGTCATCACGTTGGAGCACCGCGAGCATGGCGCTCCATGGATTGCTTCAAAGTGCTTCGGCCTTCTTGCTATGACGTATTTTTCCGCACCGAGGTTTGTGCATCTCCCTTCTCCAAATGGAGAAGGGAGTTTGAGGGGAACAGGTGAGTTGGTTTAGGAATGTCCTGATTTTTGTGGGATCCAACCACAATCAAAAGCTACTTCCCACGTGTGATTTCGCTCAGACTTTCAATGACCTCGAAATCATTGACGATGGCATTGACAAAGGCTGGATTAGCACCGATACCTGCAAAAATTTCGGAATCCATCCAGGCCTGCATGTCCGCCTTGGTTTCCCAGAAGTATACTCCTCCGTAGGTGTTGGTATCTTCATTCGCCAGCCAGCGTTTGGAAATCAGGCCCGGCATATCGGCAATAGGTTTAGCAGCCTCGGCAGCAGCAACCTCATATTCTGCCCTTGAAATTCCTGACAGGTTGAAATTAATGATCTGTATGTGCATAAAAGTACTCCTTAAAAAAGTTAAAAAGTGAGTTATTCAAACAGGTGAAAGCAATATCTGTCAAGTTTATTTGCTTAAAAATAATAGATCAAAGGTTCATTCAGAGGTTTGATTTTTTTGTTCAGGAATCAATAGAAAGTGGGTTCATCTTGAATCGGAAATCAACCGTTTCTGATGAAATATAAAAACCATTTAATTGAATGAAAAATCAGATTTTGTTGGGAAAAAATTACCATTGATCCGCTCTGTTGATTTCAAGGACAAGGTTGAAGTCGACCCATGCAGGATTTTTAATTTTTGGGGTCTAGGGAGCATTTCCAAGACTTCTATTAGGTGATAGGCTTTTCCACTTTCTTGTTTTAAATATCCTCGACGAGAACGGGGGTTTCCAGTGATTCCAGCCATCCTGAATGGTTGGGGTCCTGCCGCAGCCACTGGGTTGCCAGGGAGAGGTCGGCCAGGGCAAGCATCGCTTGCGGAAGTGCGTTCAACATCCAGATTACCAACTGGTTTCCGCTGCATGCCTGGGTGACCTGACTGAAGCATGAGATGTATTTCTTGAATTTGGAAGTGACTTCGGGTTCCGGGAGCAGTCCTTCACGGATCATCAGTTCTTCGATCAGATCATCCTGGTGGTCGACGTGGCCGAAGACGATTTGAGAATATTCGATCCCACGACGTGGGAACCAATTTCCGGCTCTGCAGGCTTTATCGAGCCGGTCCGGGAGACCGTCGGTGATGTTGATCACCATCCCAGGAACTTTCTCCTCACGAATGCATTCCTGTGCAGATGCAAAAACGGCTTCATAATTGGTGGTGCCTCCAGGTGCGATGAAATCATCCAAGGCTTCCAAAGGACGTGATGGCTGGTCATTGTATGGAATCACGAACATCCGCATCTTTTTGAGCTGCCTCCGCAGTAGGGTCGTCAGGGAACTGCAGGAAATCTGTGAGGCCTTATAGAGCGATTGCTCCGAGGTGGAGGCACTGATGTCGAGCAGGATCACGACGGACACAGAGAATTCCCGGAGGGGCATGTCCTGATCCGTGGAGAAGAGGGAAGGCGCTTCGGTTTTTTTCTGCAGTTCCAAAACCTTTCTCGCCGTTTCCGAAAGCAGAAGTTCGCCTGGAAACCCGGATTGATCGATCAGGGACTGCTTCAATGATATTGCCGGGGGCCTAGAAAGCCTGGAACGGGATGGAGATGCCGTACCGAAAAAAAACGGTTCCAGTTTGTTTCGGAGATGCTGCTTTCGGGCAAGGTCTTTTTTTTCATCGACGGGAGATTTTTCTAGGATCGAGAGGGCCTGCTGTCCAGACTGATGCAAGAGGCCGAGGGCTTCATGCTTGAGGACGCATGGCATGGTGTTATGCCAGTGCTCTTCAGGAAGCGGACTGCCATCCAGCATCGGGATCCGTTTGCCTTCGTTGAGTCGTATCTCAAAACGGGAATTGACCTTCCCCAGCCGGAAACCCAACTGGAGCAGGCGCAGGATGTGATGCACCGGCAGTTCAACCCGGGCTTTGGGCATCTTGAGAGGAACCCCTCCACGCCGGATGGTTCTGAAACATCGCTTCAGGATCGTTTCATCTTCCTGGTTTTGACAGAGTTGGAACAGTTCAATGAAGGCCTGTTCCATCTGCTCAAACAATGCTTCCGGTAGTTCCTGTTTCAACTGCTCCCGGCAGACCTCTTCGAGAACGGGTCCTAGTTCCGGGAAGTCATCAGATTCCATCAGCTCAGGCGGACCAAAAGCTTGCCGAAATTCTTTCCTTGAAGCAGCCCGAAAAAAGCTTCAGGGGCATTTTCCAAACCATCGACGAAATCTTCCCGGTAAAGGAGCCGTCCTTCCTCGATCCAGGCGGCCAGGTTTTGCAGGGCTTCGGCTTCCTGTGAGGCAAAATCCCAGACGATGAATCCACGGTAGGTCAAGCGTTTGACGAGGATGTCCCGCATCAGCCTTGGGGTGGGGTTGGGGCCTTGAGGAAGTTGTGTGTCGTTATAATGTGAGATGAGGCCACAGACTGGAATTCTGGCGAATTCATTGAACAAGGGCTGGACGGCTTCGAAGACTGCCCCTCCGACGTTTTCGAAATAGACATCGATGCCTTTGGGGCAGGCTTCTTTCAACTTCCCTGCTAAATCAGGATCACGGTGATTGAGGCATTCATCAAAGCCCAATTCGTTTTTGGCGTAATCACATTTATCTCTGGATCCTGCAATGCCCACCGCGCGGGCTCCCCGGATCTTGGCAATCTGACCGACCACTGCACCGACGGCTCCGGAAGCAGCTGCCACGACCAGGGTTTCTCCAGATTGGGGCTTGCCGATGTTTTCCAACCCGGTGTAGGCGGTCACCCCCGGCATCCCCAATACCCCAAGGGCCAATGAGGGGGAAGGCGAGCCTGGATCGACCTTCCTGCATTGGGAACCATCCAGCATCGAATACTCCTGCCAGCCTCCTGTACCTACCACCATTTCGCCCGGCTGAAAATCAGGATGGCGAGACTCCAGCACTTCTCCGACGATACCTCCGGTCATCACCTCTCCCACTTCGACCGCTTTGGCATAGGATTTTGAAGGATTCATCCTTCCACGCATGTAGGGGTCCAGGGAAAGGAAACGGTTCTGTAACAGAAGCTGTCCCTCTGCAGGGCTGGTGATTTCTTCTTCGATCAGAATCAGGTCTTCTTTCTTGGGTTCGCCTATGGGCCTGGCTGCAAGCTGAATTTGGCGGTTTGTGATTTTTCCCATGGTCTCCTTCAGCATCTTTAGGATTTATTGATTTTTTGTGATCACGGCATTGACGAAACGCTCCATCGCTGCAGATCGGGAACCTTTGACGAGCACGATACCCTCCTTGTTCCAAAAATTGTGGAAGGCATCCGTCAGTTCACCAAGATCTTCAAAACGGATCGCATCGTTTGTGGAACCACCGGAAGACTTCCAGCCTTCGAGGTATCCCTCTCCCAGAGTCCCGCCGAGTACGAGAAGTTTACTGCATCCGGAATGCCTGATGGATTCTCCGATTTCCTGGTGCATTTTTTTGGCATCTTTTCCTAGTTCTGCCATCGGACCAGCCACCACAGTCAGCGATTCCGAGGAATGCATGGATCGGATCGAGTCGAGCACGCCTCGAAAGGAACCAGGATTGGCGTTGTAGGTGTCATCCACCAACCAGCCCCGATCGAGTCGTTTCCATTCGAAACGTCCAGGGACTGTCAATTCCAGTCCGGAAACCGTCTGCTGCAATTGTCCCTGATCGACACCACATTCGTAAAGCAGAACAAGAGATGCAGCCAGGTTTCGGAGCTGGAGCGGATTGACCTTTCCAGGATGGAATTCTTCTCCGAACAGTTCAAACACCGTTTCTCCGGAAGTGCCCTCCCTCAGCTTCAATTTCCATTCAGCATCAAAATCGGCATCAGCAAGTGCATATCGAATGATCTTTACTCCTGCCTGAGTTGCTTGCTTACGGATGAAGTCCAGGTGTTTTACATCGGCTGGAAGCACAAGGGGAGAACCAGGAGACATGCCTTTCATGATGTCACTTTTTTCACGTACCACCCCTTCAGTGTTCTTGAGAAATTCCAGATGGCTTTGGGCGATTGAAGTCAGGATAACTCCATCAGGCCTGGAGATTCGTGAAAGTTCACCGATTTCTCCGAATTGGTTGGTGCCCATCTCGATGACCCACCATTGTGATTCTGAGGAGGCTCCGAGCAGAGTCAGGGGGACACCAATCAGGTTGTTGAGATTGCCGTGGGTTGCATCAACCATCCCATCAAGGCGTCTGCAAAGACGGGCCAGTATTTCCTTGGTGCTCGTCTTGCCATTGCTTCCGGTGATACCAAGGACTTTGCCAGGAAACATGCTGCGGGCCGAGGAAGCCCATTCGCGGAGGGCGAGATTGGGATCTGGAACACGAATTTGTGGAAATTCACGGTCATGAAGATTTTCTGGAATTCGTTCTGGCTGGACCACCGCTCCTGCGGCACCTTTATCCAAAGCTTGTTCTAGATGCAGATGCCCGTCCGTCCGTTCTCCCCGGATGCAGATGAACCAGTCTCCTGGTTGTAGGGTTCTGCTGTCGATGCAAACCGATACTGCTGCATTTGCGTTTTTTGCATGAAGCAACTGCCCGTTTAGGGTTTGCGATAAGGCTTCCAGGGGATATACTATTTGCTTATTCACTGGCCCATTTATTTCTCGACCTGTTCAACACTTCTCCCATGGATTCTCTCGAACAACAGTTTGAAAATGCACTCGACACGATCACATTGGCTGCTTCCGGTGAAAAACTAATGGACACTGGAATCGTCCATAGTTGCCTGGTCAATAATGATTTTGCCAAGATTACTCTGATCCTTCCAGAAGACTCTCCATTGCGCAAGGATCTTCCGGATCAAGTGGAAAAGGTGATCAAAGGCCTGGACGCAATCGAAAGGGTTGCGGTAGAAATTCTGGGAAATCCTCCACCAGAAGAGGAACAAGCGGAAGCCCAAACTTCACAACGCCCGGTTCAGCAGCCACGTAGAACAGCCTATCTGCAGAATTATGACGCCGTGATTGCAATCGCGAGTGGAAAAGGTGGAGTTGGTAAATCGACTGTGGCCGTTAACCTTGCCCTATCCCTCGCCCAAAAAGGCCATCAGGTAAGCCTCTTTGATGCCGACATCTATGGTCCAAGCCTGCCGATCATGCTTGGAACACGGGAAAAGAAGCCACGTTTTCAGGGACCGAAAATTCGGCCGATCTACAAATATGACATCTCTGCACTGTCGATAGGCAACCTGGTGGAAGAAGACATGTCGGTGGTTTGGCGTGGACCTATCGTGCATCAGGCGATTGAGCAGATGCTTCGAGACACGGAATGGCCTGGTGGTGACTTCATGCTGATCGATCTTCCCCCAGGAACTGGGGATGTCCAGCTTTCTATTTCCCAGCTCTGTGAAGTGGCTGGAGCGGTCATCGTTTCCACTCCCCAGGACGTCGCCCTGCTTGATGCAGTCAAGGCCGTCAACATGTTTTCCAAAGTCGATATCGATATCGTCGGCATGATCGAAAACATGAGCCATTTCGTCTGTCCCCATTGTGAAAAAAGTACGGAGATCTTCAGTTCCAATGGTGCCAAAAATACCAGTGAAAAAATCGGAGTACCTTTCCTTGGTTCTATTCCCATCGAACTCGAAGTTCGGGAAGGAAGTGACAGCGGAAAACCCCTGATGATCCAGAAAAGTGATTCTCCTGCGAGCCAGGCCTTTCAGGAAATTGCGGATAAGTTGATAGACTCCTTAGAAAACCTCGAGTGAGTTCCAGGTCCCTCTTTCTCATTGACAAAGACACCTATTTCTGGAAAATGTTGATTGCCCTTCGCGGGTCGGTAGCTCAGTTGGTAGAGCATCTGACTTTTAATCAGGTGGCCCTGGGTTCGAGTCCCAGCCGACCCACCAGCATTTGCAATGTTTTACATCCTTTTTTTTCGTCAAAATCAATTGGTCCTAATTGATTTTCAATTGGCACTGTCTTCAAATAAAAGCTTTTTTTAGGAATTCATTATTTGACTTATAAGAAGAGTTTTAAAAAAAAGTTTAAGGAATTACAGGTTTAAATGGGAAAGCATTTTTCACCCATGTTGTCATTCAATGATATTTGTTTCTCTAGTTTTGAAAGAATTTCTGAAGGTCCATTTTGCTGGATGAATATGTTTTGATAATGCTCATGAACGAAAACTCCAAAATAATGCCTATCGCATCCCATCAATACTGAAAGGGCCTCTAAATGAGGTCCATTCCCGATTGAAGACTGTTCCAGGAGGACATCGGAATTAGTAGCAATAAAACGGACCTTGATATCATCACTCGCATAAACGTTTCCTCCGCATTCTGATGTTCCAGACGAGGTTGCACTGGAGTAAATCCACCAGCTGTAGGTATTGGTTGTTGAGATCAATGCTTTGCTGTCACTAAACATTTTTCCAGGTCCACAATTGAAGAAATCAGCACCAGTATTTTTTGCTGTGTTACCTGGATTTTGATCTTTGCCTACATTTTGTTCCTGCTTTTCTTCTGATGCAGTAGGAGCCATTGTTTTTGCAATTACAAGTCCTGCATTGTCCATATCTAGGACCAACCCACCTACTATGGAATTGGTCTCAGCAATCGAACATTCTTCACAAGTTATGGTTCGTACATCACGCTGATTATCTAAATCCACCCGGGTCAATTTCAGTTGTTGAAAATTCCCTGTCTGAAGGATTTCGAACATAAAGAAATATTCAACCTGAAGCAATTCCTGGATGATAGCAATGCATTGATCTTCTGTGCATTCATCTGCATCCATTTGTTGAAAAGCCTCTTCTTCTGCTTTCTCATACATTTTTTGAGATGAAAGAGCATAGTATTTGGATATGGATTCCTGAAGGCTGTTGAAGATTACTTTTTTTTGAATTTCATCAATATCACCCATGGATGCAAGAGGAGCTAAGGCTGCTGTTTTTTTCTCTTGAGCATATGTAAAGGAAGTCATCACGAAAAGGATGAGGAGAAAAAAGAAGAATCTCATAGGCTGCTAATTATATAATCATCGTAAATAGAAGTTGGTATCAAAAGCCTTGAAAAAAAATTTAAGTCTTTTGAATTCCAGTTGGATGAGCGACTCCATCTATGACAAGTTTAGGGCCAACTTTAACATCAATCAATTTAGGTCTGGAATCCAAGTAATTTGCAACGCTTTCAATTTCTTCAATATCCTGCACAAATTGTTTTAAACGGCTAAATTGTCCTAATAATTCTGGGTCAAGTTCTCTGGAAATATCCAAATGGTGATATGTCGCAAATTCACAAGCCCTGGGCACATCGTCTATAAAAAATTTTTCCCCATTGGAAACCAAAGCTCTTTCCAAATCTTTAAATCGAGATATTAGAGATGGCTTCATTGATTGGCATTTTGAATCAAAATCCTCACCGACGGCGAAGTTCACGGTCGGATTGAGTGGTCGAAACAATTCCTGAGCGCTTTGGAGAATAGCATCACCCCTCGCCGATGCCACAGGATCATCTAACTCCAAAGAAGCAATTTTTTCGATGTAGTGCATAATTGAAATGCTTTGGGCGATTTGATACTTGTCATCAACAACTAATACGGGCAGTTCTTTAAATGGAACCTTGGATTTGCAATTTTCCCATTCATCATTGAAATAATCCCATGCCATGAGGTATTCGTAATCAATACCTGCATAATTCATTAACATTAGGGGGGCTTCAGCTAAAGCCCTCATCTTAAAATAAATCAACTTCAGTGATTTCATTTACACTCCAATTTTTTGATTGAGGCAAGCACGATAAAATTCAGGTTCCATCACCCTCTCAAGCATTCTTTCACATGCTGAGTATCCGTCATGAGTGCATTAGGCTCATGAAGAGGTCAACGAAACATGATCTTAGCTATGCTTGCCGTAGCCTGCAAGATACGGGTCCTTTCATACTGTAAACGTGTGCTTTTTGAGGTTTTTTGATGCCCGCTGAGTGGGCATCAAAAAACCTCAAAATCCCTTGTGACAAGAGATTTGCCGAAATTCGTACAAAGCTGGAAACGGATGAAAAATTTCGGTGCATTTAACCTATTTAGCTCTATGCCTTTCTTATTGCAGCGGAACTGGGAGCCTGCACGAGCAACGTCGATTCGATGTGTGTTCATAGGATCAGGATGGTACGGATGCCGTTCTTTTAGCTCTTCTAAATGGTGGAATACAAAGTAAAATTAGTGGATTCAAGTGAAATCATGGGGGTTTCGATGAAAGATTGCTCTATTTTATGGATACCAAAACAAAACGAATCGAGCCCTGATTTCGGATGAAAGAACAAAGTTCGGGTATCTGCAGGCTCCTACATCGAGGGCATTGCATCATGCCTCAAGGATCAAGGAAAAAGCCTTGATGGTGGGTTGAATAAGAAAATATGAAACCCCAAGCGGCTAAGATCGTTATCGATGCTAGGAAATAGGTTGCACCTCGATTTCATCTGATGCAGTTTTCAGAAAAACTTTATGATAATGGAAAATCTGAAGAGATGAGTCTATCAAAGATGCCTCTTATAGAACTGAGAGGGATGATGATCAAGAATAAGTATAATAGAAGTTATAAGAAACCTCATGAGAAGTTTAATGCAGATTCTCCATCATAAGATTACAAGCTGTACGATTTGATGAATTTAAACATATTTTTCATCTATAAAAAGAAGTCCTTCATTCATCAAATGAAAATCTTTTTCTTTTTCTTTTCTTTTCTTTTTTTCTCAAACCATGAGATTTGGTCCCGCCCCACTGTTTATGTATTCCCTCCAACCTATATAGGAGAGGATTCAGAAAAAATTAAATTCATCGAAGAAACACTCAGAAATGAGATCCACCGTTTTTATGACCTTGCTCATAATCCGAGTTACGAGAATATCGTGGTTGATTTCATGAAAGAGAAATCGGGTGAAATTCTTGATCAGTTTTTCTATGGGGAATGCAAGGAGGACTGTCTTTTAAGTCAGAGGATTCTTCTGCAAAAACTTTTGATGAAGTCTTTATATTCCTTAACGGTTACAGATAGCAGGAATGTAACAAAAATAGTGTTGTTGAGGGTTTTAAAGGATAAGGCTGAGGCAAGAACTGAATACTGTGAATCGTGCACTCAAGATGATCTTCAAGAAAGTATCCGATTCCTTGTAAATCAATTGGAGGGGCCTGGTGAAATAGTCGAGGAAGAAAAAGTGAAAGATGAAGGTACCACCAACCTCAGGGCCCGTTTCTATTTTGGAGGAGCATCATCATCTGCAGTTTCGAGTACATTAAGCGGGCTTCAGCTTTTTTGGGGTAATCTGGGTCTGGGCTATGGGAAGTGGAGATTTAAATATAAAGACACCAGCTATTCCATGGATCTTGAATCGAATCTTATAGATTTCTTATACCGTTACGAACTTCCAATCGAAAAAAGTTCCTCCGATTTGGGAGGAGATTCCTATGACCTGACCCTTGGACTTGGAATCGTCACAAGCGGGATAGGAACTCTAAAAAGAGATGATGTAAAATACAGTGGTTCAAGTGTAAGTGGATATCAAATCTCATCTTTTTTCACACAACAAAGAGGACTCTGGGAGGCCTTTTTAGGCCTTTCGTTTCAAGGCAAGTACTACTATGACCTCAGATCGAGCGAATCAGGACTCATTCATGACAGAAGGGTCAACTGGGTGAATTTTCTCATAGGTCTTGGGATCTATTATTGAACTCCAAATTCCACTTAAGGATTCTTCTTTCAATCTATCTCCAAATGGAAAGACTGATCCGAGCGGTTGTTCTTATCACGAAAGTGCCGGAAGGGATAGTGAACTTACTGGATACGAGGAAGGATTAGTTTGGCAATGTTTTTGGCTATGTTATAGCAAAATGTTGTGAGATGTTTTTCGTAGAAATGAATGAGCAATCAGCCAGCAACGCATAATGAAGGAAATCGCAGCAAGCATTCTC
>Ga0208278_1001648_pt1 | contig 10170 bp, 10 predicted proteins | sample ETN01SmetaG_FD_185794 | JGI IMG/M metagenome (GOLD analysis project Ga0208278, IMG submission 185794) | Marine microbial and viral communities from oxygen minimum zone, Eastern Pacific Ocean - ETNP2014F12-01SV259 (SPAdes) (version 2) | ecosystem: Environmental > Aquatic > Marine > Oceanic ...
AATTCTTGTGGGTTAAAAACTAAATCATTAATAAATGTAGTCCCCAGATGATCAAATATTATTAAAAGTTTTCCATTTTTATCATGAGATACTTGTCTATTTAAAATTTTAAAATTAAAAAATTTTTTTATTTTTGGTTCCTTTTGAAAACCCCAGGAGAAAAAACTGTCACAGTGTTTTAATTCTGATAAATAGTTAGCATGAATTTTTGAAAAATAATTGTTTCCATGTTGGCCTATATAATAAGGTTTATTTTTCATAATCTGAGAAGCTGCATAAAGTTTAAAAGTATCATCCGCACTATATAGTGATGATGTAAAAATAAACTTAGGATTTTGAGGAAACATTTTGCTTTTACTTATTTTTTTTATTATTTTGAAATTTTCAATAAAAGATAATGGAATAAAGTTTTTTAAATTTATTTTTATAAAATTCTCTACACTTGGTTTTTTACTATCAGTTTGGTAAGTAAACATTTTTCTTAAATTAATATTGACACGTTCTGGTGAAATCTTAATTTCACTGTAAAAAGAAGGTAATTGTTTAAAGTACATTTCCAATTTTTTTTCTTCTTTAAATGGTAGATAAGTTCTAGAGATAAAAGCTTCGTTATTTGTTCGAAAAATTTTACTAAATGAACTTAATAATCTGAAAAATAATCTATTATTTTCAAAACTTAAATGCTTATTTTTTAATTTAAAATAACTTGGAGTGTGATAATTTATTTTTATTTTTTCTGAATAAAAATATTCAAATAATTTTGAGCAAAAACACAGGTTCCAATCTACGTCAACTTTTGCCAGGCCAAAAGATGGTGTGCCTGGAATAGTAAAATCATATTTTTTATAGTCACTTATAAATGCCGTATTTATTTTATAATTGCTTATTATACTACTTAAATTTAAATAGTTTTTATAACTGAATTGAATATAACTTTTTAACCAGCTTCCTATCATTATGTCCCAGGCTCTAATTGAATAATTTTCTTTATGAATACGATTCAATTTTTCTGAAAATTCTTCAATCATTTCATTGTATAAAGATTCACAAAAGTCATATTTTTTATATATTTGTTTTCTCTCTGGAATTTTATACTGAACTGATTTTATATTGTTTGGATTATTATCTAAGGGATTTAAAGGAAAGTAACTTAAATAATTTTTATTTTTTTCCAAATAATTTTTTTTATTTGTTAATAGAAGAATAAGATTGTCATCTGTCATTTTTTTAGAGTTTAATTTTTATTTTGTGAATTTTTTCATTTTTCTTATTAAACTATTTTGATAATACCATATGAACTTCGGAACATATTTTTCCTATCAATGCACTCTTGCATTTCATTAAGCACATTATAAAAATTGCGATCAATTACTTTCTTATAGATATTTTTGTTAAGATTTTCAGAACTGACTAAAAGAGAGCGATAAAGATCAGTTATATCCGCACCAAACCACCGCTCTCCTATTATTTTAAATTTATATTTTTTTAAATTGCTAAGTTTTTTTTATGCGTTGTTTGGGGTAGATATGAAAATCTCTTCTATAATAGCGGGCTACCCTTGCACAAATTCTTTAGTGTATGTAGATCCTGCTGCTAGTGCCAACTTTTGTTTTGACGGCGTTGCCCACCAGAGCAGATAAAAAAATCTCCTTTATAATAGTTGCCTACTCCTATGCTGTTTTTTTTCTGTGTTTTGTCTGAATTTCTTATTGCTAAAAGGTATTTTTGAACTTCATTTAGTTTATTTTTCGTTTTTTTACTCAAAAATTTTTTATAGTTAAGGAGTTGGGGAAGACCACGCCTTTTTATATTCACCATTATCATCCTTCTGTTTTTGCCTGAAATATTTGTTGAACCAGCATGCCAGAGATTAAGATTTACAATAACAATGCTTCCAGCTTTTATCACTGGTCTTATTTCGTGTTTATGTTTTTTATAAATATTAATGTGTTCGCCTGGCCAGCCAAGTTTTTTGTGACTTTTTGGAATTATTCTGGTTGATCCATTTTTTTTCGTAGAGTTATCCAAATGTATCATACAAACAACACCGCCATATTTCTCTTTTTTATTTTTTCTAGGTTTCCAATCTATATGAATTTTTTGCTCGCCATCACCTTTGATAGGTTCTCTTAAATTTAAACCACAAACTTTAATATTGTTTCCAATAACCTCTTTTGCACCCAGCAAGAGTTCTGGAATAGTAATTAAATCAGCGAAAATTTTATTTTTTTCTATCAAATTTCCTAACCTATTTGTCCCCGGATCAAACATTTTGCCTTTTTTATAAAATTGTCTTTTTCCATCCCATCCTCCAAGGACTCCTTCCTTTTTAATTAGCCTATTAACTTCCCTTCTAAGTTTTCCTAGATTATTTCTTAGAAATTTTGTTGATTCTAATACCAAATATCCATTATCGTGTAAGTGTTTTTTTTGTTTATTGCTTAAAAGATTAGATTTAATTTTTAGTAAGTTAAATGCATCTTGCGTAGAATTAATTTTATTGTGGTTATTATGAATCATTTTAAATCCTATCCTTATATTTTTTATATTTTCTCATATTTTCCCTATAGTAGCAAGTAAGCTTCGTAATTGACTTGATCTATATCAATAAATTACAATTTTGCTTTACATCAATTTATGTTCAAATAATGAACATGTAGTGGTAATTTGTGGAAAAATCGGTTAATATAGATCTGTTAAAAACAGCGAGTGACAATTTTAAAAAAAAAAGATATAAGAAATTATGATTAAAGAAAAAAATAGAAAATGGAATTATGATTTAGCAATCAAAAAGATTAAGAAAGATGGATATTTCGTTTTTGAAAATTTTTTTTCAAAAGACAATATAAAAGAAATAAAAAATTCTTTATTGGAGACATTAAATTACATTAAAAGAGACAATGAGAAAGATTTAGCAAAAAAATACTTTAAAATTAAAAAATTTAATAAAAAATTAAAAGGTAATTGGTATGATATGGCCAGATACAATCTTACCCTTTATAAGTTTCTTCACTCACAAGATGCAATTACATTGGTGAAGAAATTTTTTAAATCAAATGTAATTTTCTCTGCTAGACCAGCTATTCATGTTCATGACAGTACTAATGATTTTCTACTAGAGCCTCACCAAGAAACCGCTGCCTTTTCTAGAGATGGAATCTTATTATGGGCTCCAATGTTTGACACTAATCGCAATAATGGCGGTCTAACGATTTGGAAGAACTCTCATAAACATGGTTTTTTTCCACACAAGATAGAGCCACCAGAGCAATTGCTACACTTAAACAAGAAACAAAAAAAAGATCCAACAGGAAAAAAAGTGTGGACCAAGGATTATACTAATATAGACAAATCAATTTACAATCAGTTTGAAAAAATAAATTTAAGTGTAAAGGCAGGTTCAGCTGTGTTCATGATTAATAGGATGATACATGCCGGATATCCAATAAAATCAAAAAATAAAATAAGACTTACATTAACAGAAAGATTTAATCCTTTACAGAATTTACCATACTTAAAAAAAGAAAACGCACCTCAAACGACGCCTTATACAGCAGATTTAAATAAAATTAATTTTGATAGGTTCTCTATATAATTTAAACCACAAATTTTAATATCACTTTTTAAATCTCAACTTTATATTTTTTCAAAATTTCAATACCTTTTTTAAAAGAACTAAAGTCGACTATATCATCCGTTTCCATAGTGATGCCAAAACCTTCTTCCAATCCAGACATTAAAGTCATATGACCTATGGAATCCCACTCAGGAATTTCATTATATTTTATATCCGTATTGAATTTGCTCTTGTCTATAGAAAGTGATTTTATAAAAATATCCTGATATTTATCTTTATTACTCATATTGATTTTCCTAGTTCTAAAACAATGTCCTCTACTATTTTCTCCGGTGTTAACCTGTGTTTTTCCTGTAAGAACTTATAACTCCCGCCTTTGCTGTAAATATCTTTAACTCCTAAAAACAATTGTTTGGGTGATTTTGATAATTGTGCTTTGTATTCTGCTATGGCACTACCCAAACCTCCTACAACATTATGTTCTTCTGCTGAAACTATTAATTTTGAATCACAAGACTCTTCTACTGCTTTTTTATCAATAGGTTTTATTGTATGCATATTAACTACTTTGGCGTGTATTTTTTTTTCATCTAAAATCTTTGCAGCTTCTAAACATTGTTTAACCATCACTCCCGTACAAAAAATTGTAATATCTTTTCCATCTTTAAGAACAATAGATTTTCCAATCTCAAATTTATAATCTTTAGAATATACTATTGGATTATTTGAGGACCCAGTTAACCTTATATAAGATGGTTTTTCTAATTTAACTGCAGCTTCTAAAGCTTTAACGGTCTCGAGGGAGTCAGCGGGCGAGATAATTATGATTCCCGGTATAGATCTAAGTATACCAACATCTTCTATACAGCAATGTGTAAAACCCAAAGTTCCTAAAACTAAACCGCTGGCAATCCCAACCATGCAAACTTTTTGTCCCATATAACCAAGATTAACTTTTATTTGCTCACAACATCTCATGGTTTGAAATGGAGCAAATGTTGTAGTAATTACATTAAAGTTTTCACTAGCCAAACCTGCCGCAACACCTATCATGTTTTGTTCCGCAATTCCAAGATCAAGATATTTATCTGGAAAAGCTTTCCTATATCTATCTAAGCCTGCTGAAGTTGAAACATCACACGTTAAAATCATTAAATTTTCCATTTTCTTTGCTAAATCTAAAGCAGCAATTCCTAAAGTAGCTCTAGATCCTATTGTTGACCACATCTTTATGTTTCTTTCATTAATTTCCATGATTAAATCTTAATCTATTTTATTTCTTTTATAGCCTTCTCATACAGAGACTTTGTTAATACAGAATGGTGCCACTGATTGTTATTTTCTGAAAAAGAGAATCCTTTTCCCTTAACGGTATTTGCAATAATGGCCTTTGGTTTTTTTATCTTTTGACTATTTTTAAAAAATTCAAATAAATCTTCTATATTGTGTCCGTCTAACTCAATCGCGTGCCAACCAAAGCTTGACCATTTATCTTTTAAGTTTTCAACATTCATTATCTCTTTGTTAGAGCCTGTTTGTTGAAAATTATTTTTATCAATTATTACATAAAGATTATCTAATTTAAAATTAGGTGCTGCCATGGCTGCCTCCCAAACTGAGCCCTCGTTGCACTCACCATCGCCCAAAATAACATAAACATTAAAATTTAATTTTTTTTTCTTTGAAGAAAGAGCAACACCTATACCAAGAGATAGGCCCATTCCTAAGGATCCATTTGAAAAGTCTATTCCTAATTTTGTGTTTTTGACTGGATGACCTAACAAATTGCTATCATTTTTTTCAAAAGTTTTTAATTCCTCTTTTGATATGTAGCCAATTTCACACAAGGCTGCGTAGTAAGCCAAACATGCATGGCCTTTGCTTAATATAAATCTATCTCTCTTTTCCCAATTAATATTTTTTTTATCAATTTTCATTTGATGAGCAAATAAAATTGAAATGATTTCTACTATTGAAAGAGCGCCACCAAAATGAGCGCTGCTAGCCCCTGCAGCTAAGGCCATTTCAAGAATGTTCTTTTTAACTTCAAGAGAAAAATTTTTAATATTTTTTATATCTTCAGTATGAGAACTCACTGCATGCCTCCATCAACTCTAATAACTTGACCGGTAATAAAGCTTGAAAGTTCTGATGATAGCATCAAAACTACATTCGCAATTTCATCTGGTTTTCCTACTCTTTTAAGAGAAGTTCTTGAAGTTACTTCTTTTATAATTTGTTCTTGAGTATTTTTTTTCATCATGTCGGTATCTGTGAGTCCCGGTGCTACTGCATTTACTCTAATATTGTGAACACCAACTTCTCTAGATAAAGCTTTTGCTTGCGCAATTATAGCAGCTTTAGCAGATGAGTAAGCGCTTCTTCCTTCATTCCCATCAATTCCAGAAGTTGATGAAATGTAGATAATGTTTCCTTTTTTATTTTTTATCATGGATTTTAAAATATATTGTGTAAAAATCGTTTGGGAAAAAAAATTAATCTCAAAAACTTCTTTGAGTTTTTTTATGGAAGTCATTTGAAATAAAGCTGTATGTATTATAGCTGCATTATTTATTAATATGTCTATTGGTTTTTTTGATAAAAGAATTTTATTTGCTGCTTCTTTGATTTGATTTTCATTTCCTAAATCAAATTGTATAGGTATTATTTCATTCTTAAATTTATTTTTTGTTTCATTTAAAAATGACTCAAATTGACTATCAAAAGTTCTAGTGCACGCAAAAACAGTAGCTCCGTTTTCAGAAAAAACTTCTAATATTTTTTTTCCAATTCCTCTATTGCAACCAGTGACAACTGCTGTTTTATTTTTAAGTAACATTATTTAATAAAATCGTCTTTAGAAAAAATATCTTTAGCTAATGCGGGTTTAAAAATTGATTGACCACTTTTTGTCATGAACTTATTTATAAAATCTTTGTCCTCACCTGCCAAACAAAGATCGCTATGATTTCTAAAATATTTTATGCTAAAACCATAATCAACTATCTCTTTTAAAGAGGTCTCAAATATATTTCCAATTTTTATGTGAACATAAGGGCATACCAAAACATCGCCTATTGGGGTTATGTACAATCTGTTTACAGTAGTACATCCCAAAATTTTTTCATGATTTCTATCAAATGGATTCCAAATATTTCTAACAAGATTTTTATACTCTTTTCGAATTTTTCTTAAATATTCTCTATCTTTATCATTGCAAATTATCTCAGACATTTTTTGCCACATCCCTGCTGGAACAGCTACGTTTAAAAGAGTTTTGTAGTTATTGTTTTTTGAATAATCTAATAATTTTTTAAAATGCTCTGTGTTAGCATTGTAATGTCCAACTGTTATATTTAGATATGGATCCATTCCTTCATCTTTTACATGTTTCAATGCATCAATCGCTTTTCTCCAAGAGTCTTTCCTTCCCCTTATCTCATCATGTATTTTTTCGTCCATACTATCTATGCTAACTGAAATTCTACTAACTTTGTATTCAGCAAGTTTTTTTGCCATTTTCTTATCCAAATAATATCCGTTAGTGGTTAAGTATAAATAAAATCTCTCAGGCTTAATAGCCTCTAAAACAGAAAACAATTTATCTGGCTGCAATAGAAGTTCTCCTCCCTGAAGATCAAACTCAAAATAGCCAAGATCGTCTGCCTCATCGGCTAGTTTTTCAATTGCTCCTAAATCTAAATATTCTTTAACGTGATCACCTTTTGGAGAATTTGTAAAACAGTATTTGCATCTTAAATTGCAAGCATTGTTGAAGTTTAAATCTATACCTCTTGTCTTGGTACCTACTTTCCCATCATTCTTTTGAACATAGTCATAAAACTTTCTTAGTTTTTCAACTAAACGAGGTTTATTTAATAACGAAGATGCTATTGGCATTTATTTTTTTAAATTATACTTCTTAATTTCGTCTGGCAATATTAGGTTAAATTCAGCTTTACAGGCTACATTTTTTTCAATTAATCCCTGTCCCTCACAAACTGCCAAACCTCTTTTAAAGCTTTTAATCTTTGTCTCAATATAAAGCCTGCTATTAGGAAGAATCTTTTTTATAAACTTTAAATTATTTGCTGATGTTAAATATACAACTTTTCCTTTGTTTCCTGGCAAACTTAAAATTGATAACGCAGACATCTGTACAAGGGCCTCTATTTGTAACATTCCAGGTACGTTTGGATCATTCTTCCAATGAACTTTGAAAAACCATTCATCACTTTTAAAATCTTTATAACCTTTGGCACCAACACCGGGAATAACCTCTGTTGCATGATCTATCATCAAATAGGGCTCTCTATTCTGTTGGTATTCATAAATTCCTTGCCTATCTAAATTAAGAGCCTTCATCGAACCTCAATACCTCTGGATAATATATTTAGGATATCATATCCGTCCCATAAAAGACCTATATTCAAAGATTGGCCGACTGGTACAATTCGATCAATTCCCTTTAGGTTATTTTGTAAAACAAATTTTTTAAGCAAAAACTTATCTATCCCATAATAAGTTAACGTTTGGTACTTATTGTTAACTATATGTTTAATCTCATTTAAATTCTTTAAATCATATTCAAAAAATAATCCCCATTTGCCTTTATGATCATGATTATTTTTATCTATTTTTTTTAGTTTAATTTTATAAATTAAGTTCTCAAATGTTTCGACACTTTTTATATTACCTATAGAAAGAGCATATTTACAAAGATCTGTATATTTCTCTATAGGTGCGGACTCAGTAAACTTATATTTAGTTTTTACTAAATTATATAATTTTTCCCAAAATCTTTCTTTGAAGTTTTTCGATTTTCTTCCTAACCAAACAATTAAATGTGGTGAAGAACAAGCGTTCTGGTCTACAAGATAAGTGTCATTATAAAATCTCTGAACTAAATTTTTTAGTTCAAAATCACTCATTCTTTCTATTTTTAATGGATTCATCACGCAAAATGAATATCTATCAGCAAAAGTAATATCTATAGCCCTTTCTTTAATTTTAAAATCCCTAAGACTATTAATTGTTTGATCGCCTCCCCAAATTACTCTTGCATTACATAATGATGATATTTTTTTTGTGAATTCATTATTATTTTTATATTGGATGATTGTAATTTTATTTTTTAAGAAACTATTTTTTTTCTTCAAAATCTTCTTTATCACAGAGGATATTGTATTTATCTGTTCAAAGTTTTTTGAAGGAACTTTTACTACATTTGAATTTCCAGTTAATAAACCAAAAATAAGCGAATAAGCAAAATTTGTTGGAATATTTGCTGGGGTTACATGAAAAATCATCCCAAGTCCGACTCTGTTTTTTTCTGAATTAAAATTATTTTTTAATTTTAAAATATTTTTACTTCTACACCAAAATGAAAGAGCTTTTAAATCTGGATAATTTTTTATATTTTTTACGGAATTCAATTCATTTGAGAGATTATTCAAGAAATTACATACATCTTTAGAAAATGGTTCAAAAGGATCTAAACTAAACTTAGAATTACCAACTAAATAATTAACTTTTCTCATTATACGTCGCTGCACCCTCTGATTTCAGATTTTTCTGCTCTACCATGAACCAAAAATTTCTTTTTTCCGGAACATAAACTGCAATCATTTTCAACAATTTCTCCCATATCTTCTGTAAGAATGCTGTGACCCGGATAGCTTTTTGGCAGCAAAGATAGTAATTGGATATAGCCTTTTTTATTATTTTTAAGAATTTTAAAATTTTTATCCCTTATTAAAACATCTGAATACTTGCTAGTAGTTAGGCAGCTACATTCTTTGCATTCAAAAAAGATTGATCCGGTTTGCTCTATTAAACCATAATAATTAAAAATTTTTTCTAATTTTAATTTTTCTTTAAGTTTTTTTTTAAAAATTTTATTAGGCATTTTAATTTCTTCCATTTTTTTCCATCCTCCGCCATGAATTAGAATGCCTTTGGAAAAGTCTTTTTTAATTTTTTTGTTATCAAGATTTTTTAATAAATATTCGTAAATATAACTTGTAAAACCAAAAATAAAAAAATTAGTATTTGAATACTTTTCCATAAAATTGTTCAAATTTTTATAATCAATTATTTGATCTTTAATTAAATAATGATAGTTGTTTCCAAATAAAGAGAAGCCTAAAATTGCAGCAGTTTTTGCATCAAATTTTTTTGAATTAAGAATGTCTTTTTTTTCATCTATAATTAGCATTGGTATTCTTTTTTTTCCTAATATTTTAGATACGATTTCATTTAAAACTAAAATTTGTTTTTTAGCATTTTCCTTATCTAAATAAATTTTTGATGGTTTTCCGCTACTAGTACCTGAGGAGTTTAAAATTTTGAAAACATCTTTGTCAGGCACACTTTTTAAATCTATATCTTTAAATAATTTAGCTGGAATAAATGGAATACTCTCAATTTTTTCTTTAATCTTTGATGAGTACAAAAGATCAACAATTTTTTTGTATTCTTTTGAATTATTATAATGAAATTTAGTTAATTTATAAATTTCTTTAGAAAATTGGTTTTGATTTCTCATTTATTTAATAATCTTTAAAAGATCTGTTTAAATTTTCATTAACGAT
>Ga0208278_1001650_pt1 | contig 10166 bp, 11 predicted proteins | sample ETN01SmetaG_FD_185794 | JGI IMG/M metagenome (GOLD analysis project Ga0208278, IMG submission 185794) | Marine microbial and viral communities from oxygen minimum zone, Eastern Pacific Ocean - ETNP2014F12-01SV259 (SPAdes) (version 2) | ecosystem: Environmental > Aquatic > Marine > Oceanic ...
GTATACAGATGCAGCTTCAACTGCAATGGCAATTGCTCTTGGTTAAAACATGACAGAACACGGAACTTATTTAGGGAATCCTCTTCTTAAATCTGCATATATCCAACAAGATTGGACAGAGGAACAGGTAGGCGAATATATCCGTTGTCAACAAGACCCTTTTCATTTTGTTAGAGAACATATAAAAATTGTTTCGGTTGATGAAGGATTAATTGATTTTGATGTTCGTGATTATCAGAAGGACATGATTGACAGATTTCACAATGAACGATTTGTAATCTGTAAAATGGCCAGACAATCTGGTAAATCCACTACTATCCTTGCATACCTTCTCCACTACATCCTTTTTAACGAAAATGTTTCGGTTGCAGTTCTTGCGAACAAAAAGGCAACTGCAATGGAACTTCTTGGAAGACTTCAACTTGCATACGAACATATGCCGAAGTGGTTGCAACAAGGAGTTTTAATTTGGAATAAGGGGAATATTGAGTTGGAAAACGGCTCTAAGATTCTCGCAAGTTCTACATCTGGTTCTGCAATTCGTGGTGGTTCTTTCAATATTATTTTTCTAGACGAATTTGCATTCGTTCCTCAAAATATTTCTGAAGAATTTTTCAGTTCAGTATATCCTACAATTTCATCTGGTAAAACTACTAAAGTATTCATCGTTTCTACTCCAAACGGCATGAATATGTTTTACAAATTATGGACGGATGCAGAGGAAAAACAAAATGATTATTCACCCATTTCGGTTCATTGGTCACAAGTTCCAGACAGAGATCAAGAGTGGAAAGATAAAACGATACGGAATACTTCAGAACGCCAGTTTCAGCAGGAATTTGAGTGTTCATTTCTTGGTAGTTCTAATACGCTCATTTCGACAGAAAAACTTATGTCGATGCCTTTTAAGAAACCAGTTTTTATAAACGATGGTTTGGATGTATACCAAGAACCTATATCTAATCACACATACGTTATGATATGTGATGTTGCAAGAGGGGTGGGACTTGATTATTCTGCATTTTCAGTATTTGATGTAACCAATCAACCATACAGACAAGTTGCAAAGTATCGTAAGAATGATATTTCACCAATGTTGTATCCAAACATCATCTACACAACTGCTCGAAAATATAATGAAGCCTTCGTTTTAGTGGAAGTCAATGATATAGGTCAACAAGTTACTGACATACTTTATCATGATTTGGAATACGAAAACATGATGATGGTAACAATGCATGGAAGAAACGGCCAACAAATTGGAGGGGGATTTGCGAAAAATGTATCGATGGGAATTCGTACAACAAAACAAGTCAAACGAATTGGATGTGCGACTCTTAAAGATTTAATAGAAAGAGATAATTTACTTATTGATGATTTTGATACAATAAGTGAGATGACAACTTTTATCGGAAAAAGTACATCATGGGAAGCGGATGATGGAGCACATGATGATTTGGTAATGACTTGCGTTTTATTTTCTTGGTTGGTACAACAACGATATTTTAGAGAAATGACTGACCAAGATATTCGTGAAAAAATGTTTGCAGAACAAATGAAAATAATAGAAGAAGAATTGGTTCCATTTGGATTTATTGAAGATGGACATGACCCAGATGAATACGCAATACCTGGCGATAACAATACTTGGGTTCCGGCCGGTGATAAAAATCAATTTGAATATTTTTAGAGATAATCAGTCTTTTTGATTTCTGATTTAAACCCAAAATCATCATCATCATCTTTCATTTTTTCAGTAACTAATAATGCAAGAAGAGAATCTATTTCTTTTTCTAATTCTGGTCTAATGTTACGAAGTCGATAAAGAAATTTTACACTTTCTTTTTCTATCATTTCACGACTGACACGTACAGAAGTATAACTTTTTTTGTTTTGACTTTTAGATTGAAGAATGAGATGATTTGGATTTACACATCCATTATTTTCACAAGTTTGATGGACAACCATATTTTCTTCAATATTCCCATTGTGTAAAAGATATGCAAATCTATGTGCAGGCATAGATTTCCCATCATAGGAAAACATTCCATATCCTTGTTTTTGTCTGGCCGCATTCCAAATATGACAATTATCTGATTTATTGACTTTTATATTGAAACGATTTATTGCTTTTTGAGGAAACTTCATATTTACCGTACACTAAATATTATTCATCAATTACTGTTATTTATAAATATTCTGTAGAGTAATCTAATTAACGTATAAAAACTCATAATATTTTACGGAGAACACAATGGCCTTTCTAGTAAGTCCCGGCGTAAACACCTCAGAAATAGACTTAACTAATGTAGTAGTCGCAGCTGGAACATCAACTGGCGGATTTGCTGGGAGATTTCGTTGGGGCCCAATCGAAGAAGTTACGCTGATAACAGACGAAGATAATTTAGTAGAAATTTTTCAAAAACCAAACGATGATAATTTTGAACAATTTTTTACTGTTGCTAATTTCTTAACATATACTGGTGCAATAAATGTAGTTCGTGCAGCGAATACTACAGTTTCTAGTGCAGCTTCACCAAAGAACGCTTCAGCAAATACAGCATCATATGAAGATGTTCAGATTAAATCATCGGATCATTATTATGATTCATATGACCCTGCATTTGGTGGTACAAATGCAACAAGTCTTGTCGCTTCAACTGCTGCAAAATGGGCAGGAGATTTAGGTAATACATTTAAAATTTCATGGTGTCCCGCTGATGCTCCTGCAATGCAAGGTGCATCAACTGTTACTGGTGGTGGAGGAACAGTTGCATGGACAAGTTCAGGTGGTGTTATCGCTGGAACCAGTACCACATTCGGAAAAGAACTTAGAGTGGGAGATATTATTGATATCAATGGTGCTGGTGGTGGAATTGTAGTCACGGCAGTAACTGCTGAAGATGCTGCAACAGGAACTCCTTTAAGTGGTACAATAAGTGATATTTCTGCAACTACATGGGGGAAAAGAGCACGTTCAACTTTTTCACAACCTCAAGCTCAAATGGCAGGAACAGTTGCAACTACCGCTGATTCAAAAACAGTAACAGGAACCGCTACAGTATTTTCCGCACAATTTTGTGTAAATGATTTAATTATAGTGGGTGGAGAATCAAGAAGAGTTACTGCTATTGGAAGTGATACTGAAATTACTGTAAATAATAAATTTATTGGTGTAAATTCCGCTGCAAATTATGAAAGAAAATGGGAATATGCAGGTGCATTTTCAGACGGAGCGCCTACTACATCAGTATATGCTGTAGATAAAAGTTTATCATCAGATGAAATTCATGTTGCAATAGTTGACGAAGATGGAAATTGGACGGGACAATTAGATGAGGTTCTCGAAGCACATGCAAATCTTTCGGTAATAAAAGGTGCAAAGAGTTCGGACGGAGAAAACATCTATTATGCTGATTATTTAAATAATAATTCAGATTTCGTTTGGTGGTTAGACCATCCTATTTTTAATGTTCCGATATCAACTGGTGGAGATTCCACTGAAACAGTTGATACTGGAGGTGGAGCAACAGTTGCAAGTCCTAGTGGTGGTACTGCTGGTACTTTTCATGGATGGGGTATTACTGCAGCCGCAGCACTTGCTCAAACTATTACAGGTGGAGGTGGTGGTACACAAAATGCATTTATCATGCCTACATCTGCACTTTCAACAAGTTTTCAAGGTGGAACAGACGGAAATGCCGCTCCTTCAAATGGTGATTATATTCGTGGTTACGATTTGTTTAAATCAGCAGAAGATGTGGATGTTTCTTTGGTTCCAACTGGAAGTCATAGTTCAACAGTTGTAAGACACGTAGTTCAAAATATTGCAGAATATCGCAAAGACTGTGTTGCCTTTTTCTCTCCTCAAAGTTCAGATGTTATTGGTGGAGCAGTTACAAATTCATCTGTCGCTACAGATAATGTAGTCGATTATCGTGATACTGTAAACATGAATTCTTCTTATGCTGTTATGGATTCTGGTTGGAAGTATCAATATGACAAACATAACGATAAATTTCGTTATGTTCCATTAAATGGTGATATTGCTGGTCTTTGTGCAAGAACAGATGCAGATAGAGATCCTTTCTTTTCGCCAGGTGGTTTTACACGGGGTCAAATTAAAGGTGTTGTCAAACTTCCATTTAATCCAAAATTAGCGGAAAGAGATAAACTTTATTCCGCACAAATAAATCCAGTTGTTGCGTTCCCAGGCGAAGGTACAGTTCTTTATGGTGATAAAACACAACTGTCAAAACCATCTGCATTTGACCGTATCAATGTAAGGCGGTTGTTTATTCTTCTGGAAAAAGCGATTGCAAACGCTGCAAGATTTCAGTTGTTTGAATTCAATGATGAATTTACACGTTCTCAGTTTGTTTCAATGGTTGAACCTTTCTTGCGTGATATTCAAGGAAGAGGTGGAATCACTGATTTCCGTGTTATTTGCGATTCTTCAAATAATACAGCACAAGTTGTTGATTCGAATCAATTTAGAGGAGACATTTTTATTAAACCATCAAGAGCTATCAACTTCATACAGTTGAATTTTGTCGCCGTTCGTTCTGGTGTAGAATTTTCTGAGGTTGTAGGTGCTGTTTGATATAAATAATTAAAACGATAATATTCGGAGAAATCAAATGGCATTTAGTCTATCAACATTTCAAAGTGCGCTCGCTTCGGGGGGCGCCCGTCCAAGTTTATTTGATTTGACGGTATCTGATACTCCCGCTGGAGTAACTACTGGAAATTTTGACAATATGAAATATCTTTGTAGAGTGTCGGCTCTTCCACCTTTGACTATAACACCAATTGAAAGACAGTATTTTGGAAGAACAGTTAAAATTCCAGGCGATATGACTTTTGGAGATTTGTCTACAACGATCATTCAAACTGAAGGTGGACATGAACGTGCTGAATTGGAAACATGGATGCAAGAAATAAATCATACTGGAACTAATATAATGAATACTAAACATGTTACATCTAATGGTTTTGCTGGAACTGTGAAACTCAATCAATATGGTAAAGAAGGAGATGGTAAAATTCTTCAAACAATTGAATTCGTTGATTGTTGGCCAAGTGCAATCGCAGAAATTGCATTGAGTTACGATACAGCAAGTGATATTGAAGAGTTTGATGTTACTTGGACATATAACTATTATACTTTCGCATAGGGGAAAACAATGGCGTTTGGAGTAGCAGAATTTAAAAGCAATCTTTTCGGTACAAAAGCCGTTGGGGGCGCAAGACCATCATTATTCAAAATAGGTATTACAGATTCTTCTGGTACTTATTCTCTTACATCAACAGAGAATATCCTTGTCAAAGCGGGCCCGATTCCTGCTGCATCAATTGCTCCTCTTGCTATGAATTATGCAGGGAGAGCATATAAAATGTCGGGGTTTAGAACTTATGATAACTGGTCTACAACAATTTTAAATGATGAAGATTTTTCAATTCGTAATAAAATTATGAATTGGATGCAGCGTCTTGCTGGTGAATTTGATGGAAATCGCATGGGTTCTTTTGGAATGACAAACACACCAGGCGAAGGAACAATTACTCAGGTTGGTGTAGATGGTGAAGATAAACAATCATACAAATTTTATAATATGTGGCCAACTGAATTGAGTGAAATTGCACTTGATTGGTCAAATGATGCTGTGGAAGAATATACTGTGACTTGGGCATATGATTTTTGGAGTCATGGTAAAAAACAAGAAGAAGTTGTTTCTACAATTGCTTACACATAATTGGATTTATAATGAATGGCATTCTCAGTAACGGAGTTCAAAACAGGTCTTAAACAAGGAGGGGCTCGTCCCTCTTTGTTCAAGGTTGAACTCCTATATCCTACTGGTGTAACCTCACCACCCACCAAAGCCGAATTTCTTATCAAAGGGACAACAATCCCGGCCTCTAATATTGGCACTCATGAAGTATTCTTTCATGGGAAATCAATAAAAGTTGCAGGGGATAGAACTTTTGATACATGGGATACAACCATAATTAATGATGAAGATTTTGGAATTAGAATAGCTCTTGAACAGTGGATGAATTTAGTGTCAAATCATAAACTAAATACTAGAGATACACAAATGAGTTCTAATTTGAAGGAAGGTGATAATGCAGATTATAAAAAGGATATATCAGTAGTTCAACATGGTAAAGATGGTAAAGCGATTAAGACATATAAGTTTGTAGGGGCATTTCCTACCGCATTATCTACTATTAATTTAGATTGGGGCACACAAGATATTGAAGAATATACTTGTACTTGGACTTATGATTATTGGGAATCAACAACTTAGGAGATTAAATTATGGCATTTGAAATATTCGGTTTCAAAATTGAAAGAAAAAGTCAAGAAAAACCAGGCGCAAATGTTCCTGCATTTACTCTTCCAGAGAATGATGATGGTTCTCAGATGGTATCTGGAGCAGGTGCATATGGTTCATATCTTGACATTGAAGGGCAATATAAGAATGAAGTTGACCTTGTTTACAAATATCGTGAAATGTCACAAACTTCTGATTGTGAAATAGCAGTTGATAATATTGTAAATGAAGCGATAGTAGTTGATGAACCAAACCCACCAGTACAAATAAATCTTGACCAAACAGATTTAACAGAAGGAATTAAGAAAAAAGTTCAAACAGAATTTACTTCTATATTAGACCTTCTCAATTTTAATAATTATGGCCATGAAATATTCCGAAGATGGTATGTTGAAGGAAAATTATATTATCACATCATGATAGACGAAAGTGATCCTAAACGTGGAATAGTAGAACTCCGAAGTTTGGATGCTACTAAAATTAAAAAAATGAAACAAGTGAAACAGGAAAAAACTGCCGACCCCAGAACAGCAAAAATAGAGATAGTACCTCATTATCATTATAATGAAGCGGGATTGGATAAACGGTCTTCTTCTGGAATAATGATTTCTGGTGATAGTATTGCATATACTACTTCTGGGTTATTGAATCCACAAAAAAATATGGTAATGTCTTATCTCCATAAAGCGATAAAACCACTGAATCAATTACGGATGGTGGAAGATGCAATCGTTATTTACAGAATTTCACGAGCACCAGAACGAAGAATTTTTTATATTGATGTAGGAAACTTACCAAAACTCAAGGCCGAACAATATATTCGTGATATCATGACACGTTACAAGAATCGATTGGTTTACGATTCGGATTCTGGTGAAGTTAAAGATGACCGTAGACATCAATCAATGTTGGAAGATTACTGGTTGCCACGAAGAGAAGGTGGTAGAGGAACAGAAATTACTACACTTCCCGGCGGAGAAAATCTTGGACAATTAGAGGATGTTGAATACTTTCAAAGAAAAATGTACAAAGCGATGCACGTTCCTGTATCTCGTTTGGAGGCCGACTCTGGTTTCTCTTTGGGGAGAGAAAGTGAAATTACTAGGGATGAATTGCTTTTTAGTAAATTTATTAAAAAATTACAAACAAGATTTTCTATATTGTTTGATGAAATAATAGAAAAACAGTTAATTTTGAAAAATATAATGACTGCTGCAGAATGGTCAAAGGTCAGAGATAAAATTCATTATTCATTTACTTCAGACCATTATTATACTGAATTCAAACAACAAGAAACTATGTCTCAACGAGTAGACCTTGCAAGAAATATGGAAGATTGGGTGGGACAGTATTATTCTAAAGAATGGTTTAGAAAAAATGTTCTTAGACAATCTGATGAAGATATTGAATTATTGGATTCTCAGATGGAAAAAGAGAAAGCTGAAGGTGAAATTGACAGTGGAGAAGAGGACGAAGATGAAATGTAATCTTCATTCTCAAAAGTTTATAAATATTAATAGATAATTTTTGGAGATATAAATGGCAGAACAACCAACACAAAAAGAATTTAAAGCGGTAGATATTGTAGATTATGCAATGCAAGGAAATCCATTAAAAATAAATGATGCCTTTGGACATCTTATTTCAAATAAAGTAGTTGATTCTCTTGCGACTAGAAAACAAGAAGTTTCTACTAAAATATTTACAGATAAAGTAGAACCAGAAGCCGAAACAACGGAGGAGCAATGAAACTATTAGCAGCAAAGACTGCCACAACTGCTACAAATTTGGGATTGGGTAAAGCTACAGCGGTTGCAGTTTATGCATCAGCAATTACAGTCATAACCGTTATAGATTCTGATGGAACAGAAGGACAAACAAACGGAACTACTATAGGTTCTATTACTTTGCCTGCAGCTTCAGTTACGGTAATTCATAAAGATTCTGACCAATTTTTGTTAGCAGATGTGACAAATGGAACATATACTAAGGTTGCCGCCGGTGGTTCGGAACAAAGATAAATGAAAACATATAAAGAATTTCGGAAATCTATTGGGTTTCCTCTTAAAGAGAGAAAAGAAGATAAAAGTAATATATCAAGAAATTTTCTTGAAGAGGATGTTATAGACCAATTGAGATTGATTGTGAAGAAGAAAAAAGAGATGGATATTAAATTCAAATCTGGTACAGAAGTTCCAATTGACCCCGAATCTGCAAAAAGTATACTTAAAACCTTTGACTCACTAAATAGCTCTAAACAGAAAAAAATGCGAGATAACATGAACAAAAATACAAAATCATTCATGACTATCATGGATTTCGCATTAGAAAACGTAATAAAGTAGGATGGAGACATGAAACTAATTTGCGAATTACAAGAATCAGTAGAGTATGAATTAATTGAAGAGGGTGATAAACCCAAACAGTACTTCATTGAAGGTATCTTCATGCAGTCGGAAAAGAAGAACAAAAACGGAAGGGTTTATCCTTTACCTGTTCTTGAAAAAGAAGTAAATCGATATGTAAAAGAATATGTTGAACCAAAACGTGCTTTTGGGGAATTGGGACATCCAGACGGGCCGACTGTAAATCTTGACCGTGCATCACACATGATTACTTCCTTGGTAAAAGAAGGTAAGAATTTTGTTGGACGAGCAAAAGTTTTAGATACACCGAATGGAAAAATTGTAAAATGTTTGATAGATGAAGGTGCAAGGTTAGGTGTTTCTTCCAGAGGAATGGGAACATTAAAACCCGATAAAAAAGCGCAAGTAGTTCAAAATGATTTTTATCTCGCTACTGCTGCGGATATTGTCGCAGATCCTTCTGCTCCTAACGCTTTCGTTGAAGGTATTATGGAGGGTAAAGAATGGATTTGGAATAATGGGATATTACATGAACAAGATGTTGAAAGGGCTCGGAATAATATTCGAAATGCCTCTTCCAGAGAACTTGAGGAAGTAAAATTGAGTGAGTTCGAAAATTTATTGTCAAAACTATAATTTTATAAATATTAACAGTAACGAAATAATATAACGATTTAGGAGTTTCAATGGCTACTGAAGAAAATAAAAATCAAGAAGAAGTTCTGGAAGAATCTGAACAGGAGGAACTTGTTGAAGCTCCAGAACAAGAAGAAGAGCAACCAGAAGTAATTCTTTCTGAAAAGTCCAAAGTCAAAGAAGACGATGATGAGGACGAAGATGACGATGACGAAGAAGAGGAAGAAGAAGAGCAAGTAAAGAAAGAGGAAGTAAAAGTTCCTTCGACTAAAGCTCAGATGATTAAAACTCTTTTCGATAAAGTCAATGGTATGAAGAAAGAAGAAGTTTCCGCTAAGTGGAAAGAACTTATGGGTGTTGCCGAAGCAGAAGACCTTGGTGGTGAAACACCACAGGACGCTCATCCAGCGGGTGATAAAGTCGCTATCGGTAAAAAGAAAAAGAAAATTAAAATTGCTATGCCCGAAATCAATGTCAAAGAAGATATTGAAGCGTTAGTACAGGGTGAAGAACTTTCTGAAGAATTCAAAACAAAAGCATCGACAATTTTCGAAGCCGCAGTTCATCAGAAGGTTATGGAAGTAGCGACAGAAAAGATTGATGACCTTGAAAAAGAATATCAATCTAATCTTCAAGAAGAGATAATTTCATTCCGTGACGAATTGACTGATAAAGTTGATGGTTATCTCAACTACGTAGTTGAAGAGTGGATGAAAGAAAACGAACTTGCACTCGAAGGTTCACTGAGAAGTGAAATTACTGAAGAGTTCATTGGTGGACTTAAAGAACTCTTTACAGACCATTATATTGAAGTTCCAGATGA
>Ga0208278_1001652_pt1 | contig 10149 bp, 9 predicted proteins | sample ETN01SmetaG_FD_185794 | JGI IMG/M metagenome (GOLD analysis project Ga0208278, IMG submission 185794) | Marine microbial and viral communities from oxygen minimum zone, Eastern Pacific Ocean - ETNP2014F12-01SV259 (SPAdes) (version 2) | ecosystem: Environmental > Aquatic > Marine > Oceanic ...
TATAAAAGATTCTGTTTCTAATAATTTTAGATCAGCACAATGGGTTGGTATAGCTAAGAGAGCTAGAATTATGTATTACTCACCTGAAAGAGTTAGTGCTAATGATTTAAATGGTATGACTTACGAAGGTTTATCCGATCCTAAATGGAAGGGCAGAGTTGTAATAAGAAAACATAACAACATATATAATCAATCTCTTGTAGCTTCATTAATTAAAAATAACGGAAAAAAAGCAACAGCAACATGGGCCAAAGGTGTTGTTGCTAACATGGCTAGAGATTCAAAAGGAAATGACAGAGCACAAATTTTAGCTGTAGCTGCTGGAGAAGCAGATATTGCTGTAGCTAATACTTACTATTATGCATTAATGCTTTCTGGAAAAAAAGGTGCAGAACAACAAGCGGCTGCAAAAAAAGTTATGCCTTTTTTCCCTAACCAACAAGACAGAGGAACTCACATGAACATTAGTGGTGCTGGAATGTTAAAACACTCACCAAACAAAGCTAATGCAGTTAAACTTGTAGAGTTTTTATTAACTAAAGAAGCACAAGAACATATAGTTAATAATACATTTGAGTATCCAATGATAGCTGGCGTTTCACCTAATGCATTAGTTCCTGGTGCTGACTTAAGTTTTAAACAAGATTTAAAAACTTCAGTTAAATCATATGGAACTAAACAGGCTGACGCAATAGAAATGATGAAAGCAGCTGGTTGGAAATAAGTGTTAAAAGTTAAAAAAAAAATTATGTCTGATATTGATTATAATAAATCTTCCCTGTCATGTCCGCAATGTGCCAAGGAGTGTGAAAAAATGAATAAAAGAATAAATATTATAGAATAATCTATAATAAATAAAAAAAGCGGAGTATTCAGTTATTAGTTAATACAATGTTTAAAAAATTTAATATTTGGTATACAAGTTCATTTATAATTTCTTTTATTGTAGCCATTCCAATATTAACAGTCTTTACAAGCTTTTTTGAAGATACATCAAACTATTTTGAAATTCTTAAACAAACTTTTTTAGCAGAGTATATTTTCAATTCATTTATATTGTTAATTGGCGTACTTTTATTAACTTTTATTATTGGCACGGGCTGTGCTTATTTGGTCTCTTTTTATCAATTTCCAGGTGTAAATTTTTTTAAATGGGCGTTAATTTTATCATTTGCTGTACCACCTTATATTTATGCTTATTCTTTAACAGCTTTTTTTGAAAATTATGGAACAGCGTTTACAATTTTAAAACATTTATTTGGTGAAGCTAATTATAATAGCTCAATTCCTAAATTTGATGGGATGTTTGGTGCAATACTGTCACTTTCGTTCTCACTTTTTAGCTATGTATACATTCTAACGAGAGCTTCTTTTTATTATCAATCACAAAGTTTAATTGATTTAGGAAAAAATTTAGGTTTTTCAAAAACTAAATCATTTTTTTCAATTATTCTACCTTCGGCAAGACCCGCTATAGTTGCCGGCCTTTCTTTGGTTGCCATGGAAACACTTTCTGATTTTGGAGCTGTATCCTTTTTTGGAATAAATACTTTAACAACTGGTATTTATAATGCTTGGACAGGATTTGATGATTTGGCTTTTGCTAATCAATTATCATTTTACTTGTTAATTTTTATATTGGCTATTTTCATATTAGAAAACTATTCAAGAAAAAAAGCTAGATATCATTCTCAAACAAAGGGTGGTTTTAAACAAAAAGAAAAAACTAAATTAAATAAATCTAATTCATTTTGGGCATTTGCCGCATGCTTTGTAGTTTTATTTTTTAGTTTTATTTTTCCGTTAAGCCAAATGTTGTATTGGACAATTATTTTTCCAAAAAATTTCTTTGATTTGAAAATTTTCGATCTTTTTACTAATACAATTTATTTAGTTTTATTATCGAGCTCAGCTTTAATTATTTTTTCATTTATAACAAACTATGGCAATCGTGTTTCACGAAGTAAACTTTTAAATATTTTAACAACCTTTTCAATTTCAGGATATGCCATACCAGGAGTTATTTTAGCCGTTGCATTTATAACTTTTATAGCTTGGTTTGATAATACTGTAATAAGTTTCTTTGAACTTAAATCTATAAAGAAACTTTTCATTGGTTCAATATTAGGTTTAGTTTTAGTTTACTTTATTCGATTTTATTCTTTAGCATGTAATGGAATTAAATCTGGATATGAAAAAATAAATAGATCTATAGATGAAAGTGCTTATTTAATTGGTTATTCAAAATTAAAAACTTTTTTAAATATTCATGTATCATATTTAAGAAACTCAATACTTTTAATAGGTATGCTTATTTCTTTAGAAGTTGTTAGAGAGCTACCTATAACTTTAATCCTAAGACCATTTAATTTTGAAACATTTGCAACTACTGCTTATATTTATGCTTCACAAGATTTACTAGAAGCTGCAGCAGTTCCATCTTTATGTTTAATAATGATTGCAAGTTTCTTTATTTTACTTACATCTAAATATATTTTAAGAGATAACAGTGAATAATAATTTTTTTGAAGTTAAAAATGTTTCGTTTAAAGCTGGGGGTCAAAATAAGGTAAATAACGTATCTTTTTCAATAGAAAACGAAGGTGATATTGTTTGTCTTTTAGGACCCTCGGGTATTGGAAAAACCACAATTCTAAGATCGATTGCTGGTTTAGAAAAAATTGAAACAGGATCAATTCAACTTAAAGGAAAAACATTATCATCAAATAAAACTAATATTGAACCTGAAGATCGAAATATATCACTTTCTTTTCAAGAAAATTGCTTATTTCCACATTATACAGTTGAAAAAAACATTTACCTTGGTGCTGAAAGAAAAAATTCAAATAAAAAAAAGAAGATAAATATTAAAAAAACAATAAAATTACTTAATATTGGTAAAATATTAGATCACTATCCTCATCAAATTAGTGCAGGAGAAGCTCAAAGAGTATCTCTAGCAAGATCATTAGCTTCTCAACCTGATCTTTTGCTTTTAGACGAACCTTTATCTAATGTTGATCAAAGCTTTAAAGAAGAAATTCAAGTTCAATTAAAACAAATTTTAAAAGATTTAAAAATAACAACTATTATTGTTACTCACGATTCATATGAAGCATTTTATTTGGGCAATAAGTGTGGGATTATTTTAAATAAACAACTCAAGCAATTTGATGATCCGTATAATGTTTATCATTTTCCTAACTCTGTTGAAGTTGTAAATTTTTTAAATCGTGGAATTTTAATCCCAGCAAAAGTTACTGGAGAAAATAGCTTAGAAAATAAGGATCTTGGAACTATTAAAGGAAATTTCATAAAATATTATCCAAAAGGAACAAATGTGAAATTATTATTACAACCTGAAGATTTAGAGCATGATGATAAAAGTAACTTAAAATTGGAAGTTGTAGATAGAAAATTTAGAGGTACAAATTTTATTTATACATTAAAAACTAATAGCAATCTTTTAATACCTGTATTTGTCCACTCGCACCATATGCACCAACATGAAGTGGATGAAAAATTTGGAATTAAGCGTCCAATAAATATTGATCACATAGTATGTTTTTAAGTGTAAACTTCTTTTTTTCATAATAATATTAAATTAAATGAGTAAAGAAATACCTAAGAGTACAAAAGTAGTTGTCATAGGAGGAGGGGTTGCCGGAACTTCGTGCGCTTATCATCTTGCAAAATTTGGCTGGAAGGATGTTGTTCTACTTGAAAGAGACCAGCTTACTTCAGGTACCACTTGGCATGCCGCAGGTCTTGTTGGTCAATTAGGACCTTCTGCAGCAGTAACAAAGATTAGAAAATATTCATTAGAACTTTACAAAAAATTAGAAAAAGAAATAGATTTTTCAAGTGGATTAAAACTAAACGGAGCTTTGTCTATAGCAACCACAAAAGGAAGATGGCAAGAACTTAAAAGACAAGCAACAACAGCACAGTTATATGATGTTAATGTTGAAGTATTAAATATTGATCAAATAAAAAAAATATACCCAATTATTAATGAAAAAGATGTTTTAGGCGGAATATTTATGCCAGGAGACGGCCAAGCAGATCCAATTGGTGTAACAAATCTACTAGCAAAAGCAGCAAGAAAAGAAGGAGCTAAAATATTTGAAAAATCACCAGTTGAAAAAATAATAAAAAAAAATGGAAGGGTGGCAGGAGTTGTTGTTAATGGTCAAACCATTGAATGTGAATATATTGTCCTTGCTACTGGAATGTGGTCTAGACAAATAGGAGAAGATACAGGTTTTAGTATTCCCTTATATCCTGCTGAACATTTTTATGTAATCACTGAAGGTATTAATGAGTTACCAAAAAACATTCCTGTTCTAAGAGATTTTGATGACAGTTTATATTTAAAAGAAGATGCAGGAAAAATGTTAATTGGAATATTTGAAGGAAAATCAATTCCAGCTTTTAATAAAACCAATAGAGTTCCAGAAGATTTTTCATATGGAGAATTTCCTGAAAATTTTGAACATTTTGAACCGTATTTGGAAGCAGCATTAAAAAGAGTTCCAATTTTAGAAAATGCTGGAATTAGAAAATTTTTTGCAGGACCAGAATCATTTACGCCTGACACAAATACTCTTTTAGGGGAAGTTCCAGGGATAAAAAATTTATTCGCCTGCTGTGGTTTAAATAGTATTGGAATTGGAAGTGGCGGAGGTGTTGGAAAAGTTACTGCAGAATGGTTAATGAATGGACATGTCAATGAAGATTTATTCATTTATGATATTAAAAGATTTCAAAATTTTCACTCAGAAGTAAATTTTATTAAAAAAAGAATTACAGAAACATTAGGTGATTTATATGGAATGCACTGGCCATTCAAACAACACAAAACATCAAGAAATCAAAAACTTGTTCCTTATCATGAAGAATTAAAAAAAGCTGGAGCATGTTTTGGAGTTTCAAGTGGTTATGAAAGACCAATGTGGTTTTCTAAAAATGGTGAAAAAGCTGAATATGAATATTCTTACAACTATCAAAATTGGTATCCTTCTGCAGAATTTGAAACAAAAAATACAAGAGAAAATGTTGGATTATTTGATTTAACTCCATTTTCTAAATATGAATTAAAAGGTGAAACAGCTCATGATGAACTTCAAAAAATTTGTACAGCAAATATTAAAAAAGAAGTTGGAAAATGCACTTATACTCAAATGCTAAATAAGGACGGTGGTATTGAAACGGATTTAACAGTAGTTAATGTTGGAGAAAATAATTTTAGAATAATAACTGCCGCCGCAAATAGAGAGCATGATAAATTTCATATAGAAAAACATTTATCTGAAGATGTTAAATTATTAGACATTACTGACGATTATTGTGTGCTCGGTGTATTTGGACCTAAAAGCAGAGATTTGATGAAAGATTTAAGTAATGACGATTATTCTAATGATAATTTTAAATTTGGAACAGCAAAATATATCACTATTAATCAAAGTAAAGTATGGGCACAAAGATTATCATATGTCGGGGAATTAGGTTTTGAACTTTATATAGAAAAAAATAAAGCAAAAGAAATTTACAATCTAATTGTAGAAAAAGGAAAAAAATATCAATTAAGCCATTGTGGTATGCATGCTATGGATATTATGAGAATGGAAAGTGGGTTTATTCACTGGGGACATGATATTTCACCTGAAGAAAATCAATATGAAGCAGGTTTAAAATTTGCAATCAGTTATAAAAAAAATGTAAATTTTATTGGTAAAGAAGCTCTTATGAAAATTAAAGATAAAGAATTAGATAAGCAATTAATGATGTTTACTTTAAAAGATAGCAAACCAGGCGAACCTTTGCTTTTGCATGACGAGCCTATTTATTTAGATGATAAAATAATAGGACGTACGACTTCAGGGAACTATTCTTTCTGTTATGAAAAAAACCTATCTTTTGGATATGTAAATTATGGAAATTCTTATGAAACTCTTAATGATAAAAATGTATTTATAGAAGTCGAAAAGATAAAATATCCAGTCAATATTTTAAAAAAACCTTTAAATCAAAAAAATTACAGAAGTTAGATTTATTTAATGAATGTATCGTTGAATTGTTTTGCCACTCTTACAAAAGTTGTGCATTTACTAAGTTGTTTTAGAGAAGGTGCGCCTACATAAGTACAACTACTTCTTATTCCACCAAGAATATTTAAAATTGTATCTCTAATTTTACCTCTATATTTAACTCTTACCGTTCTTCCTTCGCTACTTCTGTAAGAAGAAAGACCGCCATAATGTTTATTATTTGCCGTATCAGAGCTTGATCCATAAAATTCTATATATCTTAATCCATTTGATTTAACTATTTTACCTTTTCCTTCATCATGACCGGCAAACATTCCACCAAGCATAACAAAGTCAGCTCCGGCTCCAAAACCTTTTGCAACATCACCAGGACAAGTACAACCTCCATCTGCAATTATATGAGCGCCTAAACCATGAGCAGCATCAGCACATTCTATAACGGCACTTAGTTGAGGATAACCAACTCCTGTTTGAATTCTAGTAGTGCAAACACTACCAGGTCCAATGCCAACTTTTACAACATCGGCTCCGCTAAGTATTAATTCTTGTGTCATATCTGCGGTTACAACATTACCAGCTATAATTGTTTTGGTAGGGTATTTATCTCTAACAGATTTTAAAAATTTACTGAAATGTTCTGAATATCCATTTGCAACATCAATGCAAATAAATTTAATGAAGCTATATTCTTTTAATACTTTATCTAAGTTTTGAAAATCTTCTTTCTTAATACCTATACTTAAAGCAATATTAGGATGAATTGATTTAATTTTTTTGAATTGTTTTATTTTTTTTATATCGTGCTGTTTTGTCAAACAAGTGATCATTCCAAATTCAGATAATTTTTCAGCAACACCCAATTCTCCAACGCCATCCATATTGGCAGCCATGATAGGAATGCCTGACCATTCATTATTACTGTATTTAAATCTGTAGGTTCTTTTTAAATTAACGTCTTTACGACTTTGAAGAGTACTTCTTTTTGGTCTGAAAAGTACATCTGAATAATCCAGTTTAAGATCTTCTTCAATTCTCACAAATCCGAACTTATACAGAGCATCTTGCAAAATTCAAATTAAATTTTAATGATATACACTGAAATAATCATACTTTTGCAACCATCAATATACTGCTAAAAAAGGTTTAAAATGTTTAAAGGTTTTAAAAAAAAATTTATCAAAGTTAAAAAGGGAAAAATATTTTGCAAGATTGGAGGCAATGGCCCTCCTTTATTGTTATTGCATGGCTATCCACAAACACATTTTATGTGGCACAAAATAGCAACTAATCTTTCTAAATATTTTACAATAGTAGCCGCTGACCTAAGAGGTTATGGATCAAGCTTTGTTTTAAAAGGCGATAACAAACATCTAAATTACTCAAAAAGAGAAATGGCAAAAGACATGGTTCAACTGATGGATATACTTGGGTTTAAAAAATTTTTAATAGCTGGTCATGACAGAGGTGGAAGGGTAGCACATAGATTAGCTAGGGATTATAGAAAAAAAGTTGTTGCAATGAGTGTTTTAGATATTTGTCCCACTTTAGATATGTATGAGAAAACAGAAAAGAATTTTGCTAAAGCTTATTTTCATTGGTTTTTTTTAATTCAACCCAAATGGCTTCCAGAAAGAATGATTGAAAGTGATCCAAAAAAATGGATGAAAAGTTGTTTAGATAAATGGTCAGGTAAAAATAAGTTTGGCAAAACAGAGGAAATTTACCTTAAAGCTTTTAAACAATTTAAAAGAATTCATGCAACATGTGAAGATTACAGGGCATCAGCTACTATTGATTTAAAACATGACAAGAAAGATCGTAAAAAATTACTAAATATTCCAATACAAATATTGTGGGGAAAAAATGGAGTTGTTGGAAAACAATTTAATTCTTTAAAAATATGGAAAAAATATACCAAAAAAAATGTTTATGGAGTTGGAATAAAATCTGGTCATTTTATACCAGAACAAAACCCAAATGAAACAATTAAACATTTAAAAAAGTTTTTTTTAAAATATGTTTAAAATCATTCCAGGCGAAAAAGATATTGGAGCAAAAATTTTTTGTAACATAAAAAAAATTAGAAAAATATTTGTTTAACCATCAAATCAAGAAAAAATTTCAACTTCTTTGGCCTGGAAAAAGAATCAACTAGCCATTTGGGATAATAGATCCATGTTACATCAAGCTACTCCATTTAAAGGGAATAGGATAATGTATAGAATTACAATAAATTAAAAAATTAATATAATATGATCAAAAAAAGGAGAAAATAATGGAAAAATACAGTGGGCGTTGTAGATGTGAAAAGACAACTTTTAAAATAAGCGGAGAACCAACTTGGAAAGTTAATTGCAATTGCAACTGGTGCCAAACAACAAGTGGAAGCGCGTTTAGATCATTTGTACTATTCAAAGAAGATGATGTTACGTTTCTTGGTGAACGTCCCACTTCTTATGAAGATAAAAAAACTGAACACGGTAGACCTATGATAAACCTATTTTGTTCTACCTGCGGTACACAAATTGGGATTAAAGTTCCTAGTATGGAAGCTCAACACATCTCTATTGGCACAATAGATCAGCGAAAAAATATAAACATCACTTGTAATATTTGGGGACAAGAGGCTCTTCAGTTTATAGGTTATTCAAAAGATGCTGAAGTCTATAAGACAGGTTATTGGAATGGTACAGGTGAAAAAATGTTGATAGAGAAATAAAAAGTATTATAACTCAATACTAATTTAATGGCGGGGTAGCTCAGTTGGTTAGAGCGCGGGACTCATAAGCCCGAGGTCAGTGGTTCAATTCCACTTCCCGCTACCAAAAACAGCGACTAATTTAAGGTCGCTAAAAAAAATTCCTTTTCTGCGTCTCTCATGCGTCAACAGAAAGGAAAAAATGGTTGGCATATAGATCATAAAAAGGCTGTTACAAAATTTGATTTAAGTTTAATTAAAGAACAAAAAAAATGTTTCCGCTATACAAATCTCCAACCTTTATGGGCAGGGGAAAATATTAGGAAGTGCAATAGATGAAAAAAAAACAGAAAGAAGGATTTTGGAAAAAAATTAGAGGTGGAGTTTTTTATACTTTAGTAACGATTTTTTCTTTATTCACAATATTTCTTATATGGGAGGCATATCAAGGGGGAAAAGATTTTGCAGAAGTGGCAGAAGTTTTTTCATAACTAAATATCAGCAACAAGTAATAATATTGACCATTTATTTTATTTTTAACCCATTATGAGCATCGGCGTCACAATATACGTAATGTTATTATATATAATATTATAGCAGTTTTAGTTTATTTTTTAGGTCCATTTTTAAAAAAATAATAAAAGGAACATTTAAATATCAATCCTAAGCTGAAACTATTGATTGAATAAATAAAGGTTGCAAGAGTAATTTTTTATGAAAAAAAATGGTTTCACATTAATAGAACTTCTAGTCGTTGTAGCCATCATCGGTATTCTAGCTGCAGTAGGAGTGGTTGCTTATAGTGGGTATACGACTGCTGCGAAAATAGGTGCTACAAAGGCACAATATAAAACTTTAGTTAAACATCAGATAGGTGAGATAACTAAATGTCAATTAGGTATGATTGAGAAAATAGGTAATCCCGGTTATGGTTCTAAACTATGTCCTCTTAGATGGCCTGCCAATGAATGGCTTTATCAAATGGCTAACCAGTGTCGTAATCCAGGAGGAGCATTTATGGAATGGAGAAATCCCTATAATAACCACAACAAACCTGGTTACGCTTGTCGTAATGGCGGGGGTGGCATAGTTGAAAAAGATGAATATGTTGGAACAATTTTATATGATACTCCCAAAGGTATGGGTGCAAATGCTACAGTGATAAGCATGGCCGTATGCTGGAAAACACCATGCAGTTCTCCTGAAAACAGAGGAGAAACAATCATTGATATTTCAGATTACTAGAAAGTGGTGCGGCACCTGCTATGTTAAAATCTAAAGGAATAGCTATGGGTTTAACAGATATAATAGTTATTTACTTTAAAAGATTTCTTAAAGTATCCAGTCTTCTTTTTATTATTCTAACACTATTATCATCTAAAGCTTTTGCAGGAGTTACAT
>Ga0208278_1001654_pt1 | contig 10139 bp, 9 predicted proteins | sample ETN01SmetaG_FD_185794 | JGI IMG/M metagenome (GOLD analysis project Ga0208278, IMG submission 185794) | Marine microbial and viral communities from oxygen minimum zone, Eastern Pacific Ocean - ETNP2014F12-01SV259 (SPAdes) (version 2) | ecosystem: Environmental > Aquatic > Marine > Oceanic ...
CCGTGTATCGACCACGAGATGTGCGATCACCATCGTACCTCCACGGGTTTCAAGAATTCGTACTTCCAAGTCCCGGAAGCCACCTCCGTTTTCCAGAAGAAGCGGATCGATGGCATCACAAATTTTCCCGATCTGGTCTTTTTTTTCGAGAAGGATCTGCCTTGCCTGATGGGGGTGGGGCAATCCGAGCAATTGAATCTGGGCAATCATTTCGGTTCCGGAAACCGAACTGAAAACTCCTCCAGAGGAACGACACTGTTTGGCAGCGTTGCATACCGCAGCGATCACTGAAGACTCTTCGGTTGCCATCGGTACCAGCATTTCCTGTCCGTCTAGGATCAGGTTTGTGGCAACCCCGAGGGGGATTCCCATCACCCCGATGACGTTTTCCACCATCCCGTTAGCGGTCTCACTCTGAAGGTTACCGAACTCCTTAAGGCATACTAAATCTTCTGACTCGAGTCCTGTGATTTCTGAAATTCGCTGCAACCGTTCTTCAACGGACAGTCGATGAAAACCCTTTAAACCCTGCTGATTTGGACTCATTTATATGAAATGGATAAAGATGATTTGGAATTTAGGGCATGGCCCCAAGACTATTCAAGAATATTTCTGCGATAAGCTCCTGTGGATCTTCCGGATCCCTGAGGCGAATCTGAGAACCCTGTGAAGCAAATGCATTCTGGTAAATGGGCAGGCCCGATCAGATTCTAGAGAAAAAGAAAAAGGGGGTTCCTAGAGTGATTATTTCTGATGTCATTTTGATTTTCAAATTCATTTGTTATTTGGGAATATCTGGATCAAGGTATCTCAACCTTTGTTAGCCTTAATTTTTTCGAGATCTCTCTATTTACTAAGATGCTAACTTCAGAATCTTGACATCATCTTCTGGTATGGACTTTCAATTTGCCTCCTATTCAGATCTCCAAGATAAAACGGTTCTCATTACCGGAGGAGGCTCTGGAATTGGTGCTGCTTTTGTTGAAGCATTCGTGCTGCAAGGCAGCCGAGTTGCTTTTATTGACATTCAGAATGAAGTGTCCCAAGGACTGGTTGAAAGTCTTTCGGAACAAGGTCCAGAACCACTCTTCTTGAATTGTGATGTTACTGACATAAAAGCCTTGAAGCAGGCAATTCTCACAGTCGAAGAAGAATTAGGAACAATCGGGGTGTTGATCAATAATGCCGCCAATGATGAAAGGCATGATCCGGAAGACGTCAGTCCTGAATATTGGGAAAAGAGGTTAAAACTCAACCTCAACCATCATTTTTTTGCAGCTCAGGCGGTGCAACCCAAGATGGCTGAAGCAGGAGGAGGTTCGATCATCAACATGGGCTCGATCAGTTGGCACATGGCTTTGGAATTCATGCCTGGTTACACCTCATCCAAGGCTGCCATCGAAGGTCTTACAGTAGGTCTGGCTCGGGCATATGGGAAAGATCGTATTCGTGTTAATTGCATTATTCCTGGTTCGGTCCGTACTCCCCGTCAGGTGAAGGAAATCTTGACTCCAGAATATGAGAAGTTCATCACCGACAAGCAATGTCTGCCGGATCAGATTCTCCCTGAAGACATTGCACAATTGGCTCTTTTTTTGGCATCTGACGCGGGGCGTATGTGTACCCGACGCAATTTTTTCATGGATGCCGGCATCGGAGCCTGAATTTAAGTAAGATCCCATGAAGAAGATACGCTGGGGAATCCTCAGCAGTGCTAAAATTGGTACCGAAAAAGTCATTCCTGCGATGCAGCAAAGCGGGACGGGAGAAATTCAGGCACTTGCCAGCCGTAGCCACGAGACAGCCAAAAAAATTTGTGGTGAGCTAGGTATCCCAAAGTCTTACGGATCCTATGAGGAATTGCTGGCTGATCCGGAAATCGATGCGGTATACAACCCCCTTCCGAATCACCTCCATGTCCCTTGGACGATTGAGGCAGCACGTTCAGGAAAGCATGTGCTCTGCGAAAAACCGATTGCCTTGGATGCGGAAGAAGCCACTCAATTGCTGGAAGTTCAAATAGAAACCGGGGTTCTGATCCAGGAAGCCTTCATGGTCCGTGATAATCCGCAGTGGCACAAGGTTTGTGAAAAGATTCAGGATGGAGAGATTGGGGAGTTGAGAGCAATTCAATCAGCTTTTTCCTACATGAACCGTGATCCGAACAACATACGTAACATGGCTGATATTGGGGGTGGAGGTATTTACGACATCGGATGCTACCCAGTCTTCATTAGCCGCATGCTTTTTGGTGAAGAACCGCTCGAGGTTACAGCACTGATAGAGAAGGATCAGGATTTCAAAACGGACCGTTTGGCTTCAGGAATGATGAAGTTTCCATCGGGTCAGTCCAGTTTCCTCTGTAGTACCCAACTGGTTCCCTATCAACGTGTACAGGTTTTTGGAACAAAAAAAAGAATTGAGGTCGAGGTTCCCTTCAACGCACCGAACCAGATGCCATGCCGTGTTTTTCTGGACGATGGTTCTGCCAATCATGGGCGATTCAAACTTATTGAAGACCTGCCTGTCTGTGATCAGTACACCAAACAGGCTGAAGCCTTCGAAAACAAAATCCTTTCAGGAAGCATCGACAATTCCCCCCTTCAAGATGCCATTTCCAATATGGTCATCATCGACGCCCTCTACCGATCTGGAAATACTGGTCAACTAGTTAATATTTAGTCCGACTCTATATTTCTCTTAAGATATTAGATTTTTTTCTATTGAAAAAAACTCTTTTTGTGTAGAGTAGCTACAACAATTTAATTCACTTCTTGGGATAAATCCTGATCAAAATTAATATTGTCTTTGATTTAAAATCCTAATATATAACATATAATGTATGATATTGAGGACAAAAAATCAGAAAAATAAATTATAAAAATCATGTCCACCATCACCGAACTTATTACCTACCGTTCCGAAGAACACCCGAACCTGCTATGGCTTGAAGTAAACACAAAGGATGGGGTCACAGGGCTTGGTGAAACTTTTTTTGCTGCAGAAGCTGTAGAAGCGTATATCCATTCGAATTTGGCTCCGATGGTTCTTGGCCTTCCTGCAGAAGACATCGAGTTGGTTCATCATAAGTCGAGGCCATATGTTGGGTTTGTTGGTGCAGGGATGGAACTTCGGGCCCGTTCTGCACTGGATATTGCTCTCTGGGATGCTCTAGGGAAATCAGTCAATCTTCCCTTATCCATTTTGCTTGGAGGCAGGATCCGTCATCAAATTCCTGTGTACAACACCTGTGCAGGGAACCGTTATGTCCGTGGTCCCAAAGTAGGAAGCACCGACAACTTCGGCCTGGACAAACCTGTAAAGCAAGAAGAGTTTGATGATCTGAACAGCTTTCTCAATGATCCTGTTTCACTTGCAGCCAGTTTGCTGGAAATGGGGATTGATTCGATGAAAATCTGGCCCTTCGATTATGCCGCTGAAGCAACTCAAGGTCAGTTTATTGGCCCTTCTGAACTGGCAAAAGCACTCAAACCCTTTGAACTGATCAAGAAAAAATACGGCGACAAAATGCAGTTGAGTGCGGAGCTCCATGGGATGTGGAACCTGCCAGAATCTCTGATCATCTGTCAGGCTCTTGACGAAATAGGAATGCGATGGATCGAAGATCCAGTCTTTCTAACGAATGCAGACGGTGTTAGAGAGCTCAAAAGGGCTGTCCGTTCCAGAATCGCACTGGGAGAAACTCGGGGAGGAGCGGATGATTTCAAGATTTTCCTCGACACAGGTGCCCTTGGGCTTCTCATTCTGGACCTGGGATGGTGCGGAGGGTTAACCGAAGCACGTCGATGTGCAGCTTTGGCAGGAGCGTATCAAACTCCTGTTGCTGCTCATGACTGTAATGGGCCTGTGGTCCTGACAGCATCAGTCCATTTCTGTCAATCCACGAAAAATGCTTATGTCCAGGAAATCGTGAGGGCATTTTATTATGGCTGGTATGATGAAATCGTCACCCAACTCCCTCCCATCAAGGAGGGGAAAATCACCGTCCCGGAAGGACCAGGACTGGGACTGGAACTTCTGGACGACTTCAAAAAAAGAAAATCAACCTTTTCAAGGAAGAGCAACAAAATTGGTTGAATTCTTACTTGATTCGATCAAAACGATTATTTTCAGAGAGGAGTTGCCTATGAGGAAATAAATATACTCAGCAGAAATTCATATTAACTCAATCATTTCAAGGAGATTTATGTATAAATGGATGAAAAATATTTTTATCGTAACATTCCTTCTGGTTTCGGCAGGGATGGCCTATGGCAATGATTACAGCTGTGACAAACATTTTATTTTCTTCCCGGGAGGTCCTGAAGGAGGTCCATTTGGAACGGTGGTCTACAATGGCGCAGTGGCTGCTGCCGAACACACCGGTTGTAAAGTAGATTATTATTGGTCGAACTGGAATCCGGAGATCATGATTCGGCAGTTCAAAGAAGCGGTAGCTTTGAGACCAGACGGCATCGCCATCTACGGTTTTCCGGGAGATGAAGCGATGAGACCCATCATTAAAGAAGCCTATCGCAATGGGATTGCCATTACCACGATGAACACTCCGCTACCCAAGCTTGAAGCGGAATTCAAAACAAAGGGTTTCGGTTATGCGGGAGCTGTTCTTTATGACGCCGGATTCAATTTGGCTCAGGAAGGCGCCAAAGTCTGCGGCCTGAAAGCAGGAGACAAAGCCTTTGTTTGGGGCCTTCTCAGCATGCCGAACCGTGGAGACCGAACCAAAGGTGTGGTGGATGGATTGGAGAAATTGGGCATCAAGGTGGTTTATCAGGAAATCAGCGACAAAGTGAATTCCGATGCATCCCAGGGTACCCCAGTATACGTGGCGACCTACTCTTCAAATCCGGACATCAAGATGGCAGTCACGGATCATGGAGGGTTGACGGCAAGCTTGCCCACTTACATGAAGGCCGCTGGACATGGAACCGGGGAAGTCTGCGGAGCCGGTTTCGACCTTTCTCCTGCAATTACGCAGGGGATCAAGGATGGATACATTGATATCGTGATCGACCAACAGCCCTTCATTGAAGGCTACATTCCGATCATCCAGCTTTACCTGACAACCAAATATGGTTTTGCAGGATTGAACATGGATACCGGAGCCGCATTTGTGACCAAGAGCAACATCGACCTAGTTGCTCCTCTCGCTGCTAAGCAGATCCGATAACTTCAAAAGGGTCTGCGAAAGCAGGCCCTCCCACCATGCAAAACCAAGAATTACTAAAACTGGACGGGATCAGTAAGGCCTTCGGAAAGATGGAGGTTCTTTCGGGAATCAATTTTACCATCATGACGGGTGAGGTCGTTGCCTTGGTTGGAGACAACGGTGCGGGCAAATCAACACTGATCAAGATCATTACGGGCGTCCACAAGCCCACAACGGGTGAAATTTTCTTCAAAAATCAAAAAACCAAAATTAAGTCCGTTTCCCATTCCAGGTCGATAGGGATTGAAGCGGTTTATCAAGAACGTGCCCTTGCCGATCAGCAGGAATTGTACAGAAATATTTTTGCCGGAAGAGAAATCACTCATTTTTGGGGTTTTATGAATATCCAGAAGGAAAAAGAGGAAACAGAAAAAATCCTCAAAAACACCATCGGATTCACTTCAAAAGCGATTACGATGAATTCCACCGTTGAAAATCTATCTGGGGGTGAAAAGCAGGGAATTGCTTTTGGAAGATCTCTGTATTTTGATGCAGATTTGATCATCTTGGATGAACCAACTATGGGCTTGTCATTGCAGGAAACTGAAAAAGTGCTTGGATTCGTAAAAGGTCTAAAGAATAAAAATAAATCAGCAATATTCATTGATCACAATATTTTCCATGTCTACGATGTCGCAGACCGGTTCATCATTCTTGATCGGGGAAAGGTCATGGGGCAATTTAAGAAAGAAGAAATATCACAGAAAGAACTGATGGATAAGATGATCAGTCTTCACCATTCTGGTAATTTTTAGCAATTCGAGCCATGACCCCTTTTTCAAGTGAATTCTTCAAATATTATCGGTTACAGGTCAGCATTTTTTCGATCCTGGTGGGATTGGTGATCATTTATGTGGTCGGAAATCCATTAGCATTTACTTCATTCCCATTGTATCGGGCATTCATGTCGACGATGCCCTTTTTTGGGATCATCGCCATTTCAGCGACTCTTGTCATCACCCTGGGTGAAATCGACCTTTCATTTCCTTCTGTAGTTGGAATCACTTCCCTGATTTTCGGTTCTGCGCTAGTTGAAACGGAGTCTTTTTTCATCGCGTTCATTCTGAGCGTATCAGTTGGAATGTTTGCTGGACTGATCAATGGTTTACTTGTTACAAAGGTTGGCATTCCTTCCATCGTTGCGACGATTGGCACCATGTTTTTCTGGAGGGGGTTGGTCAATGTAATTGCTAAAGGAAAGGGAATTGCCATCACACTGGTAGAAGGCTCACTGCACCATAAGATATTTGTAGGAAGGCTTTTTGGTTATATTCCGGCACAATTCATCTGGTTCATCATCACTGCAATTGTGATCGGTGTTATCTACCGAATCCATACTTTTGGCAATCATGTCCATTTCGTGGGAGACAATCAGGAAAGTGCAAGGATGATGGGGATTAACGTCGACAGGGTCAAAATCATCGCTTTTGTTCAATTAGGGTTTTTTGCATCGTTCGCTGGCATTTTCACAATGTATGAAATGCTCTATTTCTGGCCCTCACAGGGATCAGGTTTGCTGATGACAACACTGGCCGCAGTATTTGTAGGCGGGACATCTGTCTTTGGAGGAAAAGGAACCATTTTCGGAACGTTTATCGGAGTCCTGATTATAGGGTCCCTGGAAGCAGGAATTATTGCAGTGGGGCTTTCGGGTTTCTGGGTCCAGTTCATCTATGGTTTGATGATCACACTATCAGTTACCGTCTATGCTTTTTTATTGAAAAAGAAAACCTGATCAGGACTTGATAAACAAATAAGTTAAAGACTGTTCCAAGTAAAATCTTTTCCCAGGTGAAATCCAATAAATAATCCAACTCGAGGAGGGGATATGAGATTGACCGATGAAATTGCAATCATAACTGGTGGAGGTCAGGGAATTGGAGAAGCGATTGCTCGCCGTTTTGCCAACGAGGGCGCAAAAATCGTAATCGCTGAAATTAATGGCGAAACAGGAGAAAAAGTTGCCTCAAGTATTAACAAAGAAGGTGGTAGAGCGATTTCAATTCCTACGGATGTCAGTGACTCAAAAGCTGTTGACTTGATGGTTGAAAAAACACTAGACCAACTTGGTAAACCAACCGTTCTGATCAACAATGCAGGAATCGCTGTATTCGGCCCTCCTTTGGAAATTACAGATGAGGACTGGAAGAAATGTTTTTCTGTGGATCTTGATGCGGTTTGGTATTGTTCTCGAGCGGTATTGCCTCATATGCTTGAAAGCTCGCATGGAAGCATTGTCAATATCGCTTCTGTTCATTCTTTCCAAATCATCCCACACACCTTTCCTTATCCTGTAGCGAAACATGCCGTGGTAGGTTTGACGCGTTCACTGGCTGTTGAATATGCTCCTAAAGGAATTCGGGTCAACTCAATTTGTCCGGCATATATATTTACTCCCATCAATGAATGGTATTTCAATAAGTTCCCTGATCCTGAAGCAAAAAAAAGAGAAACGGAACAACTGCATCCTGTAAAAAGGCTCGGCAGCCCTGACGAAGTTGCTAATGCCGCACTGTTCCTGGCTTCCAGTGAAGCAAGTTTCATCACAGGCGAAAGCATGATGGTTGACGGAGGGATATCCCTTTTGATCCATGATGAGGTTTAAGTTCTCGAAAATTTTCATGAGGATGAATCAAAATGATCATCGAGGCCGTAGACCTGTTTTACCTCTCTATGCCAGAAATTACCAATGAGGTTGATGGCAGCCAAGACGCACTTCTAGTCAGAGTTTCTGGCAGCGGACTGACAGGGTGGGGAGAATGCGAAGCGTCTCCCCTGACTTCAATTGCAAATTTCATCTGCCCAAAATCACATGGTGCAGCCCACCCGGTAAGCTATTCAGTTCTTGGGCAGGAACTAAATTCTCCTCAAGATATTGTTCGAATTTCAAATGAAGTCCGTGAAAAAAGTCTGACTATTCTGCAGACCCCTCATACGTTTTCCGGGATAGAAATAGCTCTTTGGGATTTACTCGGAAAATATCTGGAAGAGCCTGTCTATAAAATGCTTGGATTTGACAAAACATTCTCCAAAACCCCTTATGCCTCTCAGCTTTTTGGAACCACTCCTGATGAAACTTATGAAAAGGCAAAATCCTCGCTTAAAACCGGATACAGGGCAGTAAAATTTGGGTGGGGTAAATTCGGGATTGATTTGACTGAGGATCAAAAACACATCGAGGCTGCAAGAGAAGGCCTCGGTAAAGATTGTAAATTGATGGTCGATGTTGGTTCGGTTTGGAAAGATGATTTGAATGAAGCTTCAAGCAGGTTGGACATGCTAGAGAAAGCAGATGTCCAATGGCTTGAAGAACCTTTCTATACCGACAGTTTTTCAGCATACAAAGGTTTGTCACAATCCACGAAAGTGCCATTGGCTGGTGGGGAGGGTTGCCACAACCCATTGATGGCGAAAAACATGATCGATTTTTGCGGGTTGGGATTCATTCAAATTGATAGTGGGATAATCGGTGGAATAGGTTCCGCAAAAGAAGTGGCGGATTATGCCGTATCGAGAGACGTTCAATTCGTCAATCACACATTCACGTCCCACCTCGCTTTTGTATCCTCGATACTACCCTATTGCGGGTATGAAGATTTCATCTTTTGTGAATATCCGGTTCAGCTAAAACCATTGGCATGGGACATCACCATTGAACACATCCAATTAAATGATGAGGGAAAAATTGACATTCCTGAAAAAACAGGACTTGGCATTGAGGTGGATGTGGAGGGCATCAAACCTTACCTTTCTATGGTGAAAATTGAATTAGATGGCAAGGAGTTTTATCAGACACCTTCTTTATGAATTAATCAAACAAAGCTAAAGGAAGACATGACAACTGCAGAATGTATTTTTGATAGTCGTGACCATCTTGGAGAAGGAATTTTGTGGGATGACAGGGCTCAGGCTCTGTATTGGCTTGATGTCCCCATGCCTTCCAAACTTCATCGCTTGTTTCCAGATTCTGGAAAGCATGAATCCTGGGATATGCCTGAAATGATCACTTCCATGTCAATCAGGGAACAGGGGGGACTTCTTATAGCCTCCCATCATGGTTTGAACCATTTTAATTTTAACGATGAAGGGCTCGTTCGCTTTTTTGAACCTGAAAAAGACCAACCTGGGAACCGTTGCAATGATGGTGCATCAGACCGCAAGGGGAGATTCTGGTTTGGTACCATGCAGAATAATATTTCTTCTGAATCAACAAATATCGCATTGGAAAAAAGCAGTGGCTCCCTCTACCGTTACGATCCGGACAACAGTCTTCACGTAATGGAATCAGGAATCGGGGTTTCCAATACTCTGGCATGGAGTCCACAAAACGATATTCTTTACTTTACAGACACGCTCACAGGATGGATCTGGGCTTATGATTATGATCATGAATCAGGAAGTATCAGTAATCGGAGGAATTTCGCCCAGTCTGACCGCGGTTATCCGGATGGCTCAACAGTAGATGCTGAGGGAGGGCTTTGGAGTTGCAGGTGGGAAGGAGGGTGCGTTATTCGGTTTGCTCCTGACGGTAGCATTGATCAGGTGGTTGAAGTCCCTGTGCAGCGTGTGACAAGTTGTACTTTTGGAGGAAAAAATCTTGATACGCTTTACATAACTACAGCACGTTGGGACATGACTGAAAAGGAGATTTCAGAGGACCCTACTGCGGGCAGTCTTTTTGCTGCGGTACCAGGAGTAAGGGGTTTGCCAGATTCAAGATTTGCTGGTTGATTTGATTTTCATGAAATGGTTCATTTTTAACTTAAAACAAGAACATCCATGCTAAATCAAGATCAGATTAATCAATATCGTGAACAGGGGTTTACGGTCTTTCCAGATTTCCTGGATTCGAAACAAGTTCAGGAATTCAAGGAAGAAACAGAATCGCTGACCTCAGGGAATACTTTAA
>Ga0208278_1001656_pt1 | contig 10136 bp, 13 predicted proteins | sample ETN01SmetaG_FD_185794 | JGI IMG/M metagenome (GOLD analysis project Ga0208278, IMG submission 185794) | Marine microbial and viral communities from oxygen minimum zone, Eastern Pacific Ocean - ETNP2014F12-01SV259 (SPAdes) (version 2) | ecosystem: Environmental > Aquatic > Marine > Oceanic ...
ATTAGAAAAAGATCTTTTAAAGCTGCACACCAAATACTTTACTGATACTGATAAACTCACAGTTCTACATCTTATATTGGACGGTAAAATAGCTGATGCAAAAGATATGTTGAAACCCCAAGGCGTTCCTGAAAAAGAGATAGACAATATCATTCAAGCATACAAAAAAAATAAGAAAAAATTTACTAAAACATGGAGAAGAAGCCATTAACCAAGCACCGCGAAATTAGAGGCGGCGGGATAAGGGAAAAAATTTGTGCAAAGCTAATTATGGGATATCATAGGAATAACAAAATGAATGAACTAGAAAAATTTTATAAAAAATCCCATATATACAGTCAATTAACATAAATGCTCCTTAATAAAGTATAGTACTCTTTCAAATTAATTTTTATACTTAACAATAGCAAAGAAATTAAATTGTAGGTTGTTTTTTTCAATTAAAAATATACATTATATAGAAAATGTGATCATTATTTTACTAAATATAGTTTTCACAAATATAATTAATTATGACATCAAATTCTAAAATAAAAATCTCATCAAATAGAAATTTTGGATTGGTATTTTTTGCAGTATTTCTGATAGTAGCCTTGTGGCCTTTAAAGCATGACGAAGATGTTAGGCTGTGGTCATTAGGTTTATCAATAATCTTTTTTATTTTAGGTATTCTTAATTCCAAATTGTTAACACCACTAAATAAACTGTGGTTTAAGTTTGGAATTTTTTTAGGTGTTATAGTTTCACCTATTATAATGGGAGTAGTATATTTTTTAGTTGTAACTCCAATGGGTATGCTTATGCGTTTTTTGGGAAAAGATTTATTGAACACACGTAAAGTAAACAATACACCCACATATTGGATTAAACGCGATAAGCGACATGGTACAATGAAAAAACAATTTTAAATATGTCATTTTTAAAAGAATTTTGGGAATTTTTAAGATCTAGAAAGAAATATTGGCTTTTTCCGATAATTATAGTTTTAGTTTTGTTTGGAGGATTAATTATTTTATCTCAAGGATCTGCAATAGCCCCTTTTATTTACGCTATATTTTAAAGTGACTGCGATACTTGGAATTTCTGCATTTTATCATGACAGTGCGGCAGCTATTATTACCGATGGTAAAATAATTGCAGCAGCTCAAGAGGAAAGATTTACAAGGAAAAAACATGATCCGAGCTACCCTTTTCATGCAATAGAATTTGTCCTAAATTTTTCTAAATTAAAGTTACATCAAATTGATTATATTGTTTTTTATGAAAAACCTTTTCTAAAATTTGAAAGGTTGCTTGAAACCTATGTGGCCTTTGCTCCTAAAGGATTTAAATCTTTTTGTATGGCTATCCCTATATGGATAAAAGAAAAATTATTCCAAAAAAAATTAATTTTTAATGAATTAAAAAGACATGATAAAAATTTTAGTGATATAAACAAAATATATTTTTCAGAGCATCATTTGAGTCATGCTGCAAGTGCATTTTACCCCTCCCCGTTTAATGAGGCAATAGTATTAACAGCTGATGGAGTGGGTGAATGGGGAACAACTACTGTCGCCATTGGAAAAGAAAATAAATTAGAAATTATCAAAGAAATTCATTTTCCTCATTCTTTAGGACTTTTATATTCAGCTTTTACTTATTACACAGGTTTTAAAGTTAACAGCGGAGAATATAAGTTAATGGGATTAGCTCCTTATGGTGAACCCAAATATAAAAAATTAATTACCGATAATTTAATTGATATTAAAGAGGATGGATCGTTTAAACTAGATCAATCATATTTCGAATATTCGACTGGTTTAAAAATGACCAGCAAAAGATTTTCAAAACTTTTTGGAAATAAAACTAGAAATCCTGAAAAGGAGCAATTAACTCAATTTCATATGGATGTTGCATCTTCTATTCAATCAGTAACTGAAGATGTTATGTTAAGAATAACAAATTCATTAGCAAGCGAGTATAAGATAAAAAATTTGTGTCTAGCTGGAGGAGTCGCACTAAATTGTGTAGCTAACGGAAAGATATTGCAAAATGGTAAATTTCAAAATATTTGGATCCAACCCGCAGCTGGAGATGCTGGTGGTTCACTAGGAGCTGCACTAGGACTTTGGCATATTGAACTTAATAAGAATAGAGCTGTTAATAGTAAAGACAGTATGAGTGGTTCTTATTTAGGACCAAAATATTCTGGGGATGAAATTGAAAAAAAGTTAAAAGAAATAGGTGCAAATTTTGATGTACTAAATGATGAAGAACTGATTGAAAAAACTGCTTTAGAATTAAGTCATGGTAAAGCAGTAGGCTGGTTTCAAGGAAGAATGGAATTTGGACCTCGTGCCTTAGGCAGTAGATCAATTTTAGGTGACGCAAGATCAGAAACTATGCAAAAAACTTTGAACCTTAAAGTTAAATTTAGAGAAAGTTTCAGACCTTTCGCCCCATCAGTAATTAGAGAAGATTTATCAACATGGTTTGATCTAAATTATGATAGCCCTTATATGCTGCTTGTCTCAGATGTGGTAAATGAAAAACGTCGAATAATGACTGAAGAAGAAAAAGCTCTTTTTGGCATAGATAAATTAAATATTAAAAGATCCGATATACCTGCAGTTACCCATATCGATTATTCCGCCAGAGTACAAACGGTTCATAAGGAAACAAATCCCAAGTATTATAAATTAATATCAGAATTTAAAAAGAAAACAGGATGTCCAGTTATTGTAAATACATCATTTAATGTAAGGGGCGAACCTATTGTTAATACACCAGAAGATGCGTTTAAATGCTTTATGGGTACAGATCTTGATATTCTTGTAATTGAAAACTGTCTTTTAAGAAAAGAAAAACAGAACAAATCGTTAAGTATAGATTATAAGAGCAAATACGAACTTGATTAATTTAATAATTATGAATAAATAAATTTTCTTTCATTATTATTATCATTTAAACAAACACTAGATAATTTTCCTGAAAAAAAACAACCTGTATCAATATTAATTCTATATGGAAAGTTAATAACTTCTTTTTCTGGTGTATGGCCATGTACAATTATTTGTTCAAATTTAAAATTTTTATCAAAGAATTGCTCCGATCTTGACCACAAAAAATCCATTTTATCTTGATCTTTTAAAGTTTTCTCAGGGTTTATACCTGCATGAACAAACAGATATTTTCCCATAGAATGGGATAATTTTAAATTTTTTAAAAAATGTATATGCTCATTGGATAGTTTATTTAACAAAACATTTCTTAATTTGTCCATTTTATCATCCTCGAATCCATCTTTAATGAACTCGGCAATTTCTATTTTATAACTTTTAAAGGTTTGATCTGTGCCTAAATTAAGCCAGTATCTCAAATTATTTATTTTATTGAATACAAAATCAATCATAATTTGTTCATGATTTCCCATAAGAAATATTGAGTTAACTTTTTCTTTTTGTAACTTTAATATATGTTGAATTACGTCCTTGGAATTTGGACCTCTGTCGATGTAATCGCCTAACAACATTTTTTGGAAGAACAGAAGTTCTATTCGTCCTCTGGTTTTAGGGTGGTTGGTTATTTTTTCACCTTATTAATTTTTATATAAAATTTTTAATAAAAATAATAAAATTAATCGTCAAATTCTTTAATATATTCACTTGTTTTTTTCATAACATATTTATTAGCTTCTCTGCTGAAATGTCCGTCAAATAGATCATGATTTCTTAAACGAAAGTCACCTAAATTAATTATAAAAACATTATTTATGTTTTCAAATATACGATTTAACTTTTGATCAAAAGCTTCATTTGAATATACAAATTCACGATTTTTAAAACAATAACGATAAACTTTATCATCTTTAAAAGGCTTATAGCGTTCAGGATATAACACAAACATAATATGAAAAGAGGCCTGATGTTCATTTGTTAAATCTTGCATTTTAAGTAAAAGTTGATTTGTTAATATCTCTTTTTCTCTTTCTTCATCCGATGTAATTAATCTATTATTAATAAAAGGGTCATTTAAATATTCTTCAGAATATATTTTTGATTCTTTTTGATCATGAATTAAAAAATTAGAATAATTATTTTTTTTCCATTCTTCAAAACTAGGGTAAGTATTTATATCAGCAGGTTTTCTCCCATAGGGTTTTTCGAAATGAGTCTTAATTAATTTATTTTTCTCATACCTTTTTATATTATAATAATTATTTAGCAATTCATCTTTATTAACGTAATCACTGGAATTATTATTCTCACAACTTTTTGAATAATCAAAATATGATCTATAATTTTTCAATTTGTATCTACCAATAAGTTTATTAATGGCTCTATAACTATAAGAATATTCAAAGTAATTTTTTCCTGGCATTCTATTTGGACCTGATAAATGGTAGTTATTATTTTTATCTTTCTTTAGACCAAAGGTTGGTTTCGAACCTAAAAATCCATGCGTAGATTTATTTTCAATTAGGTCGTTTAATGAAAACCATAAAATTACATGATTGGGTTTTATTTTATTAATATATTTTTTTAGATGAATGTATTGTTGATCTGTTGCCCACCCCCAAGAAGCAAAAGAAATAACATTTGTATTATTTAGATTATTTCTTAAATAATTCTCTGGCATTTCATTTAGTCTATGTGAAGTTTCTACAAATGAATCACCAAGCAAAATTATATTATTTTTTATTTTTTTGTCAGGCTTTGTGCCTCTAGTTAAAAATCCGTTAGTTTGTTTTTTATGTATTTCATTTTCATATAAATGATCAGCCCCACGCCAGGTATACCAACCAACATTTAAATATGAGTAAAAAGAGTTTTTCCACAACAATGGTCTAATCTTTGCCAGATTGCCAATTATATCACAAACAATTATAATAAATATAATTGAAACAATAATTAGGAAATATTTTTTCATTACCTTTAATGTTTTATATCTAATTAATATATTTTTGAAATTTTTCTTTCTAAAAATTTAACTAATTTTGAACGTTCCTGCTTTCTTCATGCTTCATGATAACTGATATTGGATGCAGAGTCTTTGCATGTATAAAGGTTGATTTCGCTGGAAAATTTTTAAAATATTTTAAACTTTAAAAGCTGCGCCGCCCTAGAGTTGGGAACCCAGTTTAACGCAGCTATGGTGTACTATTAATGTTTTTTTCTATAACATTTTTAGATTCCTGATCCAAGTTCTTATGGCTGCAATTCCAGTGTCCTGATCCAAATACAGTGAAATACAGTTAAACTATTTTGATATTTTGTGCAGTATGCGTGGGCTGGAAGCCATAAAGGCATAACGCACATTCGACCAGGGATCAGCGACAAGCAACTTTTGACCTTAATAACCCCGCCTCTTGGACGGCTGGAAAAACTTTGGCTTACTTATACTCATCTTCCTTAGCAAGTTTTCTGTAATTCCTATCCCGAGACTTCTTCCGATCTTCTTGGTATTGATCTAATTCAGCAAGTTTTTCTTTGCTTTCCTTTTCTTTTTTAATCTCCTTTTTCTTATCTTCTTCAGTCTGAACACCGAATATTTTATCTGCAATTTGCATATTTACTTTCTTAAACATTTCACGATCGGGGAACATTCTTTTAAGTTTTTCATCCAAATCCCCCTCAGTAATTTCTTTAGTCATAGTTATATTACGATCAACATAGAATCCTTGCGCACGGCCCTTTAATTCTTCCATCTTCCCAGCTACTCCATAAAGGCCCTTTGCTCTGGCTTCATTTCCTATACGAGTTAAGTTTGCTAAATGCTTTTCTTTATCAACCATCCAAATTGCTTTGTGGACTTTTAATTTTTCATCAATCTCTCTAGTGACTTCAGGATTCTGTCGCCAATCTAATAGTTCGTGTGCGCGAGTATGGGCCGAGGACTTTTCATAACCAGCCCTAATTGCACATTCAGTTGCAGTCAACTCCCCATAACCAGAAACATAAATATCTATAAATTTATTTATCTTCGGCGACCGTCTAACTAAATATTTTTTCCCCGTGTTATTGGGAGGCAGCTTTTTCATTTTAATAATAACCTCACTTTTGTTGAACAACCTTTTTTCCTTATTGTTTGAATCACACCAGCTTTTTCTAGCTTATCAACTGCCTCAGCTTTTCTTTGACGATCAACCCCATTCTCAAGATCAAAGTTTTGTTTTGGCAGCGTGAAAAACTTATCGCCGTCAAAGTTCTTTTTAAATTTTAAATAATTATAAATTAACATACCGTTCTTACCAGCCACCTTGCTGCAAAGAATCGCTGACTTGTATCTATAGTTTTGGATGAACCAATCTTCAGGTTTTAATTTTGGCTTCTGAGTCATAGGGTAGAATAATAATACTTATTAAATACTAATTATAAGCACCCAGTTGAAATAATAACGGACAGTGGTGTGTGCTTATACGGACAGTTTAATTTAACTGTATTGATTAACGGACACCTCCTTTTTTAACTTTTAATAATTTTTCATAAAGGTTGTCCCACATTTCTTTGTGTTCGCCCTTTTGCTGATAAGTTTCTTTTATTAATTGAGAATCAACTTCAATTTCTGATCCAATAACTTCATAGGCAGCAGCACTCATAATTTTCTTAAGCGCCTCGATTTTAATTCTACAATCTTTACGATCCATATGAATTAAAATTGCGTCGTGAATAATCATTGAGATTTCAAAACCAGCGTCATCAAGTTCAATCATTGCTCTTCGTAAAATTTCTGAGCCGTGAGATTGGATCGGCCAATTCCCTAGCTGCCTTGGGTTAACTAATTCTCTATCTGATAACCAATACCTCCAACCATATTTTGTAATTAAATAACCTCGACGCATTGCAAAATCTTTTAAAGACTGAATCCAAATTTGATAATCTGAATATGCTTTTATAATTGCTGCGTGAATATAAGTTGCGTTTGCAATCGGCACACCTAATTTATTTTTTAATCCAAATGGAGTTTGTCCATAACTGATTGCAAGAAAAGATTGTTTATATATCTCTCGTATCTTTTCGTGAGATTTTCTCGTTGCGTCTTGAGGAATAGCGCCAACTAATTTAGCAGTATGTAAATATGGATCGCCCGACTTAACTGCAGCAATCATATTTTGGTCTTGTGATAACTGCGCCTGGATAACTGCTTCCTGACTTTTAAAATCTGCATAGACTAAAATTTTATTTTTAGTTGTGCCGATCATTGTTCTCATTCTTCTAGGAGCACCAAAAGGATTGGTGGCGGTGGAGACATTTGTTCTTCCTGTAGATTGGCCAAACATATTCAAGCTAGTTCTAGAACGCCCGTCTTTCCCAATTTCATAGCCCTTTAATTTACGGCTTTCTATAATGAATTTAGAGGCACGGTATTGCTGGATCGCTGGGCTGACTTCTGCAAATCTATAAATAGTTCTGTCATCAGTTTTTAATCTACCTTTTTCAGTCTTGGGCCATCTTTCTAATAGGCCCTCTTTTTCTATAGCTGCAGCAAATTTTTTATTAGAAAACTTATCGCCGTCATAACAATCAAATACTTTGGTTAATGAATCAATTTCTAATTTTTTAACTTCTTCATAATGTTTATCTAAATCATTATAAATTTCTAAATTAACAGGAATTCCATTGTGTTCTATTTGCGCACAGACACCCATTGATCTTCCGTGGAAACAAGCCTGGCTAACTATTTGATGATAATTATTATTCTTAAAACTTAACTTTTCAAGTTGAGCATAAAATAACTTTTCATTTGTTAATACATCTTCAAGATTATATTTTAAGATTCCTTGTTGTTCTTCATCACTATAGTTGGGGAAATTATTTATAATTGTATCACGCCATAATGTTTTATGAGCCTCGGACATTACGCCTTTGATGTTGTACCGTTCACAAGTATCAAGCAATCCAAAACCAACTTTAATTTTGCCATTTAACATTTTCTTTTCTTCAACAAAACTATCAAAAATAAAAGTAGGTTTCGTGATTCCTCGGACGATATCACAAGACACTTCGGCAACGGCATAATGACAAATAAACAAAGTTGAGGCCACAGGAAACGGGGATTTCTGCTTACGGCCCAATAACCATTGCTGCGTAATTTTCCCAGTCTTTAAATCTTTATAAGTCACACAGACAGGATTGGGATTGTTTCCAGGCGTCTGACTATATTCGTAATCATAAGCCACAACAAAATCAAACTGCTCCCAAATATAATCCTTAATGTTCATCTTGCTCCTCGTCTTTGAAGAATTCTTTTTGACACTCTAAACACAAAGCCGATATCTTATATTCATCATCTTCAGTATGTTCTTTGCCAAGTTCTAAATTACAATTCGCGCATTTATTATCGGCGATACATCTTCGTCTATGAATCTTTATTAAGTCTGTGCTATTAGCTTTTTTATCAATCTCAATTAAAGTTTTAAGAGGATCATTAACCATTACTTTGTCTCCTCATATAATTTAACTCCAACCTGAGTTCCTATTTGTTGCTGCACATATGGGTTATCATCATATTCATCTTCATAAAGTATGTCCTCTCCATATGCTTTTTCTAAACATTCAAAAAAATCTAATTCAAAGTTTGCAGTTCCAAATTGCTCCTGGTCTTGAGGACGCGCCACAAACATATCGTAAGAGCCTATGCCCATATTTGAAACACATTTAGTCCATTTGCTTCGGGCACTTTCAACAATCTGTTGCGCTGAGATAATCCAATTATTTTTTTGAGCTCTGTCACTCATTGGAATTGAAACAGGCCAAATGCCCATTCGTCCTTGTGATGTTGTGTAATAAACTAAATGTACTTTCTTAATTTTTTTGAAATCATCTTTGACTCTAGCTTTGAATTGTTCGCTGCCATAGACAAGATAATTTACATCCCTAACGCCAACTCTAATCTTAACTTCTACGCCGTCTTGAGTTGCCTCCCAAGATTGTTGCTGCACCTTAAACCACTCTGTTTCTGAGGGTTTTTGGTTGGATATATGGGCTGAAGTATATATTTTACTTCCTGTTAATCCCGTGTTGAAGTCTGCCGAAACACCAACGCCATCAGCAGTTAATCGTCTTTTTTCCTTTGTTTTTTCCATAGTACACCTTTTGTTTTATGGGTTGATTGATCTTCTAGTTTTTCTAGAAGTTTTTTATTGATGACCAATCCAAACTTCAGCAATTCCCGAGTTCGCTTTAGATGGCCTAACAAAAATCCTGACGCTTCTTCAAGATTGTCAAATGTTTTCATCCACTTCCAATCATTGAAGTCTGCTACTTCTGTACTCTCTAAAGTGTGAACTAATTTCGAGAGAGCTTTTATTTCTTCTTGCCTTGTATTCATTATTTTTTATCCCTTGGTTTAACTTTGACTTGATAAGCAGTGCGCCCACTCTCAAGTAATTTGCCATTCACAGAAAATTGATAGTCACGCCACTTCGCTTGATCTTCTTCAGGCAAGACAAAATTTTTTGTATCTATACCCAAATCTTCTGCTGACTTTTGTAATTGTACTACTCCGTTATAAGCGCGAACTGCATTATTGCGGTCAGACCAAACCTTTTTTAATTCTTTATCCATATCTTTAACAACATCCATCCAGTGAATTATTCTGTCGTAATAAACTTCTTGTGCAGTTTTAAGATTAAATAAATCAGCTTTTAAAAAAAGAATCGTGTCGGATTGTTCATCAATCGTCATCATATATTCTGACATTTGATTGTGTGCATTAACTAGGGCTATCTCTTTTGATTTCATATATTTGACAGTCATCCCCTCATATAAAAATTCATAATGTTCTTGAGAAAGGAGTGTGGGATCTTTTAAACTTTTTAATTTCTCTGATACTGTGTTTGATTCATTTAATTCTTTTAGTTCTTTTAATCTTTGCTTACGCCAGGCTGGAGTTCTGGTTTTATTAATAAATGCAAAATCTAACTTTCTTGAATATTTAGTCTTTTTCATTCAACACCTCGCTGATTATTTTTCTTTCAGCAGCCAATTCAGGATGGGCTATACCCATTGATTTAGGTTTTGGATTTTTTATAAAATCGGGAGTAGGGATATGAGTATAATTAACAAGTCTTTTATCTTTTACTGCGTCAGTTAAATAAGCGTTTAAATTATCTGAAACTTCCTTTTGTAGTTTTTTAATTCCCGCAACATCTT
>Ga0208278_1001658_pt1 | contig 10128 bp, 8 predicted proteins | sample ETN01SmetaG_FD_185794 | JGI IMG/M metagenome (GOLD analysis project Ga0208278, IMG submission 185794) | Marine microbial and viral communities from oxygen minimum zone, Eastern Pacific Ocean - ETNP2014F12-01SV259 (SPAdes) (version 2) | ecosystem: Environmental > Aquatic > Marine > Oceanic ...
AACACAACTATTTGTTCCGTCTGCAGCTAGATCAAACGCATCGCTTGTCAATGTAAAAACACCTCTCGTAGCAACAGGACATGCCTGACCAGAGAGAACAGCTTGAAGCTCATCTTTCTTGACAGGATTGTAGAGAAGTTTCTCTCCATTCTCGTCTGTCTCGAGTGTTTGCTTCAATGTAAGACCAATAACCTGGCCAGCCGTAGCCCCCGCAGAAGCTGCGGTAACTTTTAACTGAACCTCGGGATATTGGTTTCTAGTATGACCATATGAAGCGCTAAGCTCCGTACGGTCAACGTATGTGATAGGGTCTTTACTGAAGTTGCCCCCACCACTCTTAATACTTACGAAAACTCCTGCACTACCGTTGCCATTTGTACTCGGCTTTGCATCTGCCGTGTCATTAGCGAACAAGTTGATAACATCGTTTTCGTCGTATTGCCTGAATGGTAATAGTCTATTTGCCATAATGTTTAATTAATATATTAATAGGTTACTTTGATGTTTTCTTTGCTAAACGCAGACTGGAACTTGGTTCTCAGAGTTTCCGTTTCGCCAGAAGATGCCTCGTTGGTATTGGAGATTTCAGGTGTAACCTGCTCCGCCTCCTCTAAAGCTTCTTCCAAATTTTCTTTTTTGTCAGCTTCGCTCTCCGAAGGTTCATCAGTGGAGGCTTTCGCTTCCTTCATTTCGGTAACGCGTTTTTCAACCGCTTCTGCGACTGCGCCGTCAAATTTGCTTTTCTCGGCCTTTAAATGCTCTTTGCTCTTATGAGCGAAGACTACAGCCAACTTCTCCTGATAAGAAGCGAACGCCTCATCTGTTTCGGTCAATTCCTTGACCTCAGATGCGACAATCTTCAAATCAGCCTCATTCAGTTCGTAATCCTGCTCAACAGCTTCCATGCGAGCATTAAAACAAGCAAGCGCCTGCTGGCGGGTTTGCTCATCTTCGAACTGACGAATCTTCTCTTCAGCCGCCTCCAACTTCTGTTTCATTTCTTCCACGGAAGCAGTAAGCTCTTGGTGCTGAGCCTCGACTACAGCTTTTTCTTCTTTTGCGCTTGAGAGATCCTTTTTGTACTCCTCATTCTTCTCGCGAATAGCTTGATTCACGATATCAGAAATTGAAGCGACAGACTCTGCAGCAAACGTGTCTTTCGACATTTTCTCAGAAGAAAGCTTCTCATCGAGCACAGATTTAATTTCTTGAACTAATTGGTTTGTGTTCATAATATTAGAATTACTTTCTCTTTCAGATTTTACAGTGTTTTTTTCACTTTGTGAAATATTATTTTTAAAATTTAATATATTTTTTAAAATTCTTTCTGATCTTTCGTCAAGATCTGCAGCCAAATCCCTGCGGTCGGAAATTTCAAGTTGGTCATCTTGTTCTGTAAGTACGACTCCCTCAACATCTGCTGCTGGGTTCGATGTAAACCCAATGCCTAGAGGGTAAACGTCCCCAACAACCAATCTTCTAACAATAGTTCCGTCTTCCATTTCGCCAGACCCGTCTGTCGCTTTAAGATACTGGGAGAGCTCTTCTATTTGCTTTTGGTCGGTTATAATCTCTGCCTCAGCTAAATTGTCACTACCGACTGCGATTTGGTAATCATTAAAGCCTATTTCCCAACTAGCGGAGACTTGATTGTACATTGAACTCTCGGGGTCAACTGATTTGTTTAACAGTTCTGCGAATTTTTTATCAACCATTCGATAAACTACGGCTCCGAGAGAAATATTAAAAGGATCTCGATAATCCGCCAAATCCTCCTCATCAAAAAGCTCATTATCTCCATAACTGGAAAATCCAGCAGAAACAATATGCCCAACAATTCTTTGCTTTTTGTGTTCTATGTTAGTAGGCTTATGGACAAAATAGTCCTTAACGGCTAAAGCTGTCTCAGTGGAAATGCCATCGTGATTTTTGTTAAACCTATTAACTACTGCCGCATTAAAGGCAACCCCAATTAAATCAATGTTCTTATCTAAATCAACCGACTCAGGCATTAACCCCTTAAGATCACTTAAAGAAGCTTTTGAAATTTTGATATTTTCTTGGTCAATGTCTGCGGACGCAAGAATTGGCTGCAAAAAGGCTGTTTTATATTTATAGTGCGGAACCATATTTATCGATAAAGTGTGTTAACTATAGATTTGTTACACTCTTTTTATCGATTTGAGAATTTTTCTGAATGATAAACAATCGCCGCAGTATAGTCTGTTAAGTTGTGGTCGTTCGCGGTTTCTTCGACATCTTTCGGTAAACCAAGCTTTAATATGTTATTATTATCTTTAATGCAGCTTTCCACGGTAGATTTCCAATCTTTAATATCTTTGGCAATTACCACCTTTTTACAAAGATCGGAAACCATTTGATTTTGATTTTTGTTTAATCTTTTAATTTGGTGATGCTTTCTTATAGTCTTCTTGCAGAAATCTTGCAAATTTTCAGAAGCTTTTATCACCTGACTAATGTTTTCTGTTGAAACGTTTGCTCTTGAGTTCTCTTGAGGTATCCCCTTGGTTCCCTGCGGCCTACCAGGCAAACCAGGAACTTTTTGCACTTCCTCTTCCTCTTCCTCTTCACTCACCATTGGAACCCCTCCAACAATTGGGTTATAGTATCCCTTTTTGCGCTCTTCAATGAACTTACCCTGTGATCTGCCTATTTGTTCGGCCTCTGGGAAAACCCCCTTGTTGATCACATCCATTCCTTGCTCTGGGGTTATAAGGCCTAATTCCATAAGCCTTGTAGCTACTCTTTGTGTTTGAGTAGAGTCTTTGGTATCAACCTCTTTGAATCTCGCTGTCGGGTAATTCCTGAATCCCATGTTTTTACAGACCTGTTTGATTTCAGGTTGCAGAAAGTCATTTAAAAATCCTTGCCTAGACTCCTTTAGCCTCTCAAGGAATATTTCGGCCTTAACCGCAGTATTGCTATATTTCTCACTACCGACAATAATATTCTGAAGTCCTTCCTTGATGTCTTCATTGACTATGCGATATTTTTCATATCCCAAAATCTTGTTCATGTCGGGAATAACAAACTCCGCTTTAGTCGTATAATCACTTACAAGGACACGTCCCACGCTCTCATTCCTGAAGAGCTCCTGCATGGCCGCAAGATTATTATGATTGATGCCTCCCTTGTTGGGCTCATTGCCCATACTGATCAAAAGAATAACATTTTCTATAGTCCTAACGATCGCTTGGTCAATTTTTTTGAACTCAAGCTTCATATTAATATCCTCTAAAACAGAAAACCCAAACGGAACGGCAAAGGGCTCATAGTCTTGTTTTTTATAAAAAGAGTACCTAAGTCTTTCTGGCTCGATTTCAACTTTTGCTCCATCGGGCGCATATCCATTAGTTTTAAAATTCTTTTTAAGGTTGCTCGGCAACCCCTTATAGACCTCTGCGTCATATTCGTTCTTAGGGTTCTTGAGTCTCTCTATCTCATACTCGCTTAAAACTTTTGCGTACACGCCAGTTGTTTCAAATCCAGTTGTTCTATGCGCCACCATATCAAAAGGATTTAGCAAAACATAACGAATAGGTATTTTATTTACGGATACGGCTCCGTAAGTTTTTGTCATCTTGATAAAATCGTCAGTATTGAACCTTCCGTCGATTTTGTAAAAGAAGACGTTTCCAGATCTGTAATATTCTCGAAAATACTGATCTCTTATTTTCCAAAGCTTTACCTTCCTGAACCACGCCTCAATAAAATCTCTCGACTTTTTACTTCCGCCATCGAGAAATATTTCTGAATTAGCAAATTCAGCCATAATATCTATAGCGTTTCTGAATATGGCCACATTGGCATATGCTTTTTGACAAAGCTCTATTGTTTCTCTTACGTTAATGCCACTGGCAGAATAATCATAAGGAAGTAACCCGTCCCTAATATTTGTGTATTTGTCTCTTTGGGGAACCTTGTGAATCCGATTAGATCTTGATCTTGTAGTTGTTCCGCTTCCTGTTCGAGAGTAAGCCGCCTTAGCCGTGGAATTAAAGTAGGCTTCTCCTTCTAAGGAAGGAGTATATGTACTGTTTTGCAGTAATGGATTTGTTGCCAAAGTCTCTTCTATAGACTGTTTTTTGTCAAACTTGCTCCAGTACTCAGATTTCTTATTATATTTTCTCTTTTCGGCCATTTCTTTTAATTACACGAAAGTTGACAAAGTTACTTTCAAAAGTTTAAAAAGTGCTTTATTTAATGAATCTCGGCGTAAAGGTAACCTCAACTTCTTTAGGCTTAAAGTTCATAATATCAAAATACGTCTTAACCATCCAATTGGCTAATACTAACGCAGAATAACTATCTTTTCTAGCTTTATCTCGACCAGACTGTCTTCTTAAATTTGGCGGAAGATCGAAAGTTTGAGTGCCTTGAGTTGTAGTTGTTATTTGTATAAGTGCGCATTCTACTTTTGTAAGTTCTAGCATATCACTTTGATGCTCAACAAAATCAATCATTTTAGCTTCTTTTGTCATTTTTTCGTTCAACATGTCGCTGCCTTTTAAATATTTTAACTTTTCAATGGGAATTTGTTTTCTCCTTTGTGTTTGATATGAATCATCAATGGCCCTCGATCCAAAAAATATTCTTTTATGATCGAAGTTAGATTGCAATAATTCATTAGCCTGCCTTATCCAGTTGCTTGTAGGCTTCCTCAGGTAACAGATTTTCTTTTCAGTTTTATTGTACTCGTTTCGCGCTTTTTGTAAATCAGAGTTATATGCTTCTGGCTTTTCGAAGTCAACTTCAATCGTTTTTAGTTTTAGATTATCTTTTTTAAATATTTCGCTTTCGTTACAGGCGCTTAAAAATTGAACTCCTCCAGCGTAGTCACCAATAACCATAACAACATTAAATGCTTGCAATATGTATGAAAAATATTTAATGTGCTCTTTCATGTTGGCTCCAGCAAGCGCATAACTATGAACTACCACACCTATTTGCTTTTCTTTATTAAGCTTTAAAACCTGGATGGCAAAATCATCAGAGCTTTCGCTTTCTGCCCAACTAGGATCAAAAGAAACTAAATATTCCGCTCCAGCTTCACCAGCGACTTCAATGGATGGACTCTCCCCATCTGGGATCGAGCATTCTGCCATTTTTGATATCTTAAAGTACCCACTGCTGTCGTCAGTAAAAACAGCACCAAACTCTCGGTCAAACTGACTTTGACTCATGGAGGATTTAGCTTGATTTAATAAATTCTGATCATAGAGTTGCTTGGGAGCACAATCATACGAAAACTGCATAATCGCACGGCGAGCAGTGTCACCAACAGGTTGATTATGTATTAAATTTTCAAATTGAGTATACGCTTTATACATATATTCAAATTTATACGACGCAGACGACAAGGCTATTAATTTATTATTAGGCCAAACATACCTTTCTTCCTCGGTCATTTTACCTTGTTCAATCATTTGTGTTTCAAGGTTGTATAAGTCTTCTCGCTGTGTTGGATTCTCGACCACCGACAAGAAAGGAACTATAACCTCGTTATAAATTCTTTCTGGCATGAGAGCGAACTCATCAATAATAATTCTATGAAAACGAAAACCACGAAGCTTTTCGCCATCACCTAAGGGTAGCGCTCGAATTCTTGACCTGCCTATTTCCATTAACCACTCGTCGTTGCTTTTACTTTTTTTTGTGATACATTGAGCGAATAAAGCGGCCTCAGGTTTTGCGGCAATATCCTCAATCTTCTTGAAAATCATTTTCGCTTGTCGGAAAGATTTAGATAATATACCAATCTCAACTCCCTGGTTTAAAACCGCGTCTAGCATCGCATAAATACCAGTCGTAAACGACTTAGACATTCCCCGAGACCATACTCCCATGAAATAATCTGTTTGAAACATCGCCTTGACAGCCATGTGTTGAAACGGGAAGAGTTTAATTCCCATCAATAAGTCTGCTGAGAAAGTTATGTTCTCTCGAAGAAATTTGTAAAAAAGAATTTTAGCCTCTTTTTCTTCAAGAAAGCCAATATCACCAGCTAAGAGCTGCTTGTTTATGTCGCGAGTCTTGTTTGCGCGTTCCTTTTGATTTCCTTTTTCCCAGGCCATAATTCCTTGCGTCTATATAATACTGTAAATCACAGTACCATATTTTTCTACCAAAATATAAAATTCTTTGTATCAGGTCTATTGAAGATGTTCTGTTCCCAGAGAATATAAATTGACACGTTTCTGGAAACTCGTGGCACAAAGCCTTCATGTTGTGAAAAATGAATTTTAAATTTGCTGGATGCGGAGAAAAGTGGTTTTGTTTTTTTATTTTTCTTATGTCGCTATCCACGACAATAAACATGTAGCTATCCATCGCCTTAGCTCTGGAAACTTCGCGCCGAAACCTTGAAAAGTTTTGCGACATCGTGGACTTAAAGTCGCTTTCGCTTTTTCTTTCTACGAAGGTATAATCATACCTACTTCCGCTCGCGGTATAATCAGCAAAATCCAAGGCGAATTTTTTTATATTTTTAAAGGGCAGCGGATGGTTTTCCCGAGTATCAACAACTATTTGTAAATCGTTAAAGTCTTGAACGTCAAAGAAGTCTTCGGGTAGCTTTCTGTAAAGCATTGGCGTCACTCCCGCTTGACCGCATGCATGGGAATAGCTTGTAAAAAACTTTTTATAAATATCCACCGTTGGCATTTCATTCAACAACAACTCCAAATGAGTGGGGCCAAATTTTAATTCTTTTTCTTTTATTCTTTGTTTTAATTTATTTAGGGAATATTCTTTTACTTTTTCTGGGGCATTCGCGTGACACCATTTTAGCAACTGACTATATGTAGAAAAATCTTTTTCAAAATAATCTTTTTTATTTTTAAAAGGCAGCAACTCTCCAGTTAATAAATTCTTCCGCGGGAAATTTTTCGTATAATAATCTGCCAGGGTCATATCGTGAATTTTTAGATGACGGTGGATGGCCGCTTCAGTACCAAACTCTTTATTACATTCTTTGCAGTTAAATGACATCTTCTTTTGCTACTCCTAAAACCCTAGACTTCCACTCGGACATGGATTCTAATTCATTTGCTTCTTCACTTATGATTTGTTTTTGCATTTCAGCCATTTGAATCATAATCTTTCTTTCCTCTTCCTCTTGAAACAGTTGAACTATGTTTAAAACGCTTGCGTTTTGCGACTGCCTCGAGGCGACTCTTTTTGCGCGGTCACCATTTAATTTGGTAATTAATTTGTCCATGCGCCCTGCGCATTGATTGTATTCTTCGCTTTTTGTTTTCAATATCTCCGTGAGCCTAATAGTGAATTCTTGTTGGTCTTGTGCGTCATCAAACATTAAATTTAATTTTGCTTTTTGCTGCTCAATATGCTTTAAGTTGATATAGTCCATGCACACATTAATATATAAATTAATCTCATCAGTTGTCAAATCAGGCTTGTCCCACACGCATCTTACAAACTCAGCCTCAAACAATTCTCTGTCTTCCAGCGAAGGGTAATTGTTAATTACCTGCATAAACCTTGGGCTAGCTAAAGAGTTCATTAGAACTTCTACGCATTTTCTGTCCTGCATTATTAATTTGTTTTCATCTAGGGTTTTTCCCGCAAAGTCATTAATTTTTTTAATTGATCTAGACATTGCCTTGGGTGGACTGTACTTTAGCCCAATGGCGTTCTCATCAGCCCTCACAAAGTCAGGATGATAGTTTTTAACGTAATCGGCGACAACTCGTTGCTCTTTTGAAAGTTTTTTGATTTCCCGCCCTGGCCAAAGCAACTCCGCTAGTTGAATGCTGCTCATATTTTGTCCCGCGTGAGAATCCAAGAATTCTTTCTCTTCGTCCGTTAAGACAATATCGTCAACTTTTCTATGAACGGTTGTTTCGTAGTTTAGCCCTTGCTCAACCATAAACTTTCTTATCGCTCTTCCAATCTTACTTCGTCCGTCAAGAGCTTCATCCTTAGAGACCATTTGAGTTAAGCGAGTTAAATCAGATATAGCTTTATAATTATTTCTAATAAGCTGTTTTTGTTCTTCGGTTAAATTAGTCATTGATAATTATAATATCTTTTTGCTGAATAACAACTACGGCCTTTTCTTTAAACATCTTTTTTAAATTTTTGATTTGCTTATAACCAGCTTTTCTGTTTTTTTCATTAGTAGTATATCCGAGCTTTTTTGCCACTTCGTCTTCTGGCAAGTTCTTTACGAACAAATCTTCATAAACTTCATAATGTTTTTTGGTTAATATTAATTTCATCTCTATATGCAACTTGCCAATAGAGTTCATCAAATCGAATTCTCTAGAAGCTATCGAAAAAACTTCTTGATGATGGTTTTCTAAAGCAAGCGGCAACTTTATATCATATGCATGCTTTTTTCCTTTTTCCCATTTGGCGTATAGTTTACATTCATTACACTGTGTTCCACTAGGAGTAAAAGCGCACAGGCTTCCGTGTACCGACTCTTGTTGGTGCGATTGATTGAAGGGACAGTTTAAGCATGGGCGCGCAAAGTTGCTGTAATGATTCCGTAAAATATTTTTTAATTGATTGGATATAATCTTATTAACCCAGGGCTCAAGGGGTCGTTTTTGATCCCACTGATTCCACTTTTTAAAAATATGAAAACGTATAATTTGCTCTACGTCTTGAAAATCAAACCAAGCTACCGCATTCAGATGCCATTTATGTTTTCTTTTTTGAAGCTCTTTATTGATGACATCAATCTTGTCTTCGTATTTTATTTTTCTGGGCCTTCCCATTAATCTTCCGAACGATTTACTGAGCTGCCACATTCGCGCATTGACTCTGCCTCAACTTCTTCGCGGGTTAAAGCTTTTGAAGCTTTCGAAGCTTTCCCCACGTTTCTTTCGGGTCCCTCAGAGCTCTCATCCTTTGTATTTATAAGGTCACCAATTGTGGGGGGCTTGCTCGCTAGATCAACAGTATATTCTAGTTTTTGTATATTGGGAATTCCTTCGGGGGAACTGTTTTCTAAATTAGCTTGCGCTTGCTTTGGGGGATCAGCATGAGCAGGATTCCCTTCTTCTTCTGCCAAGGATTGTCCACAGCCAGCGCAAAATTTAGCTTTTCTCGTGGTAAAGATATTTTTGTAACCACATTCTGTACAGTAAGTAAATGGCATAATTTATATTAATATGTTTTAATAAATTTTTCCATTTATACATTACACAATCTTTACTGGTTTTTTCTTCTCGTTCTTGTTTTTGTCGCCTGAGATTTGTCGTTTAACAAATTTGCTGTTTCTATTTTCTCAACAATAAACTTAAGTATTTCGCTTCTTAGAATATCTTCTTTTGTAAAATCAAAGCAATGAATGCCGTTGTCCGCAGACTCCTGATTGTTGAAGATGTCTGACATTCTGTCGAATCCGCTTTTGCCATTAATGTCGCTTTGCATTGGATCTCCGCAGATAAATAATTTAGTATTTTTCCCAATTCTTGTTATTAATGTAGTCAACTCTTTAAACGTAAAGTTTTGAGATTCATCTGCAATAATGATTTTATCAATCCAATTCGATCCACGTAAATAATTTACAGGCAAAGCGTTTATAATCTTTTTTTGCTCCAGAAAGACTCGGTCTTGTGACGAAATCATCTCTTCAAGCTTATCGTTTAGCGGCAGCATAAATGGATTAAACTTTTCCGCAACATCTCCTGGCAGTGCCCCCAGGCCTTTTTCGCCGCTTTCTGCTATCGTACGAATATAAATAATATCATAATCGTTATTGATATTAAAAAGTTGAAGAGCGCTGTATACCGCTAAATATGTCTTGGTTGTGCCTGCTGGGCCGCGAATGAACATAGCCTTTGTGTTTTTGGCTATTGAGAGATTGAGGAATTCTTTTTGTTTTTCTGTGAATTTTACTGGGTTGAGTTTTATCTTTTTTTTCTTCAATGGTGAAATAAAATCTAAAATTTCTCGTTCGTCAATTTCGCAACTAACATCCGCATCAGACACCGACCGTGAAGCTGTTTTTCTGGCCATGTTTGTAAAGTAAACATTGTTATTGATGGTAAAATTGCCATCAATATATATTACACTTAAAAGAAATTAAATTCGATAACGAATTACGTTTTCTGGAGTGCCTTCATCTCCGTCCCA
>Ga0208278_1001659_pt1 | contig 10126 bp, 9 predicted proteins | sample ETN01SmetaG_FD_185794 | JGI IMG/M metagenome (GOLD analysis project Ga0208278, IMG submission 185794) | Marine microbial and viral communities from oxygen minimum zone, Eastern Pacific Ocean - ETNP2014F12-01SV259 (SPAdes) (version 2) | ecosystem: Environmental > Aquatic > Marine > Oceanic ...
AATGCCCTCGTGGTGAAATTGGTAGACACAAAGGACTTAAAATCCTTGCCCTTTTGGGAGTGCCAGTTCGAGTCTGGCCGAGGGCACCACTAAAATGATTAGACCTGTAATAATTTCTGATACAAATAAAAAATCTTTAAGGATAAAAACATTTATTTCGAAAAATATTAAGAAAAATAAATCACTAAAATCTAATTTAATAATCGTAATTGGTGGTGATGGTTTTATGCTTAAAACACTAAAGAAAAATAAAAATTCATTAAAATTTTTTTATGGAATAAATTCAGGAAACTATGGTTTTTTGATGAATAAATTCTCTCCAAAACATACCATAAAAAATCTTTCAAAAGCTAAAATGATTACTATTTCTCCCTTGGAAATGATTGTAAAAAATAAACAAGGTTTAATTAAAAAATCAATTGCAATTAATGAAGTTTCAATTTTAAGACAAAGCAAACAAGCCGCATCTCTATCAATTCAAACTGGAACAAAAACAATTATTAAAAGATTAATTTCAGATGGAGTTTTAGTGTCAACTCCTGCAGGTAGTACAGCTTATAACTTATCAGTTCATGGTCCTATTTTAAGCTTACATTCAAAGAAACTTTCTATTTCACCAATAAGTGCTTTTAGACCAAGAAGGTGGAAAGGGAAAATTATAAGCGACAAATCAATTGTGAAGATAAAAAATTTAAATCCAAAAAAAAGACCAATTAGTGCTGTAGCTGACAATTTAGAATTTAGAAACGCAGAGAATATTATTATTAAAACAAATAAAAAAATAAAATTTAATTTGTTTTATGATTCTAATAGAAGTCTCCAACAAAAAATTAAAATAGAACAGATAAGAAAAGAAACGATTTAGTGGTGCCCCCGCACGGATTCGAACCGCGGACCTATTGATTACAAATCAATTGCTCTACCAGCTGAGCTACAAGGGCTTGATTGATATCTATTAATTTTCTTTAAACTAATCAAGTTCTTTTTTCCTTTTCATTATATGGTGAAATACAATAGCTGCACTATTTGATATATTTAAACTTTCAATTTTTCGATTAATTTCAATTTTAACTAAAAAGTCAGCGTATTTTTCGGTATGTTTTTTAATACCAAAGCCTTCAGAACCGAAAAGAAGAATGTTGTTTCCTTTCCAGTCAACTTTTGTGAAATTTTTTTCACTTTTTGCATCAAACCCATAGACCCAAAAGTTTTTTTCTTTTAAAAATTTTAATGCCGTATTTATATTTGATACTTTAAAAATATTTACGTGTTCCATACAACCACTAGCCGATTTATACATCAATTTACTTTCGTCTGGAAAATGTCTTTCTTTAATTATAATTGCATCTAAATTAAATGAAGCTGCGCTTCTAATTATTGACCCAATATTTCTTGGATCAGTTACCTCATCTAAACATGCAAAAGTTAAATTTATCTTATTTTTAATAAATTCTTTTAAAATCAAATCTTCCAAATGTTCTATTTCTGCCACATATCCTTGATGGAGAATATCTTCATTGCCAGTATATTTGTCTAATTCTTTTTTATTTTTAAAATAAACTTTTATATCTTTAAGAAGATTTTGTTTTGGGCTTTCCCTATGAATATTCTTTTTACTTTCTTCTGTTAAAAAAACTCTCAACACCTTACGACTTGGATTTTTCAAGGCTTCTAATACCGCATGTTTCCCAACTATAAAAAATGATCTTTTATTCATAAATTTTATTGTTTTTTATACGTTTTTTTACTTGTTTTCTCGCTATTTCTCGTATTGCATTTATGCAATAAAAATATATAAACCGCTTGTTGTTTAAAGCTTTATTGAACAAGGGGACGCTTCCCCTGCGAAAAGGAGGGGTACCAAAGCGGTCAAATGGGGCGGGCTGTAAACCCGTTGACTTCGGTCTTCGAAGGTTCGAATCCTTCCCCCTCCACCATTCAATTTATCTTTATACAATATTGGAGTGAACTTGGGTGATGCGGGTGTAGTTCAATGGTAGAACGCTAGCCTTCCAAGCTGGATGTAAGGGTTCGATTCCCTTTACCCGCTCCAAAAATTATTAATAAAAAAGAAAAAAGGAAAAAGAGGTAAAAATATAATGTCGAAAGAAAAGTTTGTAAGAAATAAACCGCACTGTAATATTGGTACAATCGGTCACGTCGATCACGGTAAAACAACTTTAACGGCCGCTATAACTAAAGTTTTAGCTGAAAGTGGTGGTGCGAAATTTGTTGCTTATGATCAAATAGATAAAGCTCCAGAAGAAAAAGAAAGAGGAATTACAATCTCAACAGCACACGTAGAATATGAGACTGAAAAAAGACACTACGCGCACGTTGATTGTCCAGGCCACGCTGACTATGTGAAAAATATGATTACAGGGGCAGCACAAATGGATGGCGCAATTCTAGTTGTTAATGCAGCAGATGGTCCAATGCCTCAAACAAGAGAACATATTCTTTTGGCAAGACAAGTTGGAGTACCAGCAATTGTTGTTTACCTAAATAAAGTTGATCAAGTTCAGGATAAAGAATTAATTGATTTAGTGGAAGAAGAAATAAAAGAATTGTTAACTTCATATAAATTTCCTGGAGACAAAACACCAATCATAAAAGGATCAGCATTAGCTGCAATAGAAGGAAAAGATGATGAAATTGGTAAAAATTCAATTGTGGAATTAATGAAAGCAGTCGATGAACATATTCCACAACCAGACAGACCAAAAGATAAACCTTTCTTAATGCCCGTTGAAGATGTTTTTTCAATTTCTGGAAGAGGTACAGTTGTTACTGGAAGAGTAGAATCTGGTGTAGTAAAAACTGGTGAAGAAATAGAAATAGTTGGTATTAGGGAAACAAAAAAATCAGTTTGTACCGGCGTTGAAATGTTTAGAAAACTTTTGGACTCGGGTGAAGCAGGAGATAATATTGGAGCACTTTTAAGAGGCATAGAAAGAGATGATGTTGAAAGAGGTCAAGTTTTGTGTAAGCCAGGCTCTGTTACTCCACATACTAAATTTGAAGCTCAAGCGTATGTTCTTAAAAAAGAAGAAGGTGGAAGACATACACCGTTCTTTACAAAGTACAGGCCTCAGTTTTATTTTAGAACTACAGACGTAACTGGAGAAGTAGAGTTGCCATCTGGTACAGAAATGGTAATGCCGGGAGATGACGCTAAGTTTACTGTTAAACTAATTACACCAATCGCAATGAGTGAAAAATTAAATTTTGCTATTAGAGAAGGTGGAAGAACTGTAGGAGCTGGAGTAGTAACTAAGATTATAGAGTAACCTCCCATAGGAGTGTAGCTCAATTGGTAGAGCGCCGGTCTCCAAAACCGGAGGTTGGGGGTTCGATTCCCTCCGCTCCTGCCAAATTATGAAAGTATAAATATATGAAAAATCCTTTAAAATTTATACAAGAGGTGAAACAAGAAGCTTTTAAAGTTACTTGGCCAACGGGTAAAGAAACCTTGCAAGGCACCTTAATGGTTGTTGCAATGGCAATAGTTGCGTCTTTATTTTTTTTGCTTCTAGATCAGTTTTTAAAGTTTTTCTTAGAATTAGTTTTAAAGGTCAGTTTATAAGTTATGAAAAATTGGTATATAGTTCAATCACACTCAAGCTTTGAGAATAAAGTTGCTCAACTAATAAAAGAAGAGGCAGAAAAGGCAAAAGTAGCTGAAAAGATTGATGAAATAGTTGTTCCTACACATGATGTTACAGAGGTAAAGAGAGGTAAAAGAGTACAAAGAAAAAAGAAATATTTTCCTGGTTATGTATTGATAAAAAGTGAAATGGATAATGATTTATATCATATGATAAAAGGAATAAAAAAAGTAAGTGGTTTCTTAGGAAACAAAGGCATACCAGTACCTGTATCAGACAAGGAAATTGAAAAAATTTTAGGTCAAATCAAAGATGGTGTAGTGCAACCAGCATCTGGCATTGAATACTCTATTGGAGAAAAAGTACAAGTTATTGATGGACCTTTTGCATCTTTTAGCGGCTTAGTAGAAGATATTGATGAAGAAAAATCTAGACTTAAGGTTTCAGTTTCTATATTTGGTAGACCGACACCAGTAGATTTAGAATATAACCAAGTGGAGAAAGAAAGTTAATGGCAAAAAAAGAAATTAGCGGATACGTAAAGTTACAAATAAAGGGAGGACAGGCAAATCCAGCACCACCAGTTGGTCCTGCATTGGGTCAACGAGGAATAAACATTATGGATTTTTGTAAAGCCTTTAATGAAAAAACTAAAAATTTCATGGGTAAACCGGTTCCTGTAGTTATTACGGTATATAAAGACAAAAAGTTTGATTTTATAATTAAATCACCGCCAGCATCTCATTTTATAAAAGAAGCAGTAAAACTAAAAAGTGGTTCACAAGAACCTGGTAGAAATATAGTTGCATCTATAACAAAAAAACAACTGGAAGAAATTGCTAAACAAAAGATGGCAGATTTAAATGCTCATGATATAGATGAAGCGTCTAAAATTATTGCGGGTTCAGCTAGATCTATGGGTATTGAGGTAAAAGAATAATGACTTCAAAAAGATATAAAAAGCTACCTGAAAAAACAAAAGAACTTCATGCGGGATTAATTGAAAAATTAATTCCAGATATAAAAAAAAATTGTACCACTAAATTTGATGAGTCAATAGATTTAAGTTTGCAGATTAATAATAAACAAAAAAAAAATGAAATAAACTTAAGAACTGTAGTAAATCTTCCATCAGGCTCCGGAAAAAAAATTAAAATTGCAGTAGTATGTGAAGATCCAAAAAATAAAATTGCTAAAGAATCAGGCGCAGATATTGTTGGTGGTGACGATTTTATAGAAAAAATAAAATCAGGAGAATTAAATTTTGAAAAATTAATTTGCACTCCTTCAATGATGATTAAATTATCTAAATTAGGGAAAATTCTTGGCCCCAAAGGTCTAATGCCAAATCCAAAATTAGGAACAGTTACAGAAGATTTGAAAAAAGCTATTTCAGATGCAAAATTAGGACAAGTTGAGTTAAAAAATGACAAAGATGGCAATATAGGTTTAAGTTTGGGAAAAAAGTCATTTTCTGATGATAAAATAATTAAAAATTTCAAAGCAGTTCTTGAAGTATTAGAAAGAGAAAAAGGGAATCAAACAATAAAAGGTGATTTAATAAAAAGTGCATTTTTAACTTCAACAATGGGAGTTTCTTATAAATTAAAATTATCTAAAAATATTTAGTTATGATGAATAAAGAAAAAAAACAAAGTTATATTTCTGAAATGACGACCCATTTTGATAAATCAGAAGCTGTAATTGTGGCACACTATCAGGGATTGACAGTTAATCAATTAGATGAACTTCGAGCAAAAATGAGAGAACATGGAATTATTTTTAAAATTACAAAAAATAGAATAACCAAGCTTGCTCTTGAAAAAACAAGATGCAAAGAATTATCAAATTTATTTACAGGGCCAACTGCTGTAGCTTTGTCACAAGACGCAATTACATCAGCAAAAATACTAACAAATTTTTCTAAAGAAAATAGCAATCTTAAAATTTTAGGTGGAATCATGGGTAACGATATTTTAGATGTAGTTGGGGTAAAAAATGTCGCTTCTTTACCTACTTTAGATGAAGCAAGAGCTAAAATTGTAGGAATATTGAGGTCACCAGCACAAAAAATTACAAGTATTTTGCTTGCACCTGCCTCAAAAATCGCTATTTTAGCGCTCGAAAAATCAAAAAAATAACCTAGGGCAATTTATTATGGCAGATCTAAATAAAATTATAGATGACTTATCAAGTTTAACTGTTGTAGAAGCAGCTGAGCTTTCAAAACAACTAGAAGAAAAATGGGGAGTAACAGCAGCAGCAGCAGTAGCAGCAGCACCAGCAGCAGGAGGAGCGGCTCCAGCAGAAGAAAAAGACGAATTTACAATCGTACTTGCAGCTGTGGGCGATAAAAAAATTAATGTGATTAAAGAAGTGAGAGCAGTAACTTCACTTGGATTAAAAGAAGCTAAAGATTTAGTAGAAGGCGCACCTAAAGATGTAAAATCAGGTGTAAACAAAAAAGAAGCTGAAGAAATTAAAGCTAAATTAGAAGCAGCGGGCGCCAAAGTAGAACTTAAGTAGTAATAGAAAGAATTTAAATTGTTGATTTTGTTAAATCAACGATAGACATTGATGCATTTATCTTTTACCGGAAAGAAAAACATAAGAAAAAATTTTGGTAAGCTTAAAGAAAGCTTGTCAATTCCTAATTTAATTGAAGTTCAAAAAAATTCTTATAAAGAATTAACAACAAATAAAACTGAAGTTGATCAAAACTTGATCAAAGGTTTTAATAGAGTATTTAAAAGCATTTTCCCAATAGAAGATTTAAATGATAGGGCTACTTTAGAATATATTTCATATAGATTAGACAAACCAAAATTTGACGTAGAAGAATGTATTGCTAGAGGATTAACATATTCAGCTGCATTAAAATGCAATCTTAGATTAGTGGTCTATGAAATAGATCAAGAGAATAATACTAAAGATATATTGTCAGCTAAAGAACAAGAGGTTTACATGGGAGAAGTTCCCATGATGACCAATAGCGGAACTTTTATAACCAATGGAGTTCAAAGAGTAGTAGTGAATCAAATGCATAGAAGTCCAGGAGTATTCTTTGATCATGATAAAGGAAAATCTCACGCAAGTGGAAAACTTCTTTTTAATTGCAGAGTTATACCGAACAGAGGTTCATGGTTAGATTTTGAATTTGATGTAAAAGATTTATTATATTTTAGAATTGATAGAAAAAAAAAAATTTTCGTAACAACTCTTTTACAAGCTTTAGCTTATTCAAAAAGCGATATAGTTAATGATTTTTACGAAAGAGAAATTTACTCTTATGATTCAAAATTAAAAAAATGGAAAACTAAATTTGATCCGGAAAATTACAAATCAAAGAATTTTTCTGAAGAAGTAATTGATGCTAAAAACAATAAAACTGTAGTTAAAATAGGTGAGAAAATTAATTTTTTAACAGCAAAAAAACTTGCAAACGACGGATTAAAAGAAATTTATGTTTCAAACGAGTCATTGTATGGAAAATTTTTACATAAAAACGTTATTATTAACGAGGAAACTTATAAAATTGGAACCGAATTAAACGAAACTATTTTGACACAATGTATTGAAAACAATGTTCATTTAATTGAAATTTCAAAAACAAATTCTATTAATAAAGGACCATACATCCTACAAACATTACTCAATGATAAAAATGAAAATAAAAACGAAGCAATTACAGAAATATATAAAATGCTTCGACCCGGAGAACCTCCAACTTTAGAGATAGCTAATCAAATTTTTAATAATTTATTTTTTAGTTCAGATAGATATGACCTTTCTGATGTTGGTAGGGTAAAAATGAATTCAAGATTAAACTTAGATTGTTCTGACAAAATATCAATATTAAGAAATGATGATATTATTTCTATTGTTAAAAAAATGCTTGATCTAAGAGATGGCAAAGATGAAGTAGATGATATTGATCATTTAGGAAATAGAAGAGTTAGATCTGTTGGAGAGCTTGTTGAAAACCAGGCTCGAATTGGAGTTTATAGAATGGAAAGAGCTATAAAAGAAAAAATGACAACTTTAGATATTGAGTCAGCTATGCCTCAAGATCTAATAAATGCAAAACCTCTTACCATTTCTCTTAAAGATTTTTTTGCAACTTCTCAATTATCTCAATTTATGGATCAAACCAATCCACTGTCAGAAATAACTCACAAAAGAAGAGTTTCTGCTCTAGGTCCTGGAGGCTTAACAAGAGAAAGGGCTGGTTTTGAAGTAAGGGATGTACATCCAACACATTACGGAAGAATTTGTCCAATAGAAACTCCCGAGGGACCAAACATAGGTTTAATAAACAGTTTGTCTACTTATTCTAAAATAAATAAATATGGATTTATAGAAAGCCCATACAAAAAAGTTAAAAATGCAGTAGTAGAAGATACGATAGAATATCTTTCGGCAATGGAAGAAACAAAATTTACTATAGCCCAAGCCAATTCAATTATAGATAAAAATGGAAAATTTAAAGAGCAACTAGTATCTTGTAGACAAAATTTAAACTTTATTTTATCAAAACCAGAAAACATAGATTACATAGACGTATCTCCAAAACAACTAGTATCAGTAGCGGCATCATTAATTCCATTTTTAGAAAACGATGATGCAAACAGAGCTCTAATGGGATCTAATATGATGAGACAAGCAGTTCCTTTATTGAAACCAGAAGCTCCTCTAGTAGGCACGGGTATAGAAAGTGATGTAGCTTTAGATTCTGGAGTTACTATAGTGGCAAAAAGAGATGGAATAATTGATAAAATTGACGGAAAAAGAATTGTTATAAAAGCTACAGATGAAAAAGATTTTAGCAAATCTGGAGTAGACATATATAATTTACAAAAATTTAAAAGATCAAACCAAAATACATGTATTAACCAAAAACCACTTGTAAGAGTTGGAGATAAAGTAAAATCTGGAGATATTATTGCTGACGGTCCATCAACTAAGATAGGTGAACTTGCTTTAGGAAAAAATGTGACTGTAGCATTCATGCCTTGGCAAGGATATAATTTTGAAGACTCAATTTTAATATCAGAAAGATGTGTGACTGACGATGTTTTCACCTCAATTCATATAGAAGAACACGAAGTAATGGCAAGAGACACAAAGCTTGGAGAAGAAGATATTACCAGAGACATACCAAATGTTAACGAAGAGTCATTAAGAAACCTTGACGAGTCCGGAGTTGTATATATTGGGGCAGAAGTTAAGCCTGGGGATATTTTGGTTGGAAAAGTTACTCCAAAAGGTGATTCAGCTTCTGGACCAGAAGAGAAACTTTTAAGATCAATATTTGGTGAAAAAGCTATTGATGTTACCGATACTTCTTTAAAAATGCCTAGTGGAAGCGGTGGAATAGTTGTAGATGTTAGAGTTTTTAACAGACATGGAATAGAAAAAGATGAAAGATCTATTACAATTGAAAGAGCCGAGATAGAGACTGTTCAGCAAGATAAAATTGTGGAAGAAGAAATACTGGAAAGAAGTATTAAACAAAGAGTTTCTTCAATTTTATCTGGAATCAAGCTAAGTAAAAAAATAAAAAATTTAGAAGCAGGAGAAATTTTAAATGAAAAAGCAATCAATGATTTAAATATTTTTGATATATTTAAATTATCATTCTCTGATCAAAAAAAAATTGAAGCCTTAAGTCAATTGAAAAAACAATACAATATAGCAAAAAATGATATCCAAGAAAGATTTGAAGACAAAGTTTTAAAAATTAAACAAGGTGATGATTTACTTCCAAGTGTAATGAAAATGGTTAAAGTTTTTGTTGCTATAAAAAGAAGATTGAGACCAGGTGATAAAATGTCGGGAAGACACGGTAACAAAGGTGTAGTTAGTAAAATTGTTCCTGTTGAGGATATGCCTTACCGAGAGAATGGAAAACCGGTTGATATAGTTCTTAATCCTCTTGGAGTTCCTAGTCGTATGAATGTAGGTCAAATTTTAGAAACACACTTAGGATGGTCATGTACCGAATTAGGAGAAACTTTAAAAAAATTGATAAACAAAAATCAAAAAAAGATTGAAAAAAATGAAAAAATTTCTTCATTTTTAAAAGCAGCTTACGGTAAAGAAATTTATGATGAATCAATAGAAAAACTCTCAAATCCAGAATTTAATGATTTATGTGAAAATATTAAAAATGGAATTCCTATTGCAACACCAGTTTTCGATGGAGCAAAAGAACAAGATGTAACAAACATGTTAGAGTTAGCAAATCTGCCAAATTCGGGACAAACTCAACTATGGGATGGTAGAACAGGTGAAAAGTTTGATAGACAAGTAACAGTTGGAACAATCTATATGTTAAAACTTCATCATCTAGTTGAAGATAAAATTCATGCAAGATCAACAGGACCTTATAGTTTAGTTACACAACAACCATTAGGCGGAAAAGCCCAGCTAGGAGGACAAAGATTTGGAGAAATGGAAGTGTGGGCATTAGAAGCTTATGGAGCTTCTTACACACTTCAAGAAATATTAACTGTAAA
>Ga0208278_1001662_pt1 | contig 10096 bp, 10 predicted proteins | sample ETN01SmetaG_FD_185794 | JGI IMG/M metagenome (GOLD analysis project Ga0208278, IMG submission 185794) | Marine microbial and viral communities from oxygen minimum zone, Eastern Pacific Ocean - ETNP2014F12-01SV259 (SPAdes) (version 2) | ecosystem: Environmental > Aquatic > Marine > Oceanic ...
AAAACAAGCAAAAAAAAGAACAGAAAAACAGCAATGGTTTGATTTCAATAAAGCAGTCATATTATTGATATTACTTGCAGTAATTGTGATATTCAGAACGGCCCTTGCGCCCACTCAAACTCCTGGGTTATCGAAAGAAGAAAAAAATGATTTGGCTGTAGAAGCAGACATTATCTTGGGTAAGTTTACTGATGGAAATGCAGAGGTAAGCCTGCTGGATTCAAATGAGCTTATGGAAGAAAAAGTTATAGGGCTGGAGCAGATGAATTATGATGAACTAAAAGACCTGCTTGGAGTAGAAAATGATTTCTGTGTCTTTTTTGAAGATGCGACTGGAGATATAATGAAAGTTAACGATATGGAAACGGGCATAGGCTCTGATAAAATTTACATTAACGGTGAGCCTTGCAAATAAATTTTTGAGGGTGTAGTGAATGAAGAAATCACAAACATGGTCAATGGACCTAATGATAGCAATGGTGATATTTATAGGCGTAATTTTTGTTTTTTATATCATTCTTAGCACCAATGGGGACAACAAGATTAGGGAGCTGAAAGACGATGCTTTAATCGTAGCAGAGAATATAAACATAACAAAGAATATAAGCCAGATTGAGGAATTGCTTGGGGAAGATTATTCAGAGTTAAAGAGAAAGTTAAGGGTTAAAAACGAATTTTGCATCTTTTTGGAGGATGAAGAAGGAAATGCAATATATTTAAGTCAAGACAGACTGGGCATAGGCTCAGAAAAAATTAAGATTAGCGAGGCGGAATGCAGTTAAAAAACAATAAAGATTTAAATCAAAAGCAAAATTTTAAAAACCAATGAAAAATAATCAAAATAAATTTAAAAAATGGCAAACAAAAAATAAAATTTTCCTTTGTGTCATGTTATAAATAAAATGAAACCAAAAAAAGATGAATGTGCTGAATGCGGAAGCAAGAATGTTTATTACAACAAAAAGAAAGAGCAGATAGTATGCAGAGCTTGTGGTGCGATATTTGAGGAAATGGCTCCAAAGAGAGAAAAACAGTTTGAGAAGGCGCATGACCAAAAGTAATTATTTCCACATAACTTTTATATCATCAGTTCTTTCATAGGGCTTAATATCAATACCTTTATGATTTCTTTTGGCAATTTTTCCCATTAAAATTCCCAACCATGCAATATTAACACCATTATCTACAAGAAATTGATTCTCTGGAACAAATAATTTAGCTTTTCTTTCCTTGCACATAATATTGCACATTTCTTGCAGTCTTTTATTGCATGCAACCCCGCCGCCCAATAGTAATTCTTTTTTGCCTGTATGCGCCATTGCTCTTTCTGCTACTTCAACTAGCATGGCAAACACAGTTTCCTGCAGGGAATGGCATAAATCCTCAATCCTGTATTTTTTAGAGTCATACTTTACTTTCAAATTTGTTAATATCCCAGAAAAGCTTACGTCCATGCCTTTTACAACATAAGGCAATTCAACATAATTTTTCCCCTTTAAAGCAAGCTTTTCAATCTTAGGGCCTCCAGGAAAGCCCATGCCAATATACCTTGCAAAAGAGTCAATAAAATTACCTATGCCCTGATCAAGGGTTTCTCCGAAAATCCTATATTTCCCAGATTCATATGCAATTATTTGTGTATTTGCTCCGCTTGCATACAACAATACTGGATCCTTAGATTTTGTCAATAATTTTCCTATTTCAAGATGAGCAACACAATGATTGACTCCAACAACAGGAACATTAATTTTTTTTGAAATATATTTTGCAAATCTTAAACCTACGATCAATGCTGGTGCTATGCCCGGGCCTTGCGAAAAAGAAACTAAATTTATATCATTTAATTTTATTTTTGCTTTTTCTAATGCATTTTTTAGAACTTTATCTTTAACTTCATCATGATGCACACCAAGTTCATGAGGTATTAAGCCGCCTTTCACTGTTTTGAAAGAGTCTGAAACATTAGCTAAAACTTTACTCCTGTCTGTAATTATGCCTATTCCGAATGTATGTGCTGTTGACTCTATTCCCAGGCATATAGATTCTTTCATATTTTAAGAGTAAAAATGTTGCGTTTTAATATTTAACTATTAAATAGATGAATTAAGAAAAATCTATAAATGAATATTATTCAATTACACTTATGAGTCTTGAAGTTTTAATTGCAAATCCAAGAACTTTCCATACTGATACAGCTAGGCCTTCATTTTTCTTTTTTTTTGTTTTTTACCAAATCATCTATTACTCCAACTTTTTTTCCACTATGCTTAACATCACTTGGTGCAAAATTCATTGTACTTGTAATGTCACACATCCAATCAGGAAGCTCATGTCCGTTTTTTCCTATATCCACCATATAACCACACTGAAGACACCCAATATATTTTCCATACACATCCCTGTCCTCATACATATCTCCCTTATCTCTTGGGCAAGATTTTAAATAAAGAGTCATATTTATCCCACAATTAGTTTCTTTGCAAAATATATTTATAAACTTTACTAAATAATCACTTGATTATTTGAGGGGACAAAAAGGGTAAACGCCGAGACTGGGAATTTCATCAGCTTTTTTGATTTTGCGAAGCAAAATCCCAGGTGAACGACCGAAGAGAAGTTCACCGCATTTTCCCAGGTTTTTTGCGTAAGCAAAAAAGCTGTTTTGAACCCAGATACCCCGAAGGGTCAGCCTTGCTTGCACATTCCAGTCGTTCCAGGGCTGTGCAATACCAGGTTATGCGATCTCGGCATAGTAAGCAATAGATTTCTAGCCCATTTATAAATATTTAGAATAATAATTATATTTTCAATTCCTTCTTCCAATATACGCAAACACTTTCTGTTTTCTTATTAGCGATTCCAACATAATTCTCAGGATTATTAATAATTTTTAATTGCTCTTTATTGAATTTTTTTAAATATTGTTTTAATGATTTTTCTTTTTTAATAATCTCCTGCAATGGTTTTTTTGTTGATTGGGCTTTTAATGTCAACTGCTTGACGGCTTCATGAGCGTCAGGATGATTATATGCCGCTAACAATATATACAATGGCTCAGCAACAATTAATCCTTTATTCATATCAAAATTTTTCTTTAAATTTTTTTCATCGACATTTAAAGATTTCATTGTCCTGTTTAATCTTTTTACAGAGATATAAAATGCAGCTAAAATTTCCGGAATAAACCTGGAAGATGCACTATTAGTCAAATCCCTTTGATGCTCTGAAATCTGGTCTGAATACAGTGTTATTATCCTGGGCATGAACTCTTTCCACAAGCTTTTGACATTCTCAAAATTTATTGGATTTCTTTTTTGTGGCATTGTTGAACTTCCAACCTGTTTTGATGTAAAAATTTCCCCGACTTCTGCTATTTCTGAACGCTGCAAGTTGCGCATATCATCAGATAAGTTTGCTAAAACACCAAAACTTTCAACAACAGCATTTACATAATCCACCATAAACTCTGCTTCCGGAATTTGTGTAGATATAGGAGAGGGTTTTAGGTTCAATTCTTGCAAAACTTGTTTTTCAAATTCTTCTGGGTTTCTGAAAAATAATGATGATGCATTATAGCTTCCAACAGCGCCTGCTATTTTCCCGCGTAAATTATTTCCTGATTTTCTTATTTTTAGAATAGAATTACCAAATCTGGAAACATACTGCGCAAGGGCAAAGCCAAATGTTATCGGGACTGCATGCTGACCGTGAGTACGCCCAACCTGCAAAGTATTTCTTTCTCTCAAAGCCAGATCTATCAATGTTTTTTCAAAATCAATTAATGCCGGAATTAGAATGCTATTAGTAAATTCCTTGCACCTTAAAGCGTCAGCAGTTGATATTATATCATGACTAGTAGCAGTAAAATGAATGAATGGTTTTGCTTCATCACTTACCCTGTTTCTTATGCAGTTTACCAAAGCCCTAACATTATGCTTTAATTTGTCTTCTTCAACATAAACCTCTTCTGCACTTATTTTTTTGGATGCTTTTTCAACCTCATCAGCAACCTTTTTGCTACATATGCCTTTTTTTGCAAGTATGTTAGTTAAAGCAGCCTCTACTTTAGCCATATGCCTAATCATTGCATTCTCGCTTAAGTAAGGCTGCAGTTTCTGGAATATTCTTTCATTCCTGCCATAATACCTAAAATCCAATGGGCTGATTGTGTCAAAAATATTCATCTTTGGCTCAAAAGAAACATCAACATTATTTGCATTTAATAAATCAATAATGTTTTTTAACAATGTACTTTCTTTATTTAAACTAATAACTATCTTATTTTTTTCTTTATTTTCTTTTATCAGATTATGTTTCTTGAATAATTGGATTGTAGAATGAACCTTTGCAGGAGAAATATCCAGTTTGCCGGCAATATCCCTAATATGTAAGCTCTCTTTTGACAAAAGCCTTAAAACTTCTATGTTCTTTTTTGTGAATATCTCAGTAAGCTCCATACTACATAGAAAATGTTCATTATTTATAAACTTTTTGGTGTTTTAGTGTATATATTGTTTGTTTTTAAATAACATTAATCCTGCTTTCAAATTAATTTCAATAATCTGATAAATTTATTATGTATTATCCTATTGCTTCCAACAATACTTCTGTCTTCAATAGTCCATTTTTTGTTATGGGTGTTGGTTGTCTTGCCGCCAGCCTCCTCAACTACCAGTTTGGCAGCTGCAACATCCCATGAATTTAAATTCAAAGTAAAATACAGATCAAACCTTTTATCCGCAATGTAGCATAGATTAAGGGCTGCGGAGCCTGAGTTCCTCAAGGCCCTGAAGGTTCCATAATTTCTGCTCAATATAGACAATGATTTTCTTGATATTCCAATATCGCTTGGCAGACTAAATCCAAGCACGCATTCCTTAAATTTCTTTTTTGTGGAAACTTTAAGCCTCTTATTGTTGAGATAAGAGCCTTTCCCCTTTTCTGCAAGGTATATTTCATCAGTGCAGGGATTATAGACAACACCCATAACAACAGAATTATTTTTTGCCAGTGCAATTGATACTGCAAAATTTGGAATCCCCGATACAAAATTGGTTGTCCCGTCAATAGGGTCTATGATCCATGTAAATTTGGATTTCTTATCGATAAAATCACTCTCTTCTGTAAGAAAATTATGTTCTGGAAATTTTTTCCTTATTGTCTTGACGATTGTTTGTTCTGAAAGGATGTCTGCCTTAGTTACTATGCTCCTAGGGGCTTTAAACTTTAGTTTATCTATTTTCCCGTAATTTTCCAGAATGACCTTGCCTGCCGCTTTTGCCGCTTTGAGCATTAAAGATTTCATAGTTACCACCTAGTTTAGAGTATTATTAATATGTTTTGGTTTGATATGAAAAATCATTGAGCATCTGCGACTGATACTGTAGAACTGTGTCCAAATCTTTCATTTAATCTTTTCATTGCATCAACCACTATATCTATTAATTCAGGACTTGTATTTTGTTGATTTCCCATTTCAATTGCTCCAGTTGTACGCTCAAGCCGGGCATAAGCTGGCCTGTGTTCCTGGAAAAAATCATCTTCGGAGAAATGTGTTGACCTTTCCATATATATCCCTAATCTTCTGACAAAATCTTTGAAAGATTCCTCAAATGACATATCACTAAAATCTTTGCTTTGTGATTTTCTCCTAAATCCCGAAATCAATTCACGATCTCCACCAGCATATACTTCAGCAACAATATACTGCAGTTCCGATGATGAATGAAGAATCTGCCAAATTCCTTCTCTTGAATTTTTTCTTGTAAATGTTTGGTCAAAACCTACAACAACATTTCCATCACAATCTCCTAGAAAAGATACAGATTGCTTTAGAGTTTCTGAAGAAATTTCATCCAAAACACCAGGATTATTTTTAAAATCATCCGGAGATTTTAACCAATTATATCTTGTATCTGCTCTTCTTAGCTCTCCTGAATTAAATAACCTAAATCCATAATCACTTTGACGAGAAATATCTCCAATTTCATCCATCAAAGTAGTTTTACCCATACCAGGTAATCCGCATGCAACCACTAAGTATTTGCTCACCATTTAGGTATAATGTTAATCATTGCGTAGATATTCCTGTAGGACTGCTTACTACAGGTGCGGGTGTATAAAGCAGTTGGTCGGGCCTTCTGCCAAAAGAATATAATCCCGCTCTCTCAAACATTTTTAAGACTTCCATATGAACAGGCCTAGGTTTTATCAATTCTCTAATGGGCATCGATTCAATTTGTCCATGTTCATTGAAATTTGTTATAGCCATTCCTGATTCTGCACCCTCTTTTAGGTATTTTACGGCTGCTGCTCCTAATTTCTGTCCAGTATAAGAATCAGAATATAAAGTTTCACCATCCCTTACATCATAAGTTGGTGTTTGTATTTTTATGTCTAATTTCCTTATATGTTCCGTAATTCTTGGGTCATCCTTTAGTCTGCCTTGCAGTAATTCTTTAATTTGATTAGCAACACCACTTAACTTTCCATGGCCAAAACTATCTTCTCCATTATCAAGATAAACTTGTTGTTCAGTGACTGGATCTTTGGTGCCTTCTGCAATAGCTATTAAAACATATGAGACTCCATTATTGCTTTTTGCTCTTTGATTATATCTATCTGCGATGAAGTCAACAGAATAATCCGGATCAACAGGTATTTCTGGAATAAATATGGCATCTGCGCCAGCAGCAATGCCTGCTTTAAATGTTACCCTTCCAACATTCCTTCCAAAAATTTCTACAATGCCTATACTGCCGTTAGCCTTCAATAAAGGAACAAAGTCTTCAAGCTTTTGTTTTGCTCTGTTAATTGCCGTATCTAAACCAAGGCTGTATGTTTGCAAATCTCCATCCATTGTTTTGGGTATGCCTATGAATGTTACATCATTTCCATAATCATTTATTAATCCAAGAATGTTTTTATATTCATTTCCAGATATAACACTTAGAGTGTCATCGCCACCAGCTGCAATTACTGCTTCAAGTCCGGCTTTTCTTACATTTTCTATTACACGTTCTGATACATCTGCTTCTTCCAAAATTTGACCATCTAACTCTCCTGTAAATCTATAAGGATTTGTTCTTGATGTTTGCAAAACCGTACCAGTTTCAGAATGTATTCCATCAACATCGGGAACACGCAAAGGAAACATATTATTAAACACTAAACCTTCCCAGCCTCTTCTTATTCCGTACACTTCCCATCCTTCATTATCTGCAGATTTTACTACAGCCTCTATTGCTGCGTTAAGGCCACCGCAGTCACCACCGCCTGTTAAAATTCCGATTTTTTTAGTCATTTAACCACCATCAAAATATCTGATTATTGGGGATTTTATATAAAATATATAAATTTTTCTTTTGAGTGTTAAATAGCTCAGAGTTAGAGATTTATAATAATGCTTTTGATGCAAGATTTTGCTTTATCCTATTACTGATATCCCCTATTTCAGCTTTAAATTCCTGCCCAGTAATCATCTCATAAGCCTTAATGTATCTTTTTGCCGCTTCTATTTTGACTTCATCAGGGATTTCAGGTATTTCACCTTCTCCAATAAAGCCTTTATTAGCTAAAAATTGCCTTACATATTCCTTGTCAAGTTTTTGCGGTTCTTTTCCCTCTGCAAATAGCTTTTCATAAGTGTCTTTGACCCAAAATCTTGATGAATCTGGTGTATGAATTTCATCAATCAATGTTAAATTTCCATCAGCATCTAAACCGAATTCGTATTTAGTATCAACTAAAATTAGATTATTTTTTGCAACTAACTCCTTTCCGAAATTATACAATTCAATAGCAACTTTTTCCATCTGCCTGTATATTTTTTCATCAACTATGCCTCTTTTAATCATCTCTTCTCCAGAAACAGATTCATCATGAGCACCCTTTTCAGCTTTTGTTGATGGCGTTATAATCGGCTTGTCAAATTTTTGATCTTTTTTCATGCCATCCGGCAATTTATTACCGCAAAAATCCCTTACACCTTTCTCATAATTATACCAAGCACTTGTTGTTGTCACACCAGTTAAATATCCTCTAACAACCATTTCCACCGGAATTAATTTGCATTCTCTTGCAACTGTAACATTGGGATCTGGAACTTGTAAAACATGGTTTTTAACAATATCCTTTGTTTTTTCAAACCAGAAAGCAGATGTTTGGTTAAGAACCTGGCCCTTGAATGGAATTGTACAAAGAACGCGGTCAAAAGCAGAAATCCTATCTGTAGTTATAATTAATCTTTTGTCTCCTAGCAAATAATTGTCTCTTACTTTGCCTTCATATTTCTTTCCAATATTAAAATTTGTTTTTTCTAAATTGAAATTTAATTGGTTTTTTAATATTTCATCATTAATCATTTTGATCCATTATTTTTTATTCCATTAATTATTATTTTTTGATTATTGTAATCTAAGTTATTGGCTTGAAAATAATATCTCGGCCTTGTAACTTTTAGCGTCTTCTGAGTTTTCTACTAAGCCTGCAAAAATTACAATATCCCCTTGGACTGCTCCTTGCAATGTTTTTTGTTTTTCAGGTATCAATTTTGAAAGCAAATCATATTGGACCTTAACCCAATCAACAACATTTTCTCTTAATGATTTTTCAGTTTGATATGTATATTGATGTGATAACGAATCTAAATCCTGCCTAAGATCAGGTCCAAAATGCTCATAACCAGTATTTAAAGCGGAAATTGCAGCGCAAACCTCATGCCCATGGACATTTCCATAATGCCCAAAGATTCCCCAGGCATTGATTCCCTTTGCCTGCAGACCTAAATCCAAAGATGCTGGAACTACCAGTCCAGATGCCTTTGGGATAAGATGAATATAATCTGCCAAGGATAACAAATCCTTATGAAATGGAGTATTGTAGGGGTCCTCGCAGGAAAAAATTCCTACCTTCTTTCCTTGCTCAATCAAATCTTTAATGTGCGGTACTGCTTGCATTATTTCACCATCCAATTTAATCATTATTCTGTTTTTAAAATTATTGACCGGTTTTGCGTCGTTATTAATTGATTTTTGTTTTTTATTGAATTCTATTTATTGGCTTCTCTTACTTTTTTACCTATCTGCTCCCTATAATTAACAAGCTTTTGCTCAAAACTATTGTCAACATTCAATATTTCTATTGCTGCTAAAGCTGCATTTGTCCCGTTGTTCAAACCAACCCACAAGCCGTGGTCAGAGTGCTTTAACAGATTTAAAGAAGCTTCTGCTTTGTCATCATTATCCATCAATAATGGGCAATAAATAATTAATTGGTCTTTTTTTTCTATTGATTCATCAAAATAAACAAATTGTATGTTAACTGCATTGCCTATTATCTGCTCTGAATGAGAGTGATTAACTCCAAATTCTCTTAAAATTTCTTCTGCTTTTTTGAAAGCCTTACCATTTTTATCTCCAACCAAAACAACCTTTTTTAGAGCTTTAAGGATTTTGACGGCTGCATGCGCTGCAATTTCCGCTTTTCCAACTCCGACGCTTAAAACAGGAATTCCCGGAGGCATCTGCATAATTGAAAGCAAAGCATCTAAGCCTTGGTAACTGCCTTGGCATGGAACACCTATTACAGGCCTTATTATCTTTGCTGCAACAACACCAGGCAAGGCTGCTGCAAGGCCTGCTCCAGAAATAATGACTTTGTAGTCTTGCCTTAGTATGTTATCAACATCTTCCGGAGTCTTATGTGCGCTTGCTATCTTTAGCTCATAGCTTATTTTTTCTTTTTTGAGAATCTTTAGAATGTTCCTGTAAGTAGCTTCATCTGATTTTGAGCCGAATATAACTAAAACATCTGTCATTGAAACCACCTATTTTAATATCTTATATTTTTGATAATTCTCATTCATTAATAAGTTTTTTGTTATATCAACAGCAATTTTCTTAGCATTTGTTTTTTTGTCAAAATACATTGTCCACAAAATGCCTTTTTCAAGTTTTTTAATATTTGTAAAGCCCAATCTATCCTTTAAAGTTGATAATAAACCAGAGCCATTATCTAAATCTTGTATTAAAACATTAATTTTTTTAAAATTCGTTTTTTTGGTTTTTTTATTTTTATTATTATTGTTGTTTATTGA
>Ga0208278_1001663_pt1 | contig 10084 bp, 12 predicted proteins | sample ETN01SmetaG_FD_185794 | JGI IMG/M metagenome (GOLD analysis project Ga0208278, IMG submission 185794) | Marine microbial and viral communities from oxygen minimum zone, Eastern Pacific Ocean - ETNP2014F12-01SV259 (SPAdes) (version 2) | ecosystem: Environmental > Aquatic > Marine > Oceanic ...
GAGCCCAGTTTTATTGCTTTGACTGGAATTATCGTTGCCTTCTGAGTTGTATGTTCCAAGAAGTAATCCGTTCAAACTGATTGCCGGATTGAATGAAGGTGAAAGGCCAGTGGCTGTGGAGATATTGTTTAATTGAGAGTTTTTTCTCCTCGATTCTAGTTTTTTGATTCTTTGCTCAAGCTGCTTAATATCTTCACGGGTTTTATCCTTTGATACTGCGTGAGCATGAATTGATGGATAGAAAAACCCGATTAAAAAAAACAGGATTCCAAAGAGCTTCATATTGTTCCCCTTAATGAACTAAATTGACTGGTAACGCTCACACCACACCGCATCATTTTTCTCAAATGGCGTTTTTAGTGATGGAGAATTTTTAAATTATGGAAGGACTTATAAAACAAACGGGGGGCCGCGGTTATAAAAACCTGGCAATAAATCTTCAGACTTTAAAAGGGGTCGCTGAAAGGAGGTGTTGCTGAAAGAAAAAACGTGCGCAATATAGGTTTTTTCATTTTTGTCAACTTTGTGTAATTTAGTCCAATTACAGGGAGAGCAGCTATCATGTGATTCGCTAAAATCATGATCGTGATCGTGTAGTAATTCAGAGTAACCTGTCATCCCAACAAAACACAGAAGTACAAGCACAACCACGAAACGGCTAAAAAATGTTTGTGTTTTATTACGTTGCATTAAGTGATGTTATTAAGATGTCTGTAATTAAAAAAACCAATCCTCATATATAGAGTAAATTCAATTCATTAGGATTCAAAAATTATTTCTCAATCACATCCATTGAGGTGAATCTCCTTCTTGGTTCCGTGGCTAAACTCTCACGGCTGAACTCATCAATGACCGTGAGTATCCGGTATGAACGATTGTCATGCGTTCGATTATGAGCAAAATCATACGACCACACATGATTCTTAAACTCAGGCCGCTTACGAACACATGAACCATCATTCTTCCATCCACTCGTTAGAGATCAAAATTCCTGAGAAAAACACTCCCTTAAATTAGTGTTTATCTAAGGGTGTCAATGCCGACCTCGAGACCATCGTTCCATCCGTCTGGTAACATTGAGTTCAGGCCTTTGTCTCGTCGGGTTTTAGAAAGGTTTGTCATTAAGTGAGCGTTACAGCTTAGGCAAATCCAGCCTTCCCCAGAAAATATCCAGCATTCTTCCTCTACCCAGTCCTGTGCTTCTTCCTTGGTGTTTTGCCATTCTCCATTCTCAAGGCAATCCTCAGCTATTCGGGTATGACATACTACTGAATATTGATTATTTTTCTCTAAGAACATCGCGACTCTCATTTCTTACTTAAAATAACCCGGAACTCAAGGATAACATTAAAATTATGATTACCAATAAAAATCAATCCTAGCTTTTTTAAAATTTAACTGCAAGCATAACATCATTGTTTATTTATATTTAGAGCGATAGAACGTGGCATCAGGTTTCCCAAAGGGTCCATTGGCTTCGATGTTAGTTTTGTTACCTTGGCTGATTGTGTGCCGTTTTTAAAATTCTTGGCATTCTCAAAATCATTTATCCTTAAATATCAAATATTTATGATATTTCTAGATATTTATTTATATTCTTTGAATCTTATATAGACATTAGTATATATTATGTCTAGAAAATAGGGAAACCCAAAAAAGATAATTTAAGTTCTCATTTGATTTATATGAAGGAGAAACAAAATGTTTCAGAATATTATTAAGCCCCGAACCGCAGGAACCATGGGGTTAGCAAAGGCAAGTAATAATTGCTGAATCCCTAAATTTAAATATAGGATCAAAAAATGAAAAACGTGGCCAAAATGGAGGATTATCTTTCAATAGGAGAACTATCCAAGTTATCCGGGGTAGGCATCCATTCGCTGAGAGTTTGGGAGAAAAGATACGGAGCTCCTATCTCAAAGCGTCTTCCCTCGGGACACAGAAGATACCCAAAAGACGAGGTACCTCGATTAAGAGCCATAACGAGGGCTCTTGAATCTGGCTACCGGGCCAGTAAGGTTGTCACAAGAACTCTGGAAGAACTGCAGGGCTTGTTAAATGTCCAGAATCTCATTGAGGAAAAGCCCGAACAACCTGATTTAACCTATGGCCAGGTATCCAGAGAACTTACCATTGAAAAGTGGATCGAGGCTGTTCATCAATACGATGATGAGTTACTCAACCAGAATTTCTTTGAGCTATGGAACAAAGAAGGTCCTTTAACCTTCATTACAGATTGTGTTGCCCCGTTCATTGAAAGATTGGGAAACGGCTGGGCGGACAAAGAACTCACTATATCTCATGAGCACTTTGCCACCGAAATACTAAGTGATTTCTTGTCTGCTAAGTGGCGCCAGCTAAATATTCGTAACAATGGTCCTACGGTAGTTCTTGCCACCTTACCGGATGAAACTCACTCACTGGGTCTACTCATGTGCGCCGTTGTTACGAGCATGGCAGACTTTAAAGTCGTCTACCTCGGAATCAATTCTCCAATAGAAGAAATCATCAAAACCACTGAGAGTTGCCAAGCACAACTTCTTTGCCTGAGTCTTTCAAGCTTCATTGATCCTATTGATGCAGAATGTAACCTGAAACAAATAAGAAAAAACCTAGACAAAGAAATAAGTATGGTCGCTGGGGGAAAAGGAGCTATCAATACTGCTCCCGAAATTAATCGACATAACAGCTTCTCAGATTACTACGAATGGATTACTCAATTTAATATACAAAGTAAATGAAAGAAGGCAATTAATGAAAGTCTTGGTCACAGGTGCTACCGGATTTATTGGGAAAGAACTTTTAAGGCATCTGAGTTTTAAGGGTTTTGAAATAAATATCTTAACTAGAAACCCCAAGCAAGCACGTTCAAAGCTATCGATTCCCTGTAGTGTATATCAATGGAATCCAGAAAAAGAATCCCCTGACATAAAATCGTTTAAGAATGTAAAGGCTGTCATCCACTTAGCCGGAGAAAACATAGCCAGTGGCAGATGGACTCAAAAAAGAAAAGCCCATATTAAAAACTCCCGAATATTATCCACCCAAAGGTTGGTGAAAGCGATTGAAAAATTAGAACACAAACCAGACGTGTTGGTTTCTGCTTCTGGAATTGGATTTTATGGCGGTTCTGGTAACAAGTTGCTAACAGAAGACATTCCTCCGGGGACATGCTATTTGGCAAAAGTCTGCAAGGACTGGGAGGAAGAAGTTAAGAAAGTGCAGGAGTTTAATGTTAGAGCAGTTTCACTTCGTACGGGAATGGTACTTGGAAATGAAGGAGGAGCTATGGGGAAAATGCTTCTTCCATTCAGAATGGGATTAGGGGGAAGATTGGGAAACGGGAATCAATGGATGAGCTGGATTCATGTAATCGATCTTGCTCGAATGTATATCCATGCTATTAAATCACCATCTATTAAGGGCGCCTATAACGCAGTCAGCCCAAATCCTATCTCTAATTCCGAATTTACTAATACTCTTGGGAAATTTCTGAACCGACCTACTTTATTGTCCATTCCAAGCTTTGTCCTAAGATTACTTTTTGGAGATATGGCTCAAGCTCTTCTTGCCAGTCAAAATGTTTCACCTGAAAAAATTTTAAGCACGGGTTTTCAGTTCAAATATGAAAGCTTAAATTCTGCGTTAATGCAAATTGTTAGTCGATCAAATCAAGAGATTCAATTTTGAGGAAGTTGAAAAGCTCCGCCAACAATTTCCAGATATTGAAATAAATTATGCTTGGCCATTTGACATGAAACACGTTGCTAGGTTGTTCGCAGATCAGATAACTAATTTTTCAAAACCAGTCGCCCAAACCATTAACTAACAGGTGTAGGATGTATTCTCAAAAATATTATATTAAAGGAAGAGATCTGGTTGGACTTCGTAAAGCGTTCATGAGAGGCGTTGTTATGGCGTCAATTTTATTTCTACTATTGGTCGGTTTTCCCAGACCCGGGCACTCCGTAGATTGGAACGATAAAACCTGGATAAATTCAGGTTGTCCAAATGGCGTTTTAGGCAACTGGCTTTCTCAAAATGATGAAAATAAGTTATCCATAGAAAATAACCGGATCATCACTAGAACTTTGGATAAAAAAGAAACGTATTACTCCTATACGGGAAACCCGCTGACATCAGGAAAAAGGTTCATTAGATTATCCTTAGAGCAAATGAATATCAATGAAGCAACCCAAATGCATTTAAAAATAAGGCCTCATTTAACACATTCATTCCAAAGTTCAAAGGTTGCCTCTTCGGAGTCTTCGGAATGCCTCATTAAGGTTTTTTATTTCGAATCTGAGAAAGATGCTAAGTTTGGTAAATATATAAGCTGGGATATATATAAAAGGTCGAATTAGAAATATTGAGGAACCAGAACGAATCCTAAGGGGATTTCAGTATTTGGTCTAACTTTCGTTTAGTTTGTCAGCAAACTGGATAGCCAGAATTCACGTTCAAGATAGATTAAATATTTTTTTAAGAGAATAAAGTGGAATACGTTCAGATAACTAACATATTGGCATTACTAATCATGGCACTGGTCATTGGCTGATTCATCATTCCGACCGAGGATCGCAATGCCAGCAATGAGTTTCAAGCATTGCTGAAAGACAACGGAGCCCAATGCAGTATGAGCCGTAAGGGAGATTGCTGGGATAACGCTGTAGCGGAGAGTTTCTTCCACACATTAAAGGTGGAGTTGATTCACGGAAAAACTTACAATACTCGTCAGGAAGCCAAGACGGCTATTTTCGAAAATATTGAAGGGTTTTACAATCGGCAACGCCGCCATTCCTATCTCGGTTATCTCAGCCCAGAAGACTTCGATAAAAAAATGCGGCTTAATTAACTGTCCACTAATATCGGGAAGATCAGCTTAGAGATGAGCTTTTAAACGGAGAGACATTCTATACTCTTAAAGAGGCAAAAATCATGATTGAGAGGTGGCGTGTTCATTATAATACTAAAAGACCACATACGAGCCTAGGGCATAGGCTACCTGCACCGGAGACGATACAGATTTAAAATACAACTATGAATTATGAAAACTGAATCCTAAACCTAGTATAAATAACGGGGTCTGGTCAATTGTTGCCAAAGAAGCTATCCTTTGTACAGGAATAATTAACATTGTGAAAGGGGGCAGAATGAAAACATTTTTTCAAACTAATGAAGAATGGAGTTACCTGATCCTCAGAGTGATGCTGGGAATTGTGATTTTCCCTCATGGAGCGCAAAAGCTCCTAGGTTGGTTTGGTGGGCATGGCTTTGACGGGACGATGGAATTCTTTACCGGTAAGCTGGGAGTTCCAATGGTCATAGCGTTTATGATTATTATCGGCGAATCATTGGGCTCCTTGGGGCTGATCGCCGGCTTTATGACTCGATTATGCGCTGTCGGTGTCCTTTGCATTATGTCTGGGGCAATTGTAATGGCACATTGGTCAAATGGATTTTTTATGAATTGGTTTGGGAATCAGGAGGGAGAGGGATTTGAGTATCATCTCTTAGCCATTGGGATCTGCTTGCCACTGATTTTATATGGCGGCGGAAAACTTTCCGTGGATGGTTGTATTTCCGGGCGATTTTTTAAAAAATTAAATGCGTAAAAAAATAACAGGCGGACTCAAGTCGTAAGTGTAACCATTAGTAAAGTCTTCTTTTTGAAGAATAGCTCATAGATGGAGGAGATCAATGCGACCTTTCTATACATATAGATTAACTCAGGAATATTAACCATTTGTTAATTTACTGTTAACAATTTTTAACTTAAACCCCCCAGATATTTTTTTTATTTTAGGCTAACCATGACAATTAAATACCTAGCTATAGCGTTCTTGATCACGGGCTTCCTTGTAGGTGCTGCTTCTGCTGAAAAATTAAAATATATTGAAGAAGAATTTGTGAACGGCGGATCAATTTCTGGAGAGGTCGCATATAAAGGACCTCCTAAAGATGTTCGCATAGATTTAATGAAAGAAAAAAATGGAAAAACGTGCTCCAAGCATCCGGAGGCTAGAGACGGAATAAGGTTTGATCATAAAATTCTAAGATCAAACGAGTTATTGCAAAATGCAGTAGTATTTATAGAGAACATTAAAAAAGGAAAAGCATGGGGGAAAGGGGGAGTTGATGGGGAGAATGAAGAGGTAGGCTTTACGAATTTTCATTTTAAAAACTGCGATATTTCTCCAAAAATAACTATTGTAAGGAAAACAGATAGAAGAGAAATAGCCGGCAACTTGACCGTGACCACCCATGACGGAGGGGTGTTGCACAACCCTATCGGTTATTTGGTGGCTGGTGCAAGCCGAAAAGTCCTGTTTAATAAACCACTATCCTCAATGGTTTTAATCGCTGATGCAACAAAATCATTAAAACGACTTAAGAAGAAGGATAAACATTTCTTTTTGCAATGCGGTCAGCATAATTATATGGAAGCTGAGGCTAGAATTGTTTGGAATCCTTATTTTTCGGTTACAGATTTAAACGGGTCTTTTAAATTGAATCAAGTTCCAGTTGGAAAATATAAAGTAACGGCTTGGCATCCATACGCAGGAGAACATACTCAGGAAATTATCGTTTCCAAAGGGGTCGAAAGCAATGTCAGTTTTGAAGTAAAATGAAAAACTTAGTTCAAACAGATACTGGATAGCAAAAAGACAAAATCAAAAAAGGACAAATTATTTTTACATTTGAAAGTGAAACAGATGGACATACTAAAGCAGATATTATTTGTAAATATATAATTGGGGTACGCAACGGATGTTTCCGCAAGTCTAATTAAAATAAATGAGATTACACTATTTGCAACATGTGCCTTTTGAAGGTTTGGGGACCATTGAAAGTTGGGCAAAGGCCAACGGATATCAAATAACAGTGACTCGTCTTTTTGATCAAGACCCTCTTCCTATGGTCGACGACGTTGATTGGCTGATTGTCATGGGGGGACCTATGAATATTTATGAAGAGGGGAAACATCAATGGCTTGTTCATGAAAAGCTGTTCATCGAAGAATGCCTGAAAAAAGATAAATTTATTTTGGGCATCTGTCTTGGCGCACAATTAATCGCGGATGTTCTTGGGGGAAAGGTTGTAAAAAATCCAGAAAAGGAAATCGGCTGGTTCCCTGTATCGCTGACAGAAGAAGCTCAAGAAGACTCTGTTTTTTTTAAAGGAATTCCTTCGTCATTTATGGCATTTCACTGGCATGAGGACCGGTTTACTCTACCTAAAGCTTGTACAAGGATGGCTGAAAGTGAAGGATGTCTCTATCAGGCATTTGGGTATGGTGGTAGAGTGGTAGGTTTGCAATTTCATATTGAGTCAACCTGTGAAGGGGTGATGGAACTTGTGCGACACTGCGGGGGAGAATTTTTAACGGGTCGTTATGTGCAAAGCCCAGATGATATGGTCTCTAAAGCTGTCTACTTTAATGAAATAGCGAAAACTCTTGAAACCTTTCTCTGTAACTACCAAAAGACCATGTTAGATTATCAGTAGGTCCTCGGTTCGATCCCGAGACGGCCCACCATTTAAATCAATGGGTTACAGTTTAGGCTGTAGCCCATTTTTTATCCGTGTAGGCACTATGTAGGCACGAGAGATCAAATATGGTATGAATCGCATCGAAGTCAGGTCGCAAAATGGAAACTCGCATCTAGGCCACCTGTTTAAAGATGGACCCAAACCCACTGGATTGAGGTATTGCATAAACTCCGCGTCATTGAGATTCATACCCGCAGATAAAGTTGAGGCGGAAGGCTACGAGGAATTCGCGTCTCTGTTTAATGGCGCTAAATAGCAAGTTTGATTATCTACAACTGATAAAAATAAGGACTGCCTGATGACTGACCATAGTTCCAAAGGAGAACGCATTCTACAAAGAGAGTTTGGCACAACACGCAGGGCTTCGGCTTTTTATGAGAAACAAATGCTGGATCACCTGAACCCCACCATGCGTGAGTTCATTTCACACCGGGAAATGGTTTTCATTGCCACCGCAGATTCTAAGGGCGAATGTGATTCCTCTTTCCGTTCGGGAAAACCGGGATTTATCCGGGTGATCAATGAGAAGATTCTTGCCTGTCCTGAATACAGAGGCAATGGAGTGATGGCAAGCCTAGGCAATATTCTCGAAAACCAGCATATCGGTTTGATGTTCATCGATTTCTTTGAAAGCACCGTAGGACTGCATGTGAATGGAACAGCCCGGATTGTAGGAAATGAAGAGTTTCTGGAAGTTGACGGTCTTGCGAAAGAACTGAAAGAAGACATTCAGGAACCGGGGGGAAGGAATCCAGAGCGATGGATATTTGTAAAAGTAGAAGAAGCTTATATCCATTGCTCAAAACACATTCCCCTGCTTAAAAAACTTGACAAAGAAATCCGCTGGGGAACAGACAAGGAAATTTATAAAGGCGGAGACTTTTTCAAAGCAAAAGATTACAATCGATCTTCATCCTAACTAAAACTGATTATTAGGCATGATACCCACTCGCCCTCTGGGCAAAACAGGCGCACGAATATCCATCCTGCAAATGAGTATTTATACTGGGTATAAGTGCTGTCAATTTGTGCTTGTGTAGACTGTGGGTTGAGTAATACTGCCCTACATATTCCTATTCTTACCCACCAATAAATATGGAAGTTTCCTTCTACGTCGTGCCGGGCCTACAAGTTTCCCGAGGCAGCATCCTTCAATATTGCCTTATCCAGGCTCAAATCCGCTACCAATCGCTTTAACCGAATATTCTCCTTCTCCAATTCCTTAAACCGCTTGGCTTGATCTACTCGCAATCCACCATATTCTTTACGCCAGCTATAAAGGTTTATCTATCACTCTCATCACAGTGCTCACCCCAACCCTCAGTTCGGTTGCAATTCTTCTTATGCCTTTACCGGTTGATCTGAGTTCTCTGATTTTGCTTTCGACTACATAAGGCACTCTGGGTCTACCCAGCCGCTGGCCACGGTTTTTTGCCTCTTTCAAACCTGCTTTGACTCTTTCCTGAATCATGCTCCTTTCAAATCCAGCGAAAACATCAAGCATTTGAAACAGCATTTTTCCTGCGGGTGTGGTGGTATCCACACCCTGCTTGTTGATGAACAAGTCAATATTTTTGGAATGGAGTTGATCGAGGAAACTTATGAGTTGTCGAAGTGATCGACCTAAACGGTCCACGTTCCAGACCATAATCAGATCAAAATCCCCCCGTTTTACGCCATTGAACATTTCATCGAAGCCAGGTCCTTGACCTCTACCTTTGGAGGGGTTGATATTCTGGTCCACGAATTCCCGGGCTATCTGCCAGCCTTTTTGGTCCGCGATTTTTCTAAGTTCATGTAGCTGGTTTTCTGTGGTCTGGCCATCTGCGCCCAATTTCGCGTACAAAGCGACCCTTTCTCTTTTCTTGCTAATATTTCCCGCTGCAAACCTAATCTTTTCTTCCATTGTTTTTCCTCCAAAGCGTGCTGACTGAATCAGCGTTGATAAATAGTGTTCTAAAACTAAATATTATTAGAACATCAAAATCCAATATGTACCATAATTAATTAATATTCGAACACTAATTAAAGCTATTAAAATGGGTTATTTGACTGTTTTAGGATTAAAACTGGAGAGCTGTTCTAATAATATATAATTTTAGAACATCTCGGGCGAAAAGTAACTAGGGATAAGTTTTTGGGAGAGATCAAAAAACTCAGGAGCAATATAATTTAAAATACTTCAACTTTTGCCTATTTACTGGACCCCTGGTGGGTAAAGAAAAGTACCAAAATACTCGTCAGGTTCCGCAGAAGGTTTGGTAGGGGATGTTGGTTGCCGGAGCGGGTTCGGCATAGGCTTCGTTTCCCTCAACTTCTTCGAAGGGACGGGTCAGAATGATCAGCAGTTTTGAGAAGGCCGTCATATCTGCTTGGTCGGTTGCGGCTGCAAGGGCTTCCTCAACTTTATGGTTCCGTGGGATATAGATTGGGTCGACCCTGTCCATTGCTTGGGCCGTTTCCTCTGTTGCAACGACCTCCTGCTCCAGGCGTTTTCGCCAACGCGGTTCCCAACCCACAAACCACTAAA
>Ga0208278_1001671_pt1 | contig 10050 bp, 7 predicted proteins | sample ETN01SmetaG_FD_185794 | JGI IMG/M metagenome (GOLD analysis project Ga0208278, IMG submission 185794) | Marine microbial and viral communities from oxygen minimum zone, Eastern Pacific Ocean - ETNP2014F12-01SV259 (SPAdes) (version 2) | ecosystem: Environmental > Aquatic > Marine > Oceanic ...
GTTTCATCCAGAATTGATGTAATGCTCTTCAATCGAGATGACATTGATGCTAGTTCTGCATTCACTTCATTTACCCTGAATGAAACTTCACCTAAAAGTGATGAAACTTCTTTAATATCAAATGAGATATCTTGTATGCCTACTGAAACTGCATCAAGTTTCTCGTTTGCTAATGGATCTGTAAAGGGTACAGCTGACATACCAACAATTGGTACTCTGAAACCTTGTGAGATGTGCTCTGCCGGAATAATATTAACAGTTGTAAGACTAAGATTCTCTTGGATCCCAACATCCTCAACCACATCGAGAGTTGTTCTCCAAGATGGGGCTTGAGCGTAGAAATCAACAGCAGAAGAAGCTGCAAGTGAACCAGCATAAGCTGTTGCATCTGATGGAGGAGTAAATTGGATAGAGGCAAGCCATATACTATTGGCTGGAATAATGATAGGCATATCTTCCACTATAGAGATTACACCTCTTATCTCTCCATCATAGAATCCAAACCATGGAAAGACGATTTCTATGCCAACCAGTGTAATTGGGTAACTGCTATTCAAGTTCCAGATAGAAATATCTATCGCATTACTTTCACCAGGTGTTATCAATTCCTTGACGGTTGCCGATGACAATATCAGGCCAGAATATGGGATACGCTCGAGAGCAGCCCATCTAATGTTCGCTCCTCCCTCTAAAAATGATGATATACCGTAGACATCGTTATAGTGTTCTGCACTCACGGTAATAATATAGACTCCTTCCGAAGGGAGTACAATCTCAGCTATACCATCGATATTTGTTTTATTTTCCCCAATTAGGGTGTAGTTGAGTGGAGTGTATATTCTAACAGTTGCATTTTCGATTTGTTGAGTTGTAATTACATCAAAGACGTTTAATTGTATAGATGGAGGCAAAGCATATCTCATATGGATGCTATATCTACCAACTCCGTACATAGAGTCTGAATGCTTTACTTCAATGTAATAGGTTCCATTTTCTAAGATGTCACGTTTTATAGTTTCGTAACCCCAGGTCAGAATAACTGCCTTAATTGTACCATTTGATTCTTCCGATGAATAAAGGGTAAAGAATGCACTCATAGCTATGCTTTGATTAGATACCTCTATTACAAACGAATCTCCAGCAGTCGCATTAAACTTGTACCAGTTTATGGCTCCAGGTGTAGATATGACTCCATCAAGCCAAGTGTTTAATTCAATTTCTATTGCGTCGGCACCGAATTCGTCTTGAGCGTAGATTGGTAAGGTTATTTCTGATGTAATTAGACTAAATAAGATTAAAATTGATAAGATTATGACTAGTTTTCCATTTTTTACCATACATTTCTTCATAGTATAATATATTATAAATACATTCATTGATTGTTATAGATACTATTCAAATTTGGTGAAATTGTTTGTTATTTGTTTAACACAATGCTAAAATACTTTACTTTATTCTCCAGATGTAGTATAAAACATGTCGATAATTTCACCTTTATTTGGTCTGCCAGGAGGAGGTGCATTAGATAATCCAATTTGGTATATTATAATGTATTTGCCGATACTCCTATTCTTCTTTTATGGACAGAAAATGCAGTCTTGGATGATGTTAAATGATGTCTCAAAATCTCTTAATCGAATCAAGGTCATGAGAGAAGATACAAAGAAAGAGGCGGTAGATTATATCAAGAACGTTTTAAATCCAAAAAATGATCCTGATGAGAGAATAGATGAATTCCTTGAGTACTTCACAATTATGCCCGTGGATACTGATCCGTCAGGAATAATGAATAAGATAGAACACCTTATGCTAATTAGAGATGGACGCGTAAAAGAGGAGATAATGATGATGGGTCCCAAAGCAGATAAAGTTCAGATAAGTATTGCTGAGAATATGCTTGAAGTTGCTTCATCAATGAATCTCATCTTCAAGATTGTGAGACATTTTTACATAATGGGGAAAAAAACTTCCAGTATCTATGTGCTGGCTCAACTCCAGATGCTTATGCCGCTCATTCTGCAAGAGGCAGAGGCACTCACTAATGCAGTTGATACATTCAAGAAAGCCCAACCTATTGGAGATGGAATAGGTGCTATGGTTGCTGGAAAATTAATGCTAAAAACTAAAAAGAAGCAAATAGCGAAGGACACTGTCTATTCTGTATCAAAGTACAATGGTAGAACTCTCCACCTTATCAAGGCTGAAGGACCAGCTGGAACAGTTGGCCAGCCAGGGGTGGCAGTTGAAAAGGTTATTGGAGAAATGGGAGAAAAGGTGGATACAATAATTATGGTGGATGCAGCATTGAAGCTTGAAGGTGAGAAAACAGGTGAAATAGCTGAAGGTATTGGAGCAGCAATAGGTGGGATAGGTGTAGACAGGTATCAGATAGAAGCTGTTGCTACAAAAAATGGAATACCACTTTACGCGGTCGTGATAAAGCAATCGTTAACTGAAGCGATTTCCATTATGAGAAAAGATATTGCTGAAACCTTTGATAAGGTGAATAAAAGAGTGTACAGGATCATGGATGAGAAGACCAAAAAAGGTGATAAGATTCTCATTGTCGGTGTGGGCAATACTTTTGGGGTTGGTCAGTAGTTGGGTACGAAATATGCAAAGCCCATTAAAAAGCCTAATAAAAAGCCTAAGTTTAATGTGTATACAATAGAGGTGTGCCCCTCCTGCAACTTCAAAACAAAAAGACCATTTGAGTCAGGTGACTATGTCTTTCAAGAATCTGCAGAATGCTCACATTGCAAAAAGGCGAAAGGCAGAATTGAAATGATCTACGCTGAACCAATAAAGAAGTCTTAGTAACAGTTAAGTTATTATTACCGTACCTGTTTCTGTTGGTATAATAGTATGCTCGAACTGTGAAACATACTTACCTTTCTTTTCAACAAGGATAGAATAGCCCTTAAGAATCCTTCGACTCACAAGCTCATCGATAATGTTCTTCAGTTTTTCTTTTTTAAAGAGGGAAAGATACCAACGGGGAGCGAATGGTAAAGTTTTACGTCCATTCCATATCTCTTCTATTAACAAGTCTAGGTGTTTCTTTCCAGTCTTCTTCCGAGAAACAAGAGCAAAAATACGTGGTGCGCCACCATCAATTACTAGACCATCTCCCTCTTGAAGAGTAAGGAAAGGCTCGATTGCATAAGATGTACCTGCGTTGAGGCGAGGTGTTCCCGGTACCCATACGTTAGGTATTGATACACCAGCATGAATGGTGTACTGGTCAGTTGAATGCCCAGTAAGGTTTGAAATAGGTCTAAATCCCCATCGTTCAGCTGTTTCAGATATTACTCGTCCTATTTCTCCGGCAGATACATCTCTTTTTACTTTCTTGATCGCTGCTTTAAGAGTCTCTTTTGTTGCTTGATTTAATACATCATAATCAGAATTGTAAGAAATAGTAGTAGCTGTATCTGCAATATATCCGTTAATATGTACTCCCAAATCGATCGTGACTAAGTCGCCTTCCTCAACTATTTCGGCGTTGTCATCCAAACCAGCTGTACAATGTGCAGCAACCTCATTTATGGATACATTACAAGGGAAGGCTAGTTCACCTCCAAGTTTCTTTATTTTCCCTTCAACCATATCACATATTTCTGATATACTTTGATTAACAAGATTATGATTCTCCACCATTTCACGGGTCTTTACAGCTATTTGTCCCGCCTTAATCTGATCTGAATGAACTGACAAGGTTTACAAACCATCATACATTATGTTATTATATTAATTGTTCAGTAAAAAAGAAGAATAAAACAGATTGAAAAAACGATTTAAAACAGCAGCATTAGGTGGAACCTTCGACTTCATCCATAAAGGTCATCAGGTTCTTTTCTCAAAGGCCTTTGAGTCTGCTGAGAATATTTTAATCGGTGTGACAACTGATGATTTTGTGGTACGACTTGGAAAGAAGATAGATCACAACTTTAAGGATAGAGTAGAGAAGTTAAGAGATCATCTAGACCAGATCTTCGGTGATAGAGATTTCCAGATAGTTCCACTCGATGATTATTTTGGGGTTGAGATTTATGCAGATAATGTTGAAGTCATTATAGCCAGTCAGGAGACTTCATCAAAAGTAATTGAGTTCAACAAGAAAAGGGCAGACCAAGGATTTAATCATCTCCATCTGGTGGTTGTAAATACCGTCTTGGCGGATGATGGGAAACCAATATCTTCCAATAGGATCAGGAGAATGGAAATAAATGAAGAAGGACATCTACTCAATAAATGATTAATCTTTATAACGTGTCTTAGACTTCTGTTTCTGAGTATGCCAGACAATACGGAGTTCATTGTAACACCGTGGCAAGTAGATGGTGAAGTTGATTACGATAAGCTCATTAAAGAGTTTGGAACCAATAAAATAACATATGATCTTATAGACAGATTAGCAAAACATACCGGCGAAATTCATAATCTTGTGAGGAGAAAGATATTCTTCAGTCACCGAGATCTAAATTGGATTCTTGATAAATACGAAGCCAATGAAAAGTTCTTTTTGTATACTGGAAGAGGCCCATCAGGTCACACTCATCTTGGTCACCTTGTCCCGTGGCTCTTAACACAGCACTTACAAGAGAAGTTTGGTGTTGAATTATATTTTCAACTTACTGATGATGAGAAGTTCCTCAATAATCCCGATTTGGCACTGGATGATACACTGAATTATACATATGAAAATGCTCTGGATATCATTGCTTGTGGCTTTGACCCAAAGAAAACTTTCATATTCTCAGATATGGAGTATAGTAAAACTCTTTACAATATCGCTATTAAAGTAGCTAAACACATCACATTCTCCACGGTGAAGTCTGTATTTGGGTTTAAGAATAGCACCAATATAGGCATGACTTTCTTCCCAGCAATTCAGGCAGCTCCCTGTTTTCTGCCATCAGTGTTAAAGGGGAAGAATATCCCATGTTTAATACCAGCAGCTATAGATCAAGATCCCTATTGGAGGGGGATCGCCAGAGATATTGCTCCAAGACTTGGTTTCTACAAGCCTGCTCAGATTCATTCAAAGTTTCTTCCAGGATTGGGTAAAGGAGGTAAAATGAGTGCAAGTGAACCTGAAACTGCGATATTCACAGTGGATTCTCAAAATGTGGTTCATAGAAAAATTATGAAGTCTTTTACAGGTGGCAAAGCAACTGTACAAGAGCAGAAGAAGGAAGGCGGAACACCGGAAATTTGCCCGATCTTCCAGTACTACACAGTATTCCTTGAAGATGATAAGGAAATCACAGAGATTCACCAACGATGCAAGTCAGGAGATCTTCTCTGTGGAGAAGATAAACTCCATCTTTCTGAAGTGATTAAAGTATTCCTCAATAATCACCAAAAGAAACGCAAGGAAGCAAAAAAAATACTAGAGAAGTTTATGTTACGGGATTAAGATGATTAATCCTTAAATTACAGCCACAAAAAGAATAATGTTTGACAGTGATGGGTGTGGCCAAACCTCTGCATAACCTCGAAAAAAGAATTTTAAAATCTCTCAATAAAAATAAGGGGGGTTTACTTGAAAAGGTTGCAGAAGAAGCAAAACTAAGTCTAGATCAAACTAGAAGGGCGGTGGAATGGCTCAAAGCAAAAGGGATGGTGAAAACTGAAATTGAGCAATCAAAGATATTTTTTTTAGATATCAAAGGAAGAAAAGCTGTAAAAGAAGGTCTTCCTGAACGTAGACTTGTAAACCACATTACTGATATGAAGGGAAAAGCAATTTTAGCTGATCTGAAGAAAAAGTATAGGACTACGCCTCAAGAGTTTTCAGCTGCTTTTGGAAATGCGAGTAAAAAAGGTTGGATAGGCATTACTACTGAGAATGATATAAGGATAGTAAAGGTGAAACAATTAGTTAAAAGAACACCTGAAGAAGGTCTCTTAATAAAACTGAATCAAAGCAAAGTTTCTTCTACAGGCATAACAGATGAAGAGAAATCAATTCTAATTAATCTCAAAAAACGACCCCAATATATCAAAGAAAAGGAGATCAAAAGGACTAAGATTAACATCACACCATTGGGGAGTAAAACTGTCAATTCTCTTGGGGGGGAAGAGGAATTAGAAGCATTATCACCTGAACTTCTAGTTTCTGGCGGCTGGAGAGGACAAACGTTAAGATCTTTAGATGTTGAAGCACCGTCTCCACCAATCTATCCAGGCAAGAGGCATCCTGTTCAAAGTTTCATAGATGAAGTTAGAGAGATATTTATGGTGTTGGGGTTTGAAGAGATAGATGGTCCTATTATCCAGCCATGTTTCTGGAACTTTGATGCCCTTTTCATACCCCAGGACCATCCAGCAAGAGAGATGCAAGACACATTCTACCTTTCAGGTGTAAAGGTAGATGATATCGAGGATAAAGTGGTTTTACATAATGTTTCAAAAGTACATAATGATGGCGGTGAAACAGGGTCAACCGGTTGGGGATACAAGTGGAAGCTAGCCAAATCTAAAGATACTGTTTTGAGAACCCACACCACTGCAGCTACCATAAAATATCTTGCTGATTACAAGCCTAAAGATGCGCGTGTATTCTCCATTGGACGAGTCTTCAGAAATGAGAAAGTCACCTTCAAGAATTCTGCAGAATTCCACCAGATCGAAGGAATAGCTGTAGGGGAGAATGTCACTCTCAGAGATCTTATGGGATTATTAGGCAAATTCTACTCTAAGCTAGGTTTGAAGAAAGTTAAGTTCTGGCCGACTTTCTTCCCATACACTGAACCATCTCTCCAATCAATGGTTTTCTTTGAAGATATGAATAAGTGGGTTGAGCTCTGTGGTATGGGCATTTTCAGGCCAGAAGTTACACATCCAATGGGTGTAACAAATCCTGTATTGGCTTGGGGTGGAGGTCTTGAAAGACTTGTTATGCTTAGGCACGGTATAACGGATATACGGGATCTCTATAGCAATAACTTAGACTGGTTAAGGAGGAGACCATTATGCCGGTAATCAATCTATTCTACAATAGATTAGCAAAAATAATGGGTCGACCTATTTCAAAACAAACTATACTAGACAACCTTCCTTACCTTGGTCTTGATCTCGAAGAGGAAACTGACGATTACGTTAAAGTGGAGTACAACCCAAACCGCCCAGATTTTTCGAGTGAATGGGGCATAGCCAGAGCGCTTAAAGGGTTTTTAGAGTTTGAAAAAGGATTACCCCAATATTCGATAAAAAAATCCAACATAATCTTGAAGGTTAATAAGTCGATTATTGATTTCAGGCCCTTCTTTGTTGGGGCAGTAGTTAGGGGAGTAAAATTTGATGATGAATCTATAAAGCAAATTATGGTAATGCAAGATGACCTCGACAATGGAATAGGACGGCGTAGATCAAAAGTATCAACAGGTATTCATAATCTAGACGCAGTAGACCCGCCATTTGAGTACAAGGTGGTAACTCCAGATTTCCGATTCAATCCTCTAGGATATAATATTGAGAAAAGTATGAAGCAAATTCTTCAAGATTTTGAGACAGGCCGGAATTACGGTCATATCGTTGAGAAGTTTGCAGAATATCCCATCATAATAGACAGTAATGGCAACGTCCTCTCTTTCCCACCGATAATAAATGGTGAAGTTACCCGTGTTTCAACTGAGACTAAGAACTTGTTCATAGACATTACTTCTACAAACATGAAGTCAGCTGAAGATGTTCTGGCAGTTCTATTAACGGCGCTGGCTGATATGGGAGGTAAACTTGAGTCTATTGAAGTTCAGTATCCTACCTACAAGAAGATTACACCTGATCTTGCAACCTCAAAGATGATTATAGAATCTTCTTTCATTAATAGACTATTAGGTATGAATCTTAGCCCATCAGAAATTATAAAAAATCTAAATCGGAGTCGTTTAGACGCCAAGATAAGTAATGATTCAATAGAGGTATCTGTCCCGAGATATAGATCCGATATCATTCATCCAATAGATATTGTAGAAGAGGTTTTGCTAGGGTATAATGTTGCTAATCTCACACCAACGATCCCTGAGAGTGCATATGTGGGTAGCCTCAACAGTCGACTAATGGCGTTAGATTCAGCACGCGATGTGTTTATCGGTTTGGGTTTGATAGAAGTTATGCATTATAGTCTAATAAGTAGTAAGACTATTGTCAGAACAACAGGAAAAGAGCCTGAAGAACATCTGAAAGTGAAAAATCCCAAGACTGGTGAACATGAATATCTTCGGTATTCACTTATTCCTTCAATCTTATCTACTCTCTCCAAGAATATTCATGAAGAGTATCCCCAACGAATATTTGAAGTAAATATGGTATTTAACAGAAACAATGAAAACCCAAACAAGATAGAGGAAACTAATGTAGCAGCAGTAGCTATTGCCCATGCCAATGCTAATTATACTGAAGTCAAATCATACTGTGAGTCTTTTCTAGACCAATACAAAGCTATTCCGTGTTCCACAAAAGCTGCAGATCAATCCATTTATATTCCTGGCCGTTCAGCCGAACTTGAACATAAAGGAAGTAGAATTGGAAAGATTGGGGAAATCGCACCAGCTATCCTTGAAGCATTTAACCTAAGAGTCCCTGTATCTGCATTTGAGATTAACTTAGAGTCTATATGAAGATTTAAACCTAAGATAAATACACTGACATGTCTCCATCGACCAATGCACGTAAACGGCGGGTGTTTGAAGATGCAATATGTAAACCCTGTTAACCCAGACGTGTTACAGGTGGAGACAATACTCCGATAGAAAGGCGCAGTGAGATGAAAGACTAGTTAGTCTTGTAGTGAACAGCGTCAGTCAGAGTCGAGGCATATTATTATTTGAACTAGTAATTGAGACAATTTGACTATTTTGATTAGTCTTTCTGGGGTTTAACAGCATAGATATGATGCCTTGTAGGATATAACCCTGCAAATCTGTGCCTAATTACTGAGACGTTATATCCAAAGTCTTGAAGATATATGTGAACCGGGTTATTTTTAGTTATGGGGGTATGAACCTCCATCACTAGCCTATGTATCATTCCCTCAGTTAATACCTGATTTGCTCCTTTGAGTAGGTTCAATTCATTACCTTCAATGTCTATCTTTGCCAGATCTACAAACTCGATTTGTTGTTGATTAAATAATGTGTCTAAGGTTACAGCACCAACATTTTCAGATTCAGTAGTTGCAAAAACACTTTCTTCGAGAAGAGTATTATGACCACTATCTGAACCGAAGAATAATTGTGTTGAGCCATCATAGTTTGTTATTGCTTTTTTTAATGCCTTAACATTAAAACAGGAATTGATCTCCAAATTCTTAAGGAGCAACTCATAGTTTCCGGAATATGCTTCTGCACAAATAACCCGCCCATCTGATCCTACCTTTTTTGAAGCTTTAATCGTGTAGTAACCAATATGTGCTCCTATATCTAGGACTGTCCATCCCAATTTTGGCTTGAAAACACTTTCAACTTCTGGCTCCCTTCCGCTGAGACGGCGTGATCTCCACAAATCTTCAGAGGTCTTCGCCGGATGAAAAAACGTTACTTCCTCCCCATTAAAACTTAATTTGATTTCAACATACGGAGATCTGTTTTGAGTATCTACTCTATACCAAGTACCAACTAGGAATTTCCAAGCTTTGTAAGCGAATGACAATGTGATACGTGATAAAGGATTGTTGGGCATACTCACATTACAGATTCTCAATTAATCGTCTATTGCAAAAGGATATCGTTTTGTGCTTGTGGCTATCGCCCATTTAGGAGTATGAACCTTCTTTATTATTCGAGGCGCATATATCGGAATAGAAATGATGGCCAGAAAAAGTGCTAAGGCCTCAATTGGATAATGGGAAGCAACTATGAAAAACCTTTTGAAGTTTAATTGGAGAGATGATTTAATCGGCATATATTTCTTAGCATACTTATTCAATTTGTAATGACCAATCCAGGATTTGAGTACATGGAGACAGAAGTCATAAATTGTCTCGTCAGGTCTGAAGTAGACCACCCCATTATCTGCGTAATACGTTTCGTAATCCATTTCAAG
>Ga0208278_1001672_pt1 | contig 10049 bp, 11 predicted proteins | sample ETN01SmetaG_FD_185794 | JGI IMG/M metagenome (GOLD analysis project Ga0208278, IMG submission 185794) | Marine microbial and viral communities from oxygen minimum zone, Eastern Pacific Ocean - ETNP2014F12-01SV259 (SPAdes) (version 2) | ecosystem: Environmental > Aquatic > Marine > Oceanic ...
GGCCTGGTCTATACCACCGGCCAGACGGATTGGAATCACGACGCTTCGACCACGCTCTGTAATGGCATTCCTTGCGGCAACCCGACCTCGGAGCTCATCTACGAGGAGCTTGACACGCTGGCGCTCGAGTTCAATGGTCGGGTGTCGCTTCGGAGATTGGGATCAGGTTTTTCGAAATCCTTCGTCCGCGGCAATGTCGGCTTTGACGTCGATAGTGGCGATGGCAATCTCCGTGACGATGACTGGCAAGTTGGGCAGGTTCTTTTTTCCTCGACCGACAGCGAGATACCCGGCACTGACCTGTTCTATCTCACCGCCGACGTTGGTCACGAGATGCTAACCTTCGGAGAAGGACGGGGGTCTCTCGCTCTGTTCATGGGGTACAGTTACTGGACTGAGGAAAATGAGGCCTATGGCGCCTATAACCGGCTGACCGGCGCGCAGGCCATAAGCACAGCTATACGGGTGATCAACAACAAGGTGGAATGGCACTCCTTCCGACTCGGTGCGCTGGCGGAGTTCTCGCTGAACGACAGGCTGAATTTGACCGCCGATGTAGCCTTCATTCCCTATGCTGACATGCACAATGAGGATAGCCATCTTCTGCGGGGCGACCTCGGCGCGGTACCGAATATCGTCATGGACGGCTCTGGTTTGGGCTTCCAGGGAGAGGTTGGGCTGGCCTACGACGTGACGCAGAACTGGGTGGCAGCTCTTGGTTTCCGCTACTGGAATCTGCAAGGCGACGGGGATATTGTCTTCTCCGCCAACACGCCGACTCCCTCGACGGCATTGCCGCTCAACGATTTCGATACCTTCCGCTACGGGATCTCGGCGGACCTTATCTACAGTTTCTGAGAGGGGTTTTTCTCCACCCCACCAGCACGGCTGGCCACAGTTCCGTCATGTCCGTTTCGCGCTATCGCTGCAGGGCAGCCGCCCGATCAGGCTTGAGGTGTCCCTGCGCCCGCCGCCTGCCTTCTGGATTTCCTTATAGAAGCGGTTGACCAGTTCGGTCACGGGCAGTTCCGAACCGTTGCGCCTGGCTTCCTTGAGACAGATATCAAGATCCTTGAGCATCCAGTCCACGGCGAAACCGAAATCGAACTCACCATCGAGCATGGTTCCGGCCCGGTTCTCCATCTGCCAGGACGCCGCCGCGCCCTTGGAGATCACGTCCGCCACTTTCTTGGCGTCGAGCCCGGCATTGACGGCGAAGGCCAGCCCCTCGGCCAGGGCCTCAATGAGCCCGGCCACGGTAATCTGGTTGACCATCTTGGTGAGCTGGCCACTCCCCACCGGTCCCATCAAGGTAACGGCGCTGGCATAGGCGTCCATGACCGGGGCGGCGCGTTCGAAGACCGCTTCCTCGCCACCCACCATGATGGTGAGCGCGCCGTTCTCGGCCCCGGCCTGGCCCCCGGAAACCGGGGCATCGAGGAATCCTACGTTGCGGGCCAGGGCGGCGTCCGCCAGTTCCCGCGCCAGATGTGCCGAGACCGTGCTGTGGTCCACCAGAACCGCGCCTGCTGCCATGCCCACCAGCGCCCCTTCGTCACCCAGCGCCACGGCGTGCACATCCTCGTCATTGCCCACACATATAAAGACCACATCGGCTCCTGAGGCCGCCTCCGCCGGGGTCCCGGCCCGTTCTCCGCCATGGTCCCCACACCAGGCTTCAGCCCGCGCGTCGGTGCGGTTGAAGACCGTGACCTTGTGCCCGGCCTTGGCCAGGTGGCCGGCCATGGGATAGCCCATGGTGCCGAGTCCGATAAAGGCGGTTGTGGGATGGGGCATGGCCTAGCTCCGTTCCTCCTCCTTGGCCCGCACCCACAGCGCCTCCATTTCCTCAAGGCTGGCCTCATTGGGGCTGCGCCCGGCCTCGGTGAGCCAGGTCTCGATCTTGCGGAAACGGTGCTCAAATTTGGCGTTGGTATGGCGTAGGGCGGATTCGGGATCTATCTTCAAGTGTCGCGCCAGATTGGCGAGGGCGAAGAAAAGGTCGCCGATCTCGTCTTTCTGGCGCGCGAGTTCGCCCTTGTCATCGATCTCGGCTCGAAGTTCGGCTATTTCCTCCTCGATCTTGTCCAGAACCTGGGCCACCTGGGGCCAGTCGAAACCCACCCGCGCCGCCCGTTTCTGGAGCTTGTCCGAGCGCAGCAGGGCGGGCAGGGCGGAAGGCACGTCGTCGAGAATACTGGCATCCCCGCCCTTGCGGCCGGACTTGGCGTGGCGTTCCGCCGATTTCTCTTCCTCCCAGGCATCCATGCGGTCTTGCGCCGTATCATAGGTCATGCCCTCGAACACGTGGGGATGACGGCGGGTCATCTTGTCGGCGATGGCCTCGGCGATAGTGTGGAAGTCGAAATGCCCGCCCTCGCGGCCCATCTCGGCGTAAAACACCACCTGGAACAACAGGTCTCCCAGTTCCTCCTTGAGCGCCGCCATGTCGCCCTCCTCGATGGCCTCGGCCACCTCATAGGCTTCCTCGATGGTATAGGGGGCGATAGTGTGGAAGGTCTGTTCCTTGTCCCAGGGGCACCCCGTCTCGGGATCGCGCAGGCGTTCCATGATTTGGAGCAAACGGTCGAGGGGAGGCGCCTCTCGCGTCTCCGGAGTTGTCCCGGGTGGCGTCTCCGTCTCGGAGGCGGTTTGTTTTTTGGCTGCGGCCATGGATTCAACTGCGTTGGGAGCTGATAACAGGATCATGGCCTTGATAAATCATAGCAAGTCCGTTGTCCATTGGTCGCCGCTGCTTATGGCTTGATAATCCGCACGTTTTCCTTGATACATGGAGACCCGATGGAAGAAGAGGTGATGACATGACACGCCGTTTTAAAGGGGGCCTGTTTGCCGCATTATGGAAGCAGGCAAAAACCTCCGGCGCGGGTGAAGATCACCGCCTATTCTTAAAATGGATGATCTTTGCCGGGGCTCTGATTTTCACCTGTTTTCTGATCTGGCGTCTCGGGTTGCTGGGCCTGCTTTTCTCCAGCGACAAGAGCTTTCTCTCCCTCTTCATCCTGCTTCTGTTCGTGGGCACCACCATTCACTGCGCCATACAGACCTTTCGCGTCTCCAGGGAAATCAACCTCACCCGCCGCATCGGCAAAATTCTTGAAAACAGCGCCAAGGGCAAACTCGCCAAAAAGAGGGAGGGCGTGGTTCTGGGCAGCAAGACCGTCCTGCCGTCCTGCGTGATGAGCGACTATATCGCCGACCTCATGAAGATGTCTTCGCGCCCGCCCACCCGCAAGAGAGAAAAAGATGCCGCCAGCAGGGATACCCTAGGGCTCCTGGAATCCTATGAAAAGGACCTCAAGAACAGTTCGGAAATCGGCTGGTTCCTGTCCGACCTGGTGCTCAAGATCGGCCTTCTGGGCACGGTGGTGGGCTTTATCATCATGCTGTCTTCGGTCTCCAACGTCAGCGCCATCGACGCCAGCGTCATGCAGGACATCCTCACCCATATGAGCGGCGGCATGGGAGTGGCGCTCTATACCACGCTCACCGGGCTCATCTGCGGGGCGTTATTGGGCCTGCAATACCACTTTCTCGACCGCGGCACAGAAAGCCTAGTGGCCATGATGGTGCGCATTTCCGAGGTCCAGGTGACGCCGCGGATGGGCGGCACGGGCGAGGGCAGGGGAGGCAAAGTGAAATGACCAGCGTCAAGGCGCGCCGGGGGTATCGCACGGACCCCTTCACCGATCTTCTCTTCAACGCGCTTCTGGGGTTTACCTTCCTTTTCCTGGTGGCCATCATGTTCATGAATCCCATCGCCAAGGAAGGGATCATCAACCTCAAGGCTGAATACATCATCTCCATCGCCTGGCCCGACGGCAGCCCCGACGACGTGGACGTATGGATGGAAAGTCCCAGGGGCGACCTGCTCTGGTTCCGCAACCCCGAGGCTGGGCTGCTGCATCTCGACCGCGACGACCGTGGCGCGCTCAACGATACCCTCGAAATCGACGGTGAGACCGTCACCAACCCGCTCAACCAGGAAATCGTCACCATGCGGGGCATCGTCGCCGGGGAATACGTGGTCAATGTCCACTATTACGCCTCGGAAACCGACCAACCGGTGGACGTGACGGTGAAGGTGGAAAAGATCAATCCGTTTCTCGAAGTGGTCTACTATAAAACGCTGACCCTGGCCCAGAAGGGCGAGGAGAAAACGGCGGTGCGTTTCAAGGTGGCCGCCAACGGCGACGTCTGGGGGACCAATTCCCTGCCGAAACAAATCGTCACCATCAAATAATGTGTAAAAAGGGGAGAAAGAGGTGTCCGTAGTCGTTTTTGGCCTTGTTTTCTGTTTTCTAATTCTTGCGGTATTGCTGCTGTCGTTGAATCTCTACACCTCCTTCCACTGGTTGGTGAAGGCGGCGGCCGTGGTGGTGGTTTCCGCCTTCTACGTTTTCGGCTACCAGTCGCTGATGGCGTTGCTGGGCTGGCCCACTAACCAGTCTCTGCCAGAGGAATTCCGCCTGGTGGGTGTCCAGGTTTACGAGCCCGACAAGATCACCCTTTCCGAAGGCGCCATTTACCTGTGGGTGGCCTCCATGTCGGAAAATGCGGGCCAGTCGGTGCCTCGCGCCTACCGCATCGACTACGAGGAAAGCCTGCACCAGAAGCTGGTGCGGGCCAAGGTCAAGGTCAAGGACGGGGTGCCGCAGATGGGGAAACTAGTAAGCTCCGATCTCGGCGACCAGTCCATTTCCGATCTTGATCTTTCGCGCTACGCCGCCCAGAGCGTGGATATAGATTTCTTCGATCTTCCCTCCCTGATCCTGCCAGAAAAGTAGGGATGTTTTACGATGGCATTATCGGTAAAGAGAAATCTTTTCGCCGTTGCCCTAGCTGCTCTGGCTTTAGGAGGATGCCTGGAGGGTAATCCCATCTACTTTCCCTTGGAGGGGGGGCGGGACTGGTCCTATGGAGTAACGCTAGAAAATGCTAAAGGAATCTCCCTCCAGAAGTCCTTCGTCACCAACTTACCCAGCAGTAACGTGAAAGGGGAAAAATTGACCCCCCGGCGCCTGCATAACGGTGAGGTCTATTTCTACAAGGAAACCGATGACGGCGTGGTGCGGGTGGCTGCTAACCGCCCCGGTCGCGGCCTCAGCTGGGAGTCGGAGCCCACTCGCGTGCTGGGCTACCCCCTAACGCCCGGAACTCGCTGGACTCAGGAGGAACAGTCCTATCTATTCCACGAGTACATGGGCCAGGGTGATTACAATGAAATAGTCGTGCCCATGCTGATAATATACGAAATAGAAAGCGTGGATGAGGTAGTAAAGGTACCTGCCGGGGTCTTTAATAACTGTATTAAAGTGAAGGGCTTGGGCGAGACCTCGGTGCGGGTTAAGACCCCAAATGCCCTGGAGGATTTCATTGACCTCACCGTGGAAACCACCCAGTGGTTCACGCCCCGCGTGGGGCTGGTAAAATCAAAATATCACGAAGCCTCGTCAAACCCCCGTATCGTCGGTGGTGACTACGTGAAGGTCCTAGAGAAATTCTGAGCACCATGAGGAAAAGGCTATGAAGAAAGAAACTGGCACAAAGATTCTCTGGGCGTTGACCCTGTTCAATGCAGTCATCCTTCTCTCCATGATCATTGTCTGGGCATGCCGTCATCATAATCATCACGGGAGAGGGCATCACGGGGGCTCCCATCACCAAGGCGCGCACGGCAGCTATAATCCCGTACACCAGGGCGGTCGCCATCACCAGAAAGAGTCACGACCCATCCCCGAGCTCACCGGCACCTGGTCGGGGACAAATCGTACTGTATCTGACTTGAAGGGCTTTAAAGAGTGGGAGAAAACCATTCACATCACAGAGCAGCGGGACCGCCGCTTTAAGGGCCACTTCACCTACGTCGATGGCACCAAGCATTTTTCCGGCATCATCTATCCCGGCAACCGCTCCTTCAACTGGGTTTCCTCCGACAGCAAGGGGTACAACCATGGTCGGATTCTAGGGCCGGACACCATCACCGCTTGTTACGTGGAAGCCGGGGAACAGAGCACTGCCGGCTGCGCTGAGTTAACGCGCCAGAATGACGGAGAGTAACAGGCGGTTTGGGCTGGGGGTAGGGGGGGCTGCCCCAGAAATGACCCTACTCCCGCCAACGTGCCTATCATTCGCCTGCGTCCTGAGCATTCTTGCCACTCTAACTACCGTGGCATGCAACGAAAACGTCCCTGACTATTTTCCCCTCAAAAAGGGCCAAAGCTGGACCTATGAGATTGTCATGGAGGGCGTTCGAGGCCACGAGGTCCAAAAAAGCTTCGTCACCAATCTCGGCTCACTTAACCTTGACGGCCAGGTTCTGTCCGCTCGCCTTCTCCATAACGGACAGACCCATTACTACAAAAACAAGGCCGACGGACTCGCTCGTGTGGCCACGAAAAAACCCGAAAATGAGCTCTACTGGGAAGCTGCGCCCAGCTATCTTTTCCACTATCCCCTTGTGCCCAGCACCGGCTGGCACCAAGAGGAAAAAACCTTCCTACTGCAACTCAGGCTCTTTAACGCTGATGTGAATGCTAAAATTCCTATGCTCATGTACTACCGTATCGAGAGTATGGATGAAACGGTGAAGGTTCCCGCGGGCGTTTTTACCGATTGCATGAAGGTGACGGGAAGTGGGAAAACCTCCATTAGAGGGAGGTTTTCTGAGGGATTTATTAAACTTACCGTGGAGACCCTAGACTATTTTGCCCCTGGCGTCGGTCTGGTTAAGTCGGAGCGCCTTGAGACCTCCTCACACCCGCGACTGGAAGGCGGCGAATACGTGAAGGAACTCCAGGACTATTCCGCTCCCTGGCCCTCCTCCTGGTGGTAGGCGCTCCTGTGCTCCATGGCCGGCCGGCGATAACCGGTGACCCGCATCAGCCAGTCCACCACGTAGGGAACCAGGGCATGCTGCCAGAACACCGTTTTTATCAGGAACGGCGTCACCACTTCGCGGGCGTCGCCCCTGACCGCCCTTAACAGTCCCCTGGCTGCGGCATCCGGGGTGATGGTCGGGATCAGGCGTGCGATAAGGGGAAACCTCTCTTCGCTGGCGGTATTGGTCTGCCAATAGGGGCTGTCTACCTTACCCGCCACGTAATGGGTGGCGCTCACACCGCTTCCCGCCAGATCCGCCCGCAGGGCATAGGTGAACCCGCGCAGTGCCCATCTCGCTGCCGTATAAGCCGTGGTTCCGGGCCAGATGAATCGGCCCAGGGGAGAATTGACGCAGACGATCTTGCCGCTGCCCCGTTCCATCATGGCGGGAAGAAAGGCATGGGTCACGTTGAAGGCGGCAAAATAGGGGCAGGCCATCATGTCTGCGGCCTCGCCGGGGGTGATTTCCTCCACGAAGCGCCATTTTCCGAACCCGGCATTATTGATGAGAATGTCCGGCGTGCCGTGCTGGTCTGTGATTTCCTGCGCGGTTTTCACTACCGCCACGGCATCTGTCACATCCACAACATAGGCCGTGGCTTTTCCGCCCTTGGCGTTGATGTGGGCGGCCACATCCTGCAGTGCGCTTTCGCGCCGCGCCAGCAACAGCACATGGGCGCCCTGGATTGCCAATGCCTTGGCCGTGGCGGCGCCGATGCCGCTTGATGCGCCTGTGACCAGCGCCAGTGATCCGTCGATCTGTGTCATGAGGTAATATCCTGAGTTGCGGTTGTAGGGGGCAGGGGCGGGGTTTTTTCCGTGGCCAGGGCGGAAAGACGGTCAACGATGCCGCGCCACGCCCGTTCTATGTGTTTCGGGTCGTTCTCAAGGACATAAAGCCGCTCGGCCTCGCGGATGAGGGCAACGATCTCGAAACCAAGCTGCTGGGGATCGGTATTTTTGTCCAGTTCTCCCAATTCCTGGGCTTCCTTTGCGGCCTCGGCGGATATACCCATGAGGGCAGGGTAGATCTCGGCAATGCGGTCGTGCACCAGGCCGGGCCTGGAATCAAACTCGGCGGCGACGTCCTTGAAGAAACATCCCCCCGGAAACACCTTGCGTTCGACATAGGAAATATAGCACTCGATGAAGGCCCACAGGCGGCGGAACCCGGGCGGAGCCTGCCGCACCGGTCCGGTTAACTCCCGTTTGATGGTGTCGCGCGCGCCTTCAATTGCCGCCAACTGCAATGCCTCTTTCGAGCCAAAATGGGCGTAAAGTCCGCTCTTACTCATGCCCGCATGTTGTGCCAGGCGAGAGAGGGAGAGTCCTTCGAGACCGTCCAGAGAGGCCAGTTCAGATGCCGCTATCACCAGCGCCTGTCGGGTCTGTGCTCCCTTCGAAGGCTGTTTTGATGGCTCTGCCTGTTCGGTATTCATTTCTTACCCTTCCGTGCACTTCTTCATTCTTTTCGCCGATAACAACTCCCACTAAATAGCACGAACGTTCGTATTATTACAGTGTTTTTATGGGGCGGGGCATGGGTCAGGATTGGCCCCCACCGCACACACCCCATAACAGAATAAATTGCATAATGTATATTATGGAAAATATATATGAAATGTGGAATAATGTTTTAAATAGAATTGGTTATAAGAATTTCTTTAAGGTGGAACGGGCAAAAACAAACCGGCGAATCGGGGCGTCCCTGCCCCGGCGACGATTGGCAATCACACTTCGAGCACCATGGTGTCGTAGGCGGGCTCCACGCCGGGCGGTAAAAGCGCAGCAAGGGCGTCGTAATCCATGTCGTAATTCATATGGGTCAGCACGGCGCGCCGGGGTTTCACGCGCGCGATCCATTCCAGGGTCAAGTCGAGATGGGCGTGGGTGACATGAGGGCGCAGGCGCAGGCAACCCACGATCCACGCCTCCACGCCCTCGAGGACGTCAAAAGCGGAGTCATCCAGTGCCACCACGTCCGTGGAATAGGCTGCGGAAGCGCCATTCGCGTCGAAACGGAAGCCCAGCGTGTCCACGAAACAGTGGCTCTGGGTAAAGGGGGTCACGGTGATGGGGCCGATGGCAAACGGCCCGTCGATTTCATGGGCGTTGACGCAGGGCTTGTAGAAATGCCCCTTAGCGCGGGGATCGAGGGGCTCCAGCACATAGGCGAAGCGCCGTTCCATCTCCTCGAGAGACTGGCGGCTGGCGTAGATGTCGATGGCGCGCTTCATATTGCGATTGATAGGCCGCAGGTCGTCGATGCCGTGGATATGGTCGGCGTGGGTATGGGTGTAAAGCACACCGTCGAGCGTGCTCACCTTGGTGGCGAGAAGTTGCTGGCGCATGTCGGGCGAGGTATCCACAAGCACAGTGGTGTCGCCGTGGCTCACCAGGATCGAAGGCCGCAAGCGGTGGTTTTTGGGGTTTTTCTGGTCGCAGGCCCCCCAATTGTCGCCGATGCTGGGCACGCCCCCTGAGCCGCCACAGCCGAGAATAGTGAGCTTCATGGGCGCTTCATCTCTACTGGCCCGCCTCTTCTCCTGGCATCCTCGCTTTGGAAAAGAGCCGGAAGAAGTTGGCGGTGGTAATCTCGGCCAGCTTTTCCGTGGAAAGGCCTAGAATTTCCGCCACTTTGGCTGCGGTATGTGTGACGAAGGCCGGTTCGTTGGGTTTCCCCCGCTTGGGCGCGGGAGCAAGATAAGGCGCGTCGGTTTCAATCAAAAGACGCTCGGGGGGAATTTTTGCCGCCACCTCGCGCAGCCCCCCGGCCCGTTTGAAGGTAACGATGCCGGAAAGGGAAATGTAAAACCCGATTTCCAAAACTTGCTTGGCAAATTGCAGATCGGAGCTAAAGCAATGGATGACCCCTGTCAGCGGCCCTTTGGCGGCTTCGTCGGCGAGAATCCTGATGGTGTCGTCCTCGGCCTCGCGCATATGGACGATGGCCGGCAGCCCCGATTCACGTGCCGCCACCAGATGGTTGCGGAAACACGCCTCCTGGGCCCCGTGGTCACTGTGCATATAGTGGAAATCAAGCCCGGTCTCGCCGATACCCACTACCTTGGGATGGCGGGCCAGCTTCAGCAGCCGTTTAGGCGTGGCGGCCTCCCCCTCCTGGTCCGCCTCGTGGGGATGAACGC
>Ga0208278_1001678_pt1 | contig 10004 bp, 5 predicted proteins | sample ETN01SmetaG_FD_185794 | JGI IMG/M metagenome (GOLD analysis project Ga0208278, IMG submission 185794) | Marine microbial and viral communities from oxygen minimum zone, Eastern Pacific Ocean - ETNP2014F12-01SV259 (SPAdes) (version 2) | ecosystem: Environmental > Aquatic > Marine > Oceanic ...
GTTAAATTACCCCGTCGTGATTTATACCAAATTGCCGCGACGTAAAAAAAGTTGCTAAAGGGGGTAAAACCGGTTTAGCGCCGGTTTTTTATTTTATGAAAGATATTAAGAATATATTAAAAAAGCAAATTCTCACGCTAGATGGTGCTATGGGCTCTCTTATCCAAACCCATAGTCTGAGTGAACTAGATTACCGAGGAGAAATATTATCTGATCACCCCCAGGATCTAAAGGGGAATCATGATATTTTATCTCTCACCCGCCCTGATATTATTCATAGTATTCATTCCTTATATCTTGAGGCAGGTGCAGATATCATTGAAACCAATACTTTTAATGCCAATGCAATTTCCCAGTCAGATTATGGTTTAGAACATCTAGTGTACCAGTTAAACTTAGAATCCGCCAAGATTGCTAAAAATGTAACGAGAGCTGTTACTAATAAAAATCCTGAAAAACCGAGATATGTAGCGGGTATTCTTGGCCCTACAAACAGGACATGTTCTATGTCTCCCAAAGTGAGTGACCCTGGATTTAGAAATGTTAGTTTTGATGATTTGGTTAATACCTACAGTGACCAGTGTAAAGGCTTGTTAGATGGCGGAGTAGATATTATAATGGTTGAAACGGTTTTCGATACCTTGAACTGTAAGGCTGCTTTGTATGCAATCCAGGAGACGTTTGCAAATAGGGGGGAATATGTGCCAATAATGGTTTCGGTAACTATTACTGATGCCAGTGGTAGAACATTATCTGGGCAGACGATTGAAGCATTTTGGTATTCTATACGACATGTAGAATTGTTGAGTGTGGGAATTAATTGTGCTCTGGGCGCTGAAGAAATGCGACCGTTTCTTGCAGATTTATCTGCTATTGCAGATATTCCAATTAGTATACACCCAAATGCAGGGCTTCCAAATGAGTTAGGTGAATATGATCAATCGCCTGAGTTTATGGCAGCAATTATTGAAAAATTCGCAGAAAGTGGATTGGTTAATATTGTGGGTGGTTGCTGTGGCACGACCCCTGAGCATATTAAAGTGATTTCTCAGAAAGTTAGTCAAAGTCTTCCAAGAATACTCCCTACAATAAATCCGATTACGAAATTAAGTGGATTAGAACCGCTTATAATTGATAAAAAATCACTTTTTGTAAATATTGGTGAACGCACCAATGTCTCGGGTTCCAGAAAATTTGCTAGGCTCATTCGGGAAGAAAAATATGAGGATGCATTATCTGTGGCAATTCATCAAGTTGAGGGTGGTGCGCAGATGATAGATGTGAATATGGATGAGGGACTACTGGAATCGGAAGAATGTATGGAGAAATTCCTACGCATGATAGCTTCAGACCCCGCTATTTCCCGGGTACCCATTGTCATTGACTCATCCCGGTGGGAGGTTATAGAAACTGGACTAAAAAATATACAGGGTAAGGGTGTTGTAAATTCCATTAGCTTGAAAGATGGAGAAGATGCCTTTATTGACAAAGCAGAGAAGATTCGTAGGTATGGTGCGGCGGTCATTGTAATGGCATTTGATGAAGATGGACAGGCCGATTCATATAAACGTAAAATTGACATTTGTAGCAAAAGCTTTGAACTTCTGACCAATAAAGTAAATTTCCCAACTGAAGATATCATTTTTGACCCTAATATATTTGCCGTTGCAACTGGCCTTGCAGAGCATAATGATTATGCCCATGCGTATATTCGTGCCTGTAAGAAACTAAAAGAATTATTCCCTCAATCTCTCATAAGTGGAGGCTTGAGTAATCTGTCATTTTCTTTTAGAGGGAATAATGCTATTCGAGAGGCAATGCATTCGGTATTCCTTTATCATGCCATCAAATCCGGAATGACAATGGGGATTGTGAATCCGGGCCAGTTATCTATTTATGATGAGGTTCCCATTGAACTTCGACTGAAAATAGGGGATGTAATATTTAACCGTAACTCTGAATCTGGTGAACGTCTTTTAGATTCTGCAAAAGAATTTCATTTTGAACAAACGGTTGAAAATGAAATTTCAGCCTGGCGGGAACTTCCTGTTGGAGAACGTTTGACGCATGCCCTGGTTGAAGGAATTGCTGCCCATATTGAAGAAGATACAGAGGAAGCAAGATTGAATTTAAAGGATCCGGTTAAAGTAATAGAAGGACCGTTAATGGATGGAATGAACAGAGTAGGAGATTTATTTGGTTCTGGAAAAATGTTTTTGCCACAAGTGGTTAAATCAGCAAGAGTTATGAAAAAAGCCGTGACCTATTTAACTCCATTTTTAGAAGAGTCTAAGGGAGCTGGAAGTAAAAAGGGTAAAATACTTATGGCAACGGTAAAGGGGGATGTGCACGATATTGGTAAAAATATTGTTGGTGTTGTTCTGGGTTGTAATAATTATGATATCATTGATTTGGGGGTGATGGTTTCTGCACAAGATATTTTGAAAAATGCTCTTGAGGAAAATGTGGATATTATTGGGCTTAGTGGACTAATAACCCCCTCACTAGATGAAATGGTTCATGTGGCATCTGAAATGGAACGAACTGGAGCAACAATTCCTTTATTAATTGGGGGAGCTACTACATCTAAATTACACACCGCCTTAAAAATAGCCCCGCAATATTCACATGGATCCATTTATGTGACAGATGCTTCTAAAAGTGTAGATGTGGTGCGTAAACTACTTTCCGATTCTAAAAATGAGTTTATAAATGAAGTGAACCAAGATTACACAAGTATTCGTATAAAAAGACAATCACCATCTAAAATTCAATATTTACCTATTACTGAATCTAGAAGGTATAAGTACAATGTAGATTGGCAATACTATAATCCGCCTGAACCAAATATTAAAGAAGAGATTTTTATAGATGAATTCTCGCTTGAGGAATTAGTACCCTTTATTGATTGGACACCATTTTTTACAACATGGGAATTAAAAGGTACATATCCTTCAGTATTGAAGGATGCAAAGTATGGAAAGGAATCACAAAAATTATTTAATGATGCAAAGTGCTTATTGGATGAAATTGTGACCAAGAAATTGTTAACTGCCAGAGCGATAATGCGGATTATTCCCGCGTCATCAGTTGGGGATGATATAGAACTTTATAATTTTAAAAATGAATCAATTGCACAATTTCATTTTTTGCGTCAGCAGGTGAAAAAAGCTGATTATCAACTCTGCCTTTCAGATTTTATCGCCCCCAGAAACTTGGGGAAACCGGATTGGCTTGGCATTTTTGCTGTAACAACCGGGATTGGATTAGATAAAATTGTTGAAGGGTTTAAAGCTAATAATGATGATTATAATGCAATTATGGCCAAAGCTCTGGCTGATAGATTAGCTGAAGCATTTGCTGAAAAATTACATGATCTTACTCGCAAAGAATATTGGGGATATGCACCTAATGAAAATATGACCATAGAAAATGTGTTGAAAGAAAAGTATGATGGAATTCGACCTGCACCAGGTTACCCTGCCTGTCCAGATCATTCTGAGAAAGAGCTTTTATTTAATATACTGGATCCAAATGGAAAAACTGGAATTCATCTAACTTCTAATTTTGCCATGGACCCACCAGCATCTGTATGTGGTTGGTACTTTTCACATCCGGAGTCAAAATATTTCAGCATTGGGAAAATTTCTGAAGACCAACTCACTGATTACTGTGATAGGAAAAAAATGCATTCTGATGAAGTTAGGCGATTTATATCACCCTATCTTAGAGAATCAAACCAATTTGAACCTGAATTAGTTTAAGGAGAAAAATGAAAGTTACCGAACATATAGATAATGCAAAAGATCCTTTATTTAGTTTTGAGATTATTCCTCCACAGCGAGGTAAAAGTGCTCAAGAAATTATTGAAATTGTGAAAGATCTGGAGCCCTTTAATCCACCCTTTATTGACGTTACCAGCCATTCAGCAGAAGCATATTATGAAGAAGGACGAGATGGAGATATTAAACGACGTGTACGTAAAAAGAGACCGGGCACTATCAGTATATGTGGGATTATTCAAAATCGATTTAAAATTGATACGGTTGCGCATTTATTGTGCCGGGGATTTACACGCGAAGAAACGGAGGATGCAATTATTGAGCTCAATTATTTAGGTATTCATAATATTTTGGCTGTGAGAGGAGATGAAACAAACTATAAAAAACCAGTACATTCAGGCCGATCAGCAAATTTGTATGCTTCAGATCTTGTAAAACAACTTGATAATCTCAGGTCTGGTATTTATTTAGATGAAATTTTAAATGCTGATGCTGTGGACTTATGTATAGGTGTAGGTGGATATCCGGAAAAACATTTTGAGGCACCAAACCTTAAAAAAGATGTCCAATTTATTAAACAAAAAGTAGATGCCGGTGCAGATTATATTGTAACCCAAATGTTCTTTAACAATAAAGATTATTTTAATTTTGTAGATGAATGTAGAAAAGCAGGAATTACAGTTCCAATAATTCCGGGATTGAAAATTCTAAATAATCCTAAGCAGTTAACATCAATCCCTAAAAACTTTTATGTGAATATCCCTACTGAACTTTCAGAAGAAATTGAAGAAAATCCAAACTACATCCATGAAATTGGTGTGAAATGGTGCATAAAACAATGTGAAGAATTATTGAATAATGGTGTAATGAGTATCCATTATTATATCATGAGCGGCGCCAAAGCGGTTACAAAAGTATTGAAAGAATTAAATAAATAAAATATCGTAAATTAACTAGCTTGAAAGGAAATAAAAAAATGAGTAATTACCTATTTACATCAGAATCTGTAACTGAAGGTCACCCTGATAAAGTCTGTGATCAAATTTCAGATGCAATTCTGGATGCAATTCTTACAAATGATCCGAACGGGAGAGTGGCATGCGAGACCCTCACAACAACAAACCTCGTTATTATTTCAGGGGAGATAACTACAGATAATCACCCGGATTATGAAAATATAGTTCGTGAAACAATTCGTAAAATTGGATATACTGATAATTCTTCAAAATTTAGCGCTGATAAAGTTGACGTTCAACTGTACATAGATGAACAAAGCCCTGAAATTGCCCAAGGAGTAAATGAGTTGGACAATAGAGAACAAGGAGCAGGGGATCAGGGATTAATGTTTGGATTTGCTTGTAAAGAAACTCCCGAACTCATGCCCTTGCCAATACAACTATCACAACGTTTAACAGAAAAACTTGCAGAAGTACGAAAAAATGGTACTCTTCCATGGCTAAGACCTGATGGAAAATCACAAGTGACAGTTGAATATGATGGCTTTACTCCCGTAGGCATATCAAAAGTCGTTATCGCAACACAGCATGATGACATGTTAGATTCCTATTCTACTGAAGAAGAAGAACATGCATACATTAAAAAAGAAATCGTAAATAATGTAATTCTTCCAGTTCTTAATAATTGTCATATTGGTTACGAAGAAAATTTTATTGTAAATGGTACGGGTCGGTTTGTACTTGGTGGTCCGGAAGCAGATACTGGTTTAACAGGTAGAAAAATAATTGTGGATACGTACGGTGGCTATGCTCGTCATGGAGGCGGTGCATTTTCAGGCAAAGACCCATCAAAGGTTGATAGATCTGCCAGCTATATGACACGCTATATTGCCAAAAATATCGTGGCTGCAGAATTGGCAGAACGATGTGAGGTGCAATTGGCATATAGCATAGGAGTTGCCGAACCAGTATCTATAAATGTTGATACATTTAATACAGGCGTTATAACTGATGAAGAATTAACAAGCTTAATCAAAGATGTGTTCGATTTAACACCATCTGGAATAATTAATACGCTTGAATTGAAAAATGCAATTTATAAAGATCTTGGTGCTTATGGGCACTTTGGAAGAGACGAATTCCCTTGGGAAAAAACAGATAGAATTGAACAATTGAAACAAGAGATAAAATTGGAGGCAAGTGTTGGATAACTTAACAATGGAAGTAGAAACTATGAATCAAACTAATGACTACAAAGTAGCAGATATCAACTTAGCAAAATTTGGTAGAAAAGAAATCCAGTTGGCAGAAGTTGAAATGCCGGGGTTAATGGCTCTTCGAGAACAATATAGAGACAGTAAACCACTTTCTGGGGCTCGAATTGCAGGTTGTATTCACATGACTATCCAATCTGCTGTACTCATTGAAACACTGATTGAATTGGGAGCCGAAGTTCGGTGGTCTTCATGTAATATATATTCCACTCAAGATCATGCTGCTGCAGCAATTGCAGCAGCTGGTCATGGAGTTTTCGCTTGGAAGGGTGAAACCGAAGATGAATTTTGGTGGTGCATCGAACAGACGCTTAATTTCCCTAATGGAGAAGGACCAAACCTTTTATTAGATGATGGGGGAGACCTGACTCAAATAGTTTTGGAAAAACGAAAAGAGTTGATCCCTGGAATTAAAGGTGTTTCCGAAGAAACCACAACAGGAGTTCATAGATTGCACCAGTTATTTAAAGAAAACAGTTTGCCCTGGCCCGCTATCAATGTAAATGACTCAGTTACAAAGTCTAAATTTGACAACAAATATGGATGTCGTGAGTCTCTAGCTGATGGAATAAAACGAGCTACAGATGTCATGCTTGCAGGTAAAAAAGTGGTAGTCTGCGGATTTGGTGATGTGGGTAAGGGTTGTGCTCAATCCATGAGCGGATATGGTGCTCAGGTATTTGTGACAGAAATTGACCCAATTTGTGCATTGCAAGCTGCAATGGAAGGTTACTCTGTAGTTACTATGGATGACGCATGTCAATGGGGTGATATTTTTGTAACTGCTACTGGTAACCGTGATATTATCATGGGTACTCATATGACAAAAATGAAAAATAATGCCATCTGTTGTAATATTGGACATTTTGATCATGAAATTGATGTTGCTTATTTAGAGAAAACTACAGATGTTAAGGAATTCAATATTAAACCGCAGGTGGACAGATTTGAATTTTCTGATGGACATTCAATTATTCTACTCTCTCGAGGGAGATTGGTAAATCTAGGTAATGCTACAGGGCATTCATCGTTTGTAATGTCAACCTCATTTACCAATCAAGTATTGGCGCAAATAGCATTGTGGGAAGATAATGTAAATGAGGGCGTGCAGGTGTTGCCCCCAGAATTAGATGAAGAGGTTGCTCGCTTACACTTAGACCACTTAGATGTCAAGCTCACAGAAATGACCGAAAAACAATCTGATTATATTGGCATTCCCAAAAAAGGTCCATTTAAACCGGATGGATATCGGTATTAATAATCAATATTTTGAATTCAATATTCAACGATTTAACTAAAAAAAGAGTAGTTTCTACTCTTTTTTTATACCTGTTAATTTTCTCATTAGGTTGTGATTTTAAATCACCTCAAAAATGGGAAACTCCCTCTTGGTACTTACCCCTAACCCTTCCCCTTGTCAATAAGGTATATAGCTTTGAGGGAATAGTTGACAGTTCCATTATTTTTGCTGATTCACTAACCAACGTTACTCAAATAGTATTTGGAGATTCCATACCTGAAAGTGGCATCCCGGATTCAATTTTTAATATCGATATGTCAACGGCGGGTTTAGATGCACCAGATATTGGAATGGCAGATATTGCTATTGAGGTAGCTGGAGGAACTTCTATACCTATAGCTATTCCCATACCTGCTGAAGATTTATTTAATCTCTTTTCTCCTTGTTTTCCTGAGTCACAATTTGGAACGGTGCAGGATTTATTAACTAGTTCCGAATCATTGATGAATGGAACAATAGAAATGCCATTTTCTTTTGAAAGCGATGACTCTTTTACTATCAAAAGATTGATTGTTACAGAGGGTTCGTGGGAAATGTTTGTTACCAACAATTATCCTTTACCTATTAATGTAACTTTTGATTTGACAAATGCGCAGTCAACACTCTATTCGGTTGATTTCGGAAAGATTGATCCTTATACAACAACAGAACCTGATATTGTTGAAATTACTGCTGCTAATTCAGCTGATCTCAATATTTTAGAACCTATTGAGTACATTGCTAATATTACATTGTTGAACGAGGACAAATTATGTCAAACTACAACTTTAGAAGATGGTTGGTCGGTTCAAGCACAAGCAGAAAGTCTAATTATTGATTTCGCGGCAATATTCGATAAAATTGGGTCTGTAGTGGCAGATGTGAATATTGAGGCACCATCAACAGATCCTATTACAATTGGTATTCCATCAATGCAGGGTATATCTATAACTCGGGCTAAACTTGCAGAATTTACATCAGAATACCCCAATCAATTTCAATTAGAAATAAGCAATGGTTTTATTGCAGACCTCAATATGACTATGTATTTTAATAATATATTTAATCATGCTATTTACGAAGGAGTAGATTATTTAACGGATCCCCTTATTGTACCTATGATCATAGAACCGGGTAATACATTAAATGAAATCATTGATATCAGCGATAAATTCTTAGCTTATGGTGTTGACTCTGAGCAACCGGTGGATTCAATTGAGATAGCCTATGAAGTGGATATTGCTTCAGGTGAATATACCATTGATGTAGTGAATGACTCCATAAAAATTGGGATGCCATCTATAAATTCAATCGAAGTGACTGATCTACGTCTGGAGTATATTGCAGCTGTTACGGAAGAACTAGGTTTTCCTGACATGCCTAGTCCGCCCATTGAAGGAATTCCTGACGGATTTTCAGGCTTTGAATTTTATGACACCTTTATGAACTTTGAATTTTTTAATGAAATAGGAGTGCCGGTAGGTCTCAATATGGAATTTTTAGGTAGCAACGCAGATGGTACTGAAACTATAGCTGTAGATCTAAATATAGAAGTTGGAGCCCCCTACAAGGATAATTATGGCTGTACTTTTAATAGTACAGGTGATACAGCTCGAACTGTTATAAAAATTAACAAGGATTTCCAAACTACGGAGTATTATTGTAGTCCTGATGCTCCTGAACCGTCGCATACTATTAGGGAAACTTTTAGCTCTGATGGGAGTGATAATACAGGAATGGTTGATTTGATGAACTTTGCACCTGAAAACATTAATGTAGGTGGGGATGTTATTATTAATGGTAAGGGAATATTAGCACCGAACTCACAAATATGGGGTACTTTCACTTTGATTGCACCATTGGCATTCATTTTTGAACAACCCATTAATATTATCCCTGCTGAATCAACCCCCATGTCCCCAATGGACCCCTCAACTTCTCAACAAATTGATTCTGCTCTTGTGGAGGCAGCCTTGAATGTTACTATTACAAATAGCTCTCCCTTAGGAGGGAATTTATCTCTGTTGATTTCAGACAGTACTATTTTTCCTCTTTTCCTTGATTCTTTAAAAACGGCTGCATGGGATAAACAATTAAAACCTCTTATTTGGGAAACAATTTGGGATACATTAGATTTAGAAATTGATTCAATTTATTTTACTGCAATTGATCCCGATGCTGATACTACAAAAGCCTTGGAAGTGAAATTTTACAATAATGATACTCTGCAGTTTTTTATTGGAAGAATGTTTGAGTTGGGATTTCCTAGGGCTGATTCAATTGAATATCATTTGGGATATGCTAACCCAGAATTTCCAAATATACATAACTCAGACATGGTTATTGATAGCGTTCGCATGGATTGGGTGATTACAGATGAGCCGCGCTATAATATTGCCATGATTGCTTTCGATAGCAGTCCTATACAGTCTATTACTGATCCGGACACAGCATATATTCCCCTGACTTTACAAACCACCAATACTATTGATGTACAGGCATATCTTACCCTCACATTGGATACTGGGGGACTTGAACTCAAATGATAAATAACAAGATTTTCGCTATCATTATTTTTATATTGAGTGCAATTTTATTTGGCCAACCTGGTCGTGATGCCCGTATGTTGGGGTTAAGTGGTTCCTACACCACGTTAGCTCACGGGTATCAAAGTATTGGTGTGAATCCTGCGAACCTCGCTTCCTATAATTAT
>Ga0208278_1001682_pt1 | contig 9994 bp, 8 predicted proteins | sample ETN01SmetaG_FD_185794 | JGI IMG/M metagenome (GOLD analysis project Ga0208278, IMG submission 185794) | Marine microbial and viral communities from oxygen minimum zone, Eastern Pacific Ocean - ETNP2014F12-01SV259 (SPAdes) (version 2) | ecosystem: Environmental > Aquatic > Marine > Oceanic ...
GCCTTCGTCAGCGTTGCATATAACGTACTTGATGTCGCCGTCCGCAGCGCGGCAGAATTTCCACTTCTGTCCGGTGGGGAAACCGCCACCGCCCCGCCCACGAAGCCCCGCACCCTGTACCTCGTCGATAATCTGATCGGGACTCATCTCAAACAATGCCTTGACGAGCCCCGCATAGCCCCCTTCCCGGATGTAGTCCTCGATCTTCGACGGATCAATTCGATCATTCATCCCGAGCACGATGCGCATCTGATGCTGGTAGAACGGGATCGCTTCCTCGGCAGAGATCCGCCGCCCTGTCGTTTGGGTAGCAGCGCCCGGCATCTGATAGAGCAACCGTTCGATCACCTCGTCGCGGGCGACTGTATTGTCGACGATTTCAGGGATGTCATCCGGGCTGACACGGCAGTATAAGATTCCGGCAGGGCGTACCGTCACCAGCGGGCCGTTTTCACAGAAGCCCCGGCACCCGGTCGGTACCACTTCAACCTGGTCGTCTAGTTTTGCCCGTTGCAACGCCTTCTCGAAGTCACTGAGGATCTCGTCTCCACCACACGCTTTACAGCCAGTACCCAAGCACACGAAGGCGCGACGCTTGTGCGGGTCAAACGACTCGGTGAGCTGGGCACGCAACGTATCGAGGTCGGTACGGAACGCGAGTTTCGTCATTTGCCCGTTCCGCGAACAGTGGGGGAAGAATGAATCTCTCGGGGCTTGTCCTCCGATGGGTCGGAGGAGATCTCCTGAACTACCTTTTTCATCGATTCGCTGGTTTGCTGGCGCAGAACCTTGTCGTCAAGGACCACGACGGGGGCGAGCGCACAGGCGCCGAAGCAGGAGACTGATTCTAATGATACGGCACCGTCGGCCGTGGTCTCGCCCGACGCGATCTTGAGATTTACCCCGATGTCGTCTATAAGCTTGCCACTGCCACGGACGTAGCAGGCAGTGCCGGTACAAACCGTGATGCGGTGTCTGCCAGGCTTGTTGAAGCGAAACTGTGCATAGAAACTGGCCACACCCTCGACCAGTGCCGGGGGCACGAGGAGGTGGCGAGCAATGACCTGCATCACCTCGTGCGGCAGGTATCCAAGCGCCGCTTGCGCTGCCTGAAGCATCGGGATGATCGATAACTGTGACGGGGGAAAAGTATTCCCCACAGTAACAAACCACCGCTCGACTTCGGAGTCGAGCTGCCCCTCCGCTTCTCCTTCGCTGTTGGCGTTCGACGTGTCGGCTTTGAGTATGGGCCCGTTTTCCTCGGAGGAAACGTGGCTGCCAGATGTCTTCGTTAAATCACCCATAAATATCACCGATGTCCGGTTAACTGTGAATCTGGATCAATTAAAGCCGTAGTATTCAAGAGTCTGCAAGAGAAAATTGCGGATGTCGATGTGAACAGAGAGCAGGAAAAATTCCCAGGTTTTCGCTTGGAGTTGGCATTGTCAGGTTAACCTTTGCAGGCCACATTTATCGCCAGGATGCTGTTTTCCAGCACTACAGGAGGTCAACTGACTCCAATCACGGCTGGATTAGGTCACGCAAATACGATAATCTCTTTGCCGCGCTGGTGCAACAAATTCATCAGGCCAGAAATCCCCAAAATCATAGATTTTTTTGGAGGGTCAAATGAGTCAATTTGTGGAGAATTCCACTGACTTCGGCGCAGAATGCTTGCGGCACAAAGGACGATGCAAGGTCGTTCGAGAAAACATACTTTTCCTAGACAACGGAAATGAGCTTGCCGCTGTCGATCACCTGCAATGGAAATGCTGGGATGTCGTGATCGTTCCCGATATGTCGTACCAAGAGAAGGCGTTGCTCTATCACACCAGCTGTCAGCGGATGACTGATGTGGTCAAACAGATATTTCAGGACTGCCTGGAAGCGCCTGTAAGCCTTCCACAGCGCGCGTCGGAGATGACGCTCGGTGAACTACACCGCCGATGTGCCACCATCTCCTATGCTGATTGCAGGCTACGGGTGGAAGGTTTCAGGTTTAGGGACGCGTCTTAAGAATAATGGCTCAACCGGCTTAAGCGTACCTGGCGATCGCCGATCGGATACATAAGCCTGGCCTACAGTTTTATCGAAAATCGTCCAGGCATTGTTGGTTTGTCGATGATGCCATCCGTGGCGCATGACCAGAGCAAGCCATTATCTGCGTTCACTTGGCCCTGCTGCCGGATATTCCGGGCCCGCACCAGGGTTGCGATGACCCCGGTTAAAAGGGCATCCTTCACTGGACGAGATGCAGTCATATAATGATTTACTACTCGGGAGGAGCCATGTATCAGTACCAGGACTACGAGGACCCGATCCAACGACCGCGCTACACCGGCCTACCTACGTTCATGCGGGCACCGTACCGCGAAGACTGGCAGGAGGTGGAAGTGGGCCTGGTCGGTGTGCCGTTCGATGGCGGCGTGACCAACCGACCCGGCGCACGACACGGTCCGCGCGAGATCCGCAACCAGTCCAGTCTCATGCGCCGCTGCAACCAATCCAGCGGTATTGGCCCGCATGACATCTGCACGGTGGCAGACCTGGGTGACGCCTGGGTGCAGTCGCCGTTTCACCTGGAAAGAAGCCTGGATGAGATTCAGGCGTTCTTTGCCCGGGTTCACGCTGCCGGTCTTACACCGCTCTCTGCCGGCGGCGACCACTCGGTAACGCTGCCGATCTTGCGCGCCATCGCAGCCGAGCAGCCGGTGGGTCTTATTCATTTCGATGCGCACTGCGACACCGGCGACGACTATCTTGGCTCGAAGTTTCATCACGGTGCCCCGTTCCGCCGTGCGGTGGAGGAGGGACTGGTTGACCCACGCCGGACCATTCAGATCGGCATTCGTGGCTCGCTCAACGATCTCGATATCTGGCAGTTCAGCCATGATGCCGGCATGCGTGTGATTACCATGGAAGAGCTCTACCAGATGGGCGTCAAAGCAGTGATCGAGGAGGTCCACCGCGTGGCCGGTGACGGCCGGTGCTACCTGAGCTTCGACGTCGATGGTCTTGATCCCGTGTATGCCCCGGGCACAGGGACGCCAGAGGTAGGCGGCTTCAGCACGCTGGAGGCACAGTTGATGATTCGCGGCACCCGCGGGCTGAATCTTATTGGCGGCGATGTGGTCGAGGTCGCACCATCTTTCGACCCCAGTGGCAACACGGCGCTGGCTGGTGCGACCATGATGTTCGAGATTCTGTGCGTGCTGGCGGACGCGGTGGCGAATCAGCGGGATGTTTGACTGGCCGAATTCACCGGCAGGGGGTCTTTAAGCAGCGGGCATCGTCCGCTCCAATGTTACGACGCGTCTTTCGACCACTCTGCCGGGGTGCGCCGCCCGCCGCGCCCTTTGTCGAGTCGAAGCGCCAGCTTCCTCAAGGGTGAGAGGGCGAGTTGCAGCCAGGCTTGGTGCCGCCATTTTGAGAAGTCGCGGTTGAACGGACAGACCCGCATGCAGATTGCGCAGTCCGAGGTCATTTTTGCCCAGAAGGAAAAGCATTTCTCAGCGTCCGACGTCCACTTGCGGACCCCGTGGATCGCCGAAGGATTAACACCGCCAACTTTCGGCGGACCGTAGGGCAGGGCTTTCACCTTGCAGGCGTCGGCGCATTTCGTGCAGATGTTGCAGAACGCCCGCACGCCGCGCGGGCGGGGCGCGTCATGGGCCAGCGGCAGATTGGTAAAAATTTTCGAGAACCGCAGGCGAGGTCCAAACTCCGGGGTGATGACCATTTGATTCCGGGCGTACTCGCCGAGTCCAGCCTTCACTGCATAGGGAATCACCAACCCAGTGTCGTTCATCGAGGCGACTGCCTCATAGCCAAGATTGCGAATATAGGCGGCGAGCTGCATCACGATCGCCGCTTCATGGGAGTATTCCCGGCCTGTGGCGGCTCCCGCCAGAGCAGAGGGGTAGGTCGCCACCAGCTCCTTGTCCATCTCATGGCCGAGCACGATGACGCTGGTCAAACCGTCCGGCAGATCGTTCGCTGCTTCCGACAGATCGCGGCTATCAACGCGGCTGGCATACAGCCAGCGGTCGTCGAGATCGGTAATCCCGCAGAGATCGGCGCCGAAAAACTTCGAGGTTCTTCTGATCTCTGCCGACATTTTTTTCGGATCGTCGACCGCGACGGGATCCGGCGCCACCGGTGTGTCGTAGCTGATCGGTGCCATAAATCCCTCACGCCGCCCTTCCTTCGAATAGCGGGTCTTCACCACGTTCGATATCAGCCAGGATGCGTTGCGCAGAGCGAAATCTTTCCTCGTGAAACCGCCCCCCCGGCGGCGCGGTATGGCTTCTGCCCGATAGGAGTTGAAGAACGCCTTCGTATGTTTCGAGCGTACCTTCTCGTCCCAGAAGGCGCGCGTGAAAATATCGTTCCGCTGGACGAAGCGCTCGAACTCCTCGGTGATTTCGATCCCAGCCTCCTCGTCGCCGGGGCGCTGTCCTGGGTGGTTGGAAGGATAGGTCATCTGATCTCAGTGCTTTATTCTGGTGCTGTTCATCGCGGCCGATGGCCAGGAAGAAATTCTTATGAATACATTGTACTAATAGTTGACACTCAAATGCCTGTGAACAAGGTTGTCGGCGAGGCCATGGATGTTCGCCAGTGGAGCGTATGGCGTGCGGCGGACTCCAAGGTCGAGCAAGGGACTCAGCGTTAAGCCGCGCAGCATGACAGTTTGTGGTGCGCTACTTTTTGACAGTTATTGCCTGGCAATCAGATTAGTCAGGAACGCACACCCTCATTGACGTTTACGTAAACGTCAATCTATACTTGGACTTGCAACCGTGGTCTCATCCTTCTGGTTTGGATCCGCGTGTCGCTATCGAAGGAGCCCGTTATGCCGAATTACACCGCGCCACTCGCAGACCTGCGCTTTGCCTTGAAGCACTTGGCGAGAATCGACGAGATTTCGACCTGGCCCGGGTTTGAGGAGGCGAGCCCCGATCTGGTCGATGCGATCCTTACCGAGGCCGGTAAGTTTGCCAGCAACGTGCTGGCGCCGTTGAACCGTGCCGGCGATACCGAGGGATCGGTGGTCGAAGATGGCGTGGTGACGACCCCGGCGGGCTGGAAGGAAGCCTACATGCAGTTCAGCCAGGCCGGCTGGATCGGCCTGATGTTGGATCCCGAGTATGGTGGTCAGGGCTTGCCGCGGGCGCTCGGCACGGCGGTGCAGGAGATGTGGGACGGCGCCAACATGTCGTTTGGCCTCTGCCCGATGCTGTCCCAGACTGCAGCGGAAGCCATTAACCTTAAGGGTAGTGCGGCGCAAAAAGCCCTGTATCTGCCTCGGCTCAGCTCGGGTGAGTGGTCTGGCACCATGAACCTCACCGAGCCGCAGGCGGGCTCCGATCTCGCCGCGGTGCGTACAAGCGCGGAACCGACCGACCAGGGCTGCTACCTGATCTCCGGTCAGAAGATTTTTATCACTTACGGCGAGCATGACCTCACCTCAAACATTATCCATCTGGTGTTGGCACGCACGCCTGAGGCACCCGCGGGTATCAAGGGCATATCGCTTTTCATTGTGCCCAAGTTCATCCCAAGCGAGGATGGTGAACCCGGCGAGCGCAATGACGTTTACTGCGTGTCACTCGAACACAAGTTGGGTATTCACGCGAGCCCGACAGCGGTGCTGTCGTATGGTGACAATGGCGGCGCTGTAGGCTACCTGGTCGGCGAAGAAAACCGTGGCCTCGAATACATGTTCATCATGATGAACAGGGCCCGCCATGCGGTTGGTATCGAGAGTTACGGTATTGCCGAGCGGGCGAGCCAGCGGGCACTGGCATTTGCCCGTGAGCGGGTACAGGGGCGCGCCGTGGGTGATGCCGACAGCGAGCGCTCACCAATCATTCGCCATCCGGACGTGCAGCGCATGTTGCTCAGTATGCAAAGCCGCATCCAGGCCATGCGGGCATTGAGCCTGTACACGGCAGCAGCCGCTGATCGCGCCAGCCACCACCCGGATGCCGCCGAGCAGGCGAGGGGCCAGAGAACCGTGGATGTATTAACGCCAGTGGTCAAGGGTTGGGGCTCGGAGGTGGGTAACGACCTCACCGGGGTTGCATTGCAGGTGCACGGCGGTATGGGCTATATCGAGGAAACGGGCGCGGCGCAGCATTATCGTGATGCACGCATTACGACGATTTACGAAGGCACCACCGGCATTCAGGCGGCCGACCTGGTCGGGCGCAAGATGCTGCGTGATGATGGCCAGATGGTAGGCGAGGTGATTGAGACTATGCGCGTGGAAACAGCCGCGGCCGCTTCATCGACGGCGTCGGATGTTCAGGCGGTTGCTACAGCCGTGGGCGGGCTGATAGAAAAACTGGCCGAGGCGACGGCTTGGCTGCTGGCGGCTGCGGGCCGCGACCCGCGTATCCCCTTGGCCGGGTCCTTCAATTACCTGATGCTCTGGGGGATCGCTGCCGGGGGCTGGCAGATGGCGCAGGCCGCCGCTGCCGCGCGCCGCTGTCTAGATGCAGATGAGGGCGACAGCGCGTTTTATCGGGCTAAACTCACCAGTTGTAGCCACTATGCCAACCAGGTGTTGCCCCATGGCGAGGCCTATGCCAGCGCCATCATCGACGGTGGGGCTTCGCTCGAAGACCTAGACGATTTTTTCGCCTGAGTTCAAGCCAGCCTGGCACCATTTGCAACCGCTTGTTGGGGCTGTGCCAGCACTACTGAGCCGTCGGCTTGGACGAAGCCGGTTATCAGGCACTGAGACTTGATCGGCCCGATCTGTTTTTCCGGGAAGTTGACCACGCCGATCACCTGGCAGCCGGTGAGATCATCGGCTTGGTACAAGTCGGTGATTTGTGCGCTGGATTTGAGCACACCGATTTCGGGCCCGAAATCTACCTGCAGGATGTATGCGGGAACCCGAGCCTCTTTGAAGACCTCTGCCGAGAGAACAGTGCCCACGCGCAGCTCGACGCGCTCGAAGTCTGCGAAGGTGATCATTTCCATGTATGCGTCCTTGAATTGTCTAATAACTAAGAGTTAGTCGGCTCGGTTGTGCCCAGGCACTGGCGCAGAGTAGCAATGCCGCTCTTTGGCACGTCGCCGTGGCGGTCGGGAACTCGCTCATCCAACCACTCCGTGAGTTCTCGCAACAGTGGGTGCGTGAGGTTTTCTTGCAGCAGGCGCATAACCCGGGGCACGTGCTGCAGGTAGATGTTCTTGCCGTCACGCGCTGCCAGGCGCACGAAGATGCCGGCAACTTTGCAGTGGCGCTGGGCGCCGAGAATTGGGTACCAGGCGTTGAAATTATCAACATCGAGCAAAGGCATAGCTTCGAGGTAACGCTGTCGCATCGTGATAACGAGTCCCGGGTCGATATTCCGCCGGGCGTCTTCCAGTAGGGAGACGACGTCGTAGGCCACCGGGCCGATCACGGCATCCTGGAAATCCAACAGGCCGATGGCGCGCGGACCGGTCTCACCAGGGATGCGCATGAGGTTATCCACGTGGAAGTCACGCAGTACCAGCGTGGTGGCAGGTGGCGGTAGAGCCGCAATAACCTTTTGCCAGATGCGCCGGTAAGCCTCCCGGTCGGCAGCAGTCGTAGGTTTTCCTGTCAGTGCCGGGGCATACCAGTCGGGCAGCAGCAGGGCCTCGTCGAGCAGCCGGCCAAGGTCATAGGGCGGCATGGTGATGGCCGCGGCCTGCGGGTGTGCATGCAGGGTGGTCAGCACGTCTATGGCCAGCGCATAGAGCTCACTTTCGTCTTCGCCGGCACTGATCAGGGCAGTGAAAGTGTCGTCACCGAAATCCTCCAGCAGGGCAAAGCCGTGTTCGGCATCGGTCTGGTGTACATGCGGTGCGCGCAGGCCCAGTGCGCAAAGATGTTGTGCCACCCGGGTAAACGCAGCGACGTTTTCCTGTCCCGGTGGTGCGTCCATCAGCAGCAACGTGCCTTGGCCAGTAGGCAGTCGGAAATAGCGGCGAAACGAAGCATCCTGACCCAGTGGTATCAACTTGGTGTCTGCGAGGTCGCAACGCGCCAGAAACTGCCGGCGGCTGGTAGTGCGATCTTTGTCTGCCGCTTTCAATGTCAGAAGGTATGGACGGTGAGATTGGGTGCGATGTCAGAAGATACCATGCAGGTACCAGTAGCCACTTGCCAGGTCGCGAAAGACCCAGGCTTTCACGGTGCTGGTTGTACCCCAGTAGTAATCGCGCCGTATCGGTTGATCATCCCACCAGCCGCTACAGATACGTTCGCGTTGGTGCTCCAGTTGTAGTGGTTGACCCGCCAGTTGCGGTGAACGTCGGCAGCCATTCAGCCGTTGGGGTGTATTCAGCAGCCACAGCGGCCGGGTGGCTCGGGCCAGCAGCGGTCCGGTTTCACCCGGCACACACTGGCCCCAGGCTTTTTCCGGCCGGTGGTCCGGATACATACGGATGCCTTGTACTGCCTGTCGGCCCAGCCGGTTCTGCAGGTATTCGACCAGTGCCTCACCATCACGCGAGCTCTTTCGTGTATTCGGGAACAGCTCCTGGCTACCTTCGTTCGCCGGCAGAAAATGGCGCGCGTGCAGGGTAAGGTGGGTCACTGGTGCACTTGGCCGGAGATTCTCGAATGCAAGCCTGGAAAGTGCCAGCAGTCTTTCCGGGTCACACCGGGGCTGTGCTAATTGCACGGGTACGTTCAATAGCAGCTCATTGGCGTTGGCCAGGTCCCAACTGAGGCGGCCGGTCAGGAGGCAGTGTGTACGCAAGTATGCAGCCAGCTGATTCAGCAACTGGCGCATGAACGGAAACAAAAATGCCGTCTCGATACTCTCTGCCGGCAGCGTAATGCCCTGCACAAAAGCTGCGGGCGGCGTAAAGGTTGTCTGGGGGTCAGGTTTATTGCCAAGCAGCTTGTCCAGGCTGTCGAGAAAATCCGGCCCCAGCCGGCGGGCAAGGCCATCGCGCGGCAGTCGCAGCAGGTCACCGATCTGCCGGGTGCCAAGCTGTCCAAGCAATCTGTGTTGCTGTGAGTTTGAGGTCAGCATTTGTGCCGGCAGGGTACGCACAGCAGCGGTTAGTTGATCCTGGCTGGTGACGCAAAGGGCTTTGCCCGCACGGGCGCATAAAGCTGCGCTGGCCGGGGTCGGGGTGAGTGCGACACAGGGCTCTTCCGCATGGGCGGTAATCCAGTGTTGAATCTGCTTAAGCAGCGCTCGCACGCCACCGTAGAGCCTGAGGCTGCCGGCAATGTTCAGCAGCAGGCAATCGTCCAGTACGGTGACAGCGGGTGTCCAGTTGCCGGCCTGTGTAGCAAGCTGTGCCAGGTGTATCTTCTCTGCTGCAATGTCCTGGGGCGAAGACTCAAGCATTGGTATCAGGGAGTGCGCTACGGCCAGCGCCATGCCAGGCTGTACGCCAGCTTGCCTGGCAGAACAACTCGCTGCCACCACCTGCTGGGTCTGGCCATGTTGTGCATACACGGCAAGTATCCGTTCGGTGTGGTTGTATCCCAGCGCTTCCAGTGGCAGGTACGGCAGATGCACTGCCAGCCACAAGTGGTCTGGTCGAATGGCTAAGGGTGCGTGTGCTTGTTCGGGTAAACCGGAGCGTACCAACGATGCGCCTGATCCAATGCCGTGGCGTTGCCAGGCGTTGTCGGTCACCTGTCTTGGTGCGTGCGTCATCAGCTAGTTCCCGGTGGGACAGCGGGCGGCAGGTGGCGCCGCACGCGCAGGCCCTCACGCAGTGCACCACCACGGCATTTGAGAATGTCGACGTTTGCGCCATCCACCGTAAGCTGGCAGTGCAGTCGCAGGGCAGCCGTGCTGGGCTGATCTATCGCATTAAGGCCGCGAAAGCACAAGCCAAGCGCCTGACCGTGCTCGGCTGCGAGTTGCAGCCGGCGCAAGGTTGCGCGTTTGAGTTGTCCAGGCCAGCACAGCACGGCACTGCATTCGCTGGAGCGCAGCGATTGTTCAGTCGCCCAGAGCGCCTCGGCTCGGTTTTTGGCCTT
>Ga0208278_1001686_pt1 | contig 9985 bp, 7 predicted proteins | sample ETN01SmetaG_FD_185794 | JGI IMG/M metagenome (GOLD analysis project Ga0208278, IMG submission 185794) | Marine microbial and viral communities from oxygen minimum zone, Eastern Pacific Ocean - ETNP2014F12-01SV259 (SPAdes) (version 2) | ecosystem: Environmental > Aquatic > Marine > Oceanic ...
CAATCCCGGCCAGAGTTAGGCGAGTCAGCCTGACTCGCTCACCGGCTCCGCTCAACAGAACCAGCTTTCGGTCAGCCCCGCCGGTATCGGCCGTCGTTGCGGCACATTGCGCGGCATTGGCGGTGCGAGACCTCCAAACGCGAACGCCAGTTCCTCAACCGCCGCGAATGTGCTCCGCGCCGGTTCTCCCTGCATCTCGGCCTTTTCCACCCGAGCGCTCACCTGATTGTGCAGCGCTTCCATGCGGACATCCGCGTGAGTCCACCTGTAACTGAAACTGGGCTCATCCAGTTCCCTCAGCCAAGGCGCCGGAGCATGTTGTTGCAGCAGCGCGGAGCCGGGCGGGATGAGCAGCCGCAGGCTATATTGCACCGGGTCGATGTTATCAACCAGGTCTTTTTCGCGGACGAAAGCGAGCAATTCCAGATAATCATCCAGCGTGGTCCACGGTGTGAAAGGGAGCAGCGAGGGCCGCAATGGCATCCCCGCTTTCTGCACCAGATCAAGCGCGTGCAGGATATCAGCCCGCGTGTGGCCTTTTTCCAGCGCGGCGAGCACTTTGTCGCTGAGCGATTCGATGGCTGAAACCACGAACGCACAGCCAGCCGCGGCCATTTCCGGCAGCAGCCCGGAGTGGCGCAACAGGTGCGGGATGCGCGCGGTGAAATCGAAAGTCAGCTCCGGAAACTCAGCGTGGATGGCGCGCACTACTCTCTGCGCATGGCCGGGACCGTTGAGAAAATCCGGGTCGCCAAAAGTGATGTGCCGCGCGCCGGCCTGCACCTGAGCCCGAATATCGCCCAAAACAATATCGTGCGGCACAACGAAAAAACGCCCCTGATAAACCGGCGTCACGGGGCAATGGCGACAGACGTATTTACAGCCGCGCGAGCTTTCCGTGTACCCGGCCAGGCGGAGGCCGCTATTGCTGCGCAGGCGAGCGTAATTCTCCAGCGTCGGCAAACCCTCCCTGCGCGGCGGCGCAAACGCAACGCGCTGCAGCACCGAGGCGGAAATGTGCTCACCGGTGCGTACGCCGGGCGGCGGCGCGGCCGGATCGAATTCACCCCGCATCACAGCCAGAACGAGCGCCAGCAGCGCGGGCTCAAACTCACCCGCGATGGCGCTGTCCGCGTAACCGGCGCTGAGCAAATGCTCGGCATTCAGACCAGCATAGTATCCAAAAAAGCAAACGTGCGCGCCTGCGTTGAACGCGCGCACCTGCCGCGCCGCATCGGTGCCCAGGCGCAAGGCAGTATGCATGGATGCAGATATTGCCACCACCCGCGCCGAACCTACGGCTGCTGCGTGCTCGGTCAGGTTTTCAACCGACAGGTCAAGTGCAGCTGCATCAACCCCGTCGCGTTCAAGGAAGCCCAATGCGGAGGCAAGACTAAACGCTTGGTGCCCGAGCTCATAACACGAAAGCAGCAAAACCTGTGGAAATAACGCGCGGGCAACCATGCGGAAATTCTATCGCTGGTCGACGCTTTCGTCCGCTGGCGTCACGGTTTGCGCGGACAGAAAGGCGCGCAAAGCGGCGTTGAACTGCTCCGGCTGCTGCACGGGCGCGGCATGGAGCGCGCCGGGGATGATTACCACCTGCGCTCCCGGAATCTCAGCCAGGCGCGGTTCGCTCTGCAGCAACGAAGAATACGGTCGATCCCCCGAGACCACCAGTGCCCGACAACTGATTTCTTTCAAGCGGTTGAGCACGCTCCAACCCGGCAGCGCGCGGCTGGCGGCGGCATACGCGCGGCGGTCATTTTGCGACCAGAGCGCGGCCATCGCGCGGCGAAGCTGCGCGTTCTCCGGCTCGGGAAAAACCTTGGCGGCAATAAAAGCCGCCATCGCGCGCATCCCCAGCACCCGGGTAATGAACATGCGCAGCGCCATCTCAGAGCGCTGCCGCAATGTTCGTACCGAGACCTCAGGCGCGCTGTTCACTATGCACAGGCTTCGCACCATCTCGGGCGCATCCAGCGCCAATTGCAGCGCCACCATGCCGCCCAACGAAATACCCACGACATGCGCCGGGCGCGAATCTATTACGCGCAGCAGCGCCGCCGTGTCGGCCGCAAACTGGGCCATGCTGTACGGCCCCGCCGATTTTTCCGACTGCCCATGGCCGCGCAAGTCATAGGCAATCACGCGATAATCACTTGAGAAAGCTGGTGTCTGGAATGCCCAGTCACGTTCGCTGGAGCCAAGCCCGTGCACGAATAACAGCGTCTCCCCGCTGCCCGTGGAGCAATAATAAAGATGAATCCCGCGCACATCTACACTGGGCATATCACTCTCACGTGCTTTGCACCGGGGCAATTGTAACGCATGTTCTTTGATACAATATCAGCGTATCCCGAAATGCCCACTGCGATTAAATGGCGGCGCGCAAAATGATTCCACCGCGTGCCGCGCCCGAAGCGACCCGGCGGGGAAGCAGCTCAAAACGGCAGAGTAACCCGACTTGATGGTTGCGGCTCTCATCGTAGCGCTGCTGGTGCTGGTCAACGCGCTCTATGTGGCCGCCGAATTTGCCACGGTAAGCGCGCGGCGCACCCGCATGGACCAGATGGCCGCTGCCGGTAACCGACTAGCGCGGCAACTGCTGCCGGTGCTGCGCGATAGCCAAGCGCTTGACCGCTATGTGGCTGCCTGTCAGGTGGGCATCACGGCCACTTCGCTCCTGCTGGGCGCATACGGGCAAAACGTGCTGGCTGGTCGACTGACGCTTGTGCTGACGGGTATGGGACGCCTCGCCGCGCCAACCGCTCATTCGCTGGCAGTCACCAGCATGCTGCTACTACTGACCGGGCTGCAGATGGTGCTCGGAGAGCTGCTGCCCAAATCAATTGCCATCCAGTACCCGGAAAGACTGGCACTGGCGACATTGGTGCCGCTGCGCTGGTCTTTGCGCCTCTTTCAGCCGCTCATCTGGCTGCTAAACGGAAGTGGTAATCTTCTCTTGAAGGCGATGCGCATCGACAGCGGTGACCGACACGGCGCAGCGCACACGCCGGCAGAAATCGAACTGCTGGCGGCCGACAGTCAGGAGGGCGGGCTGCTAACCCCGGGAGCGCGTCGCATGCTTCGCAATGCGTTGCGGCTGCGCGATATGACCGCTTGCGAGATTATGACCCCCCGTTCCCGATTGGTGGCTGCACCGGCGGCCAGCTCGGTCTCAGATTTACTGCGGCTGTGCAGCCGGTCGGGCTTCAGTCGCATACCAATTTTCCGGGGAAACATAGACCACATCATAGGTTTCGCGCATATCAAGGATCTGTTGCGCATGAGTGTGTGGGGTAACGAGTCAACCGCTGACATCCTGCGCACGGCGAGATTCATCCCGGAGACAATGCCCGTCGCCGCCATCTGGGAAACGCTTGCGGCTCAACGCCAGTACATCGCACCGGTGCGCGACGAGCACGGTGGCACCGCCGGCTTAATCACCTACGAAGACCTGATAGGGCAGGTATTCGGCGAACTGCAGGATGAGTTTGACGCAGAGACAGTCGCTGTTTCCACCCATCGGCAGGGGATTCATGGATAGCATCACCGCTGCGCTCAGCGCAATGGCGGGCGGCCCGATGGTGCTGCTTGTGCCGATTCTCATCACCGCCTTATTGATCTTTGTGAATGGTGTGTTTGTAGCCGCCGAATTTGCAATCATCGGCGTGCGCCGCACCCAGATGGAACAGCTCGCCGGCGAGGGAAACGCACGCGCGCGGCGCGTGCTGGCCATTCTTGAATCACCCGCCGCGCAAGACCGCTACATCGCCACCGCGCAACTGGGCATAACTTTGGCCTCGCTCGGGCTGGGCATGTACGCCGAACCCCGCATCGCCCATTTCATCGAACCGTATTTGGGCCTGATTGCAGGCGCAGCCCCGCGCCCGGTTCTGACGCACTCGCTGGCCACAATCCTAGCGCTGGCTTTGCTCACTTATCTGCATGTTGTTTTAGGAGAAATGGCGCCCAAATCGCTCGCGCTCAGCGCGCCCCGCCGCGCCGCGCTGACGGTGATTGGCATGATGCACTGGGCGCAGAGATTGCTGGCCCTGCCCGTGACCGCGCTAAACGCTGTCGGCGCCGGGTTGCTGCACCTGCTGCGCGTGCGGGCGCCCGGGGGGCACACGCGCCTGCACTCCGCTCAGGAGCTGGTTCAAATCGTCAGCGAAAGCGCGTTGAGCGGGCTGCTGAACGATAATGAAAGAGCGTTGCTGCTGGGGGTGTTCGATTTTACGGAGCGGCGCGTGCATCAGGTGATGACTCCGCGCAATCGCTTGCAGGCCATTGCGCATGACACTGCGCTGACCGACGTGTTGAGCCATGTGACCACCAGCCGTTTCAGTCGCTTTCCAGTTTATCAGGACGATCTTGACCACGTCATCGGCATCCTGCATGTGAAGGACCTGGTCCGGCCGAAGATGCACCCGTCAGAGGATTTCGATCTACGCCTGCTGTTGCGTGCAGCGCCGCATCTGCCCGAAAACGCCCCGTTGGCCAGTCTGCTGACTGCCTTCAAGAGCGGGCAATCTCACATGGCCATCGTGCTGGATGAATACGGCGGCACCGCCGGAATCGTGACCATGGAAAATCTGGTGGAAGAGATTGTGGGCGAGGTGCGCGACGAATTCGATGTGGAGCCAGAGCCGCTGCGCAATATCGCTCCCGGCGTGCTGGAAACCGCCGGTGATTACCCGGTTGACGATTTGCTAGAACTGGTCAGCCTGGGCGCTCGCGATAAATTGCCGCCGGTGGACACAGTCAGCGGATTGCTGATGACATGGCTGGGCCGCCCGCCGCGCCCAGGCGACCGCTACGCGCATCTGGAGACCACCTTCACCGTACTCACGGTAGAGGGACTTGCCGCCGCACGGGTGCGCATCGAGTTCCCCGCGCCAAGCGGTCAATGACTCTGCACGCCACGGCATGACCGAGTATTGCGCAGAAGTCACAGCAGCAGCGGCTGCACTTCTATGTCGTCAGGCGAATTGACCACGCTGGCAAGCTCGTCCATTAATTCCTCGCAATGGCCGGTGGTATGGTTGGCGAAATCAAGCTCGAAGCAGCGCCCGTCATCCTCGTACACCACCATCGCGAAGTGGTCCTCGCCGGGAAAACTGCTCATCACATTAAACACCCACTTGACACGCAATTTGTAATTGCTCCGGTCTCGCGCGGGCCGGAGCGTAACCACAATGCGCTTGGCCGATTGTTCATGCCCGTAATTTTCAGGTTGCGCGGCTACCGGCATCGGATCAAGCCGCTGCGCCTCCGGCGCGGACGGTGGCGTGGAAGCCTCCCCGGCGCTCCCCAGCTCCTCTGTCGGGTCGACTTCCTCCTCCGGAGGCAGCGTCTCCCAGATATCGGCCGGAGGCTGGTCTCCGTTGGCCGCGCTCACGCCGTTCTTGTCAGCCGAAAGCAACGTGCCCTCGGCTGGTTGCACTAATTTTAGTTCACTCTCGATACGACTGACCAGCACGTTTGCATCGCCCCGTTTAGTATCCACTTTGCCAGTGACGGCCACGAGCGCATCTACCTGCAGCCACTCCTGCACCTGCCGCCACACATCCGGAAATACAACCAGGTCGGCGAAGCCCTGCAAATCCTCAAGCGAGATAAAGGCCATCGGCGCGCCTTTCTTGGTGATGTGCGGCCGAATGTGGGCAATGGTGCCGGCCAGAATGACCACCTGGTCATCCATATCGGCCAGATCCCCGCTGTAGGCCGTAATCACCTGCTCTATCTCTTCAATGTGTGAGAGCAGCGGGTGGTCACTGACATATACGCCCACCAGTTCTTTCTCCCAGCTGCGCAGCTGCCGCGCCGAGATTTCATCTGCATCGGCCTGAAGCTGGATGTTCGCGCTGCCATTCTCCCCGGAGAGCATGTCGAACATCGTCGCCTGCCCGACCTCGGCTGCCTTGTGCACCGCTGCGCTGGCGCCGAGCAGTTGCTCGATGGCGACGAGAAGCTGATAGCGGGGCGCCAGCGAGTCGATCGCACCGACCTTCACCAGGCTTTCGAGAGCACGTTTGCCCACATTGCGCAAATCGACCTGCGTGCAAAAGTCGTCCAAGCTCGCGAACAACCCCTGCTCGCTTCGCGCCCGGAGAATCTCCTGGACGGCGCCGTCGCCCACGTTTTTCACGGCACACAACCCAAAACGCACCGCGTTACTGCCGTTACCATTGTCCTGCACGCGGAAATCCAGCTCGCTGTGATTGATGTCCGGCGGAAGCACCTCAATCCCCATGCGGCGCGCGTCAGCCACGTATAAGGCCAGCTTTTCGGTGTCATCGTGCTCGGCGGTGAGCATCGCGGTCATATACTCCGAAGGGTAATGCGCCTTCAGATAAGCCGTCTGCACTGCGATGACGCCATAGTCAGCGGCATGCGCTTTATTAAAACCGTAGCGAGCGAACTCCTCCCAATCATCGAAAATGGCGTTGGCAGTTCTTTCGGGGATGTCATTTGCCACCGCGCCGTGCACGAACTTCCCGCGGTGCTGCATGAGCTTATCCCTGATTTTTTTGCCCACAGCCTTGCGCAAATCGTCGGCCTCCTCTGCGCTGTAACCGGCCAGAGCCATGGCCGCAAACATGAGCTGCTCCTGATACACCGGCCGGCCATAGGTCTCCTTGAAAAGCGGCTCCAGGGCGGGATGCAGATAGGTGACTTTTTCCTCGCCGTGCATGCGCCGGATATAGTGCGGGATGAAATCCATCGGCCCGGGACGATAAAGCGCCACCATGGCAATCACGTGCTCCAGACGAGTAGGCTTCATGGCGCGCAGAAAGCGGCGCATGCCCGCGCCCTCGACCTGAAAGACGCCGGCCACGTCGCCACGCCCCAGCAGCTCAAAACTGGCCGGGTCATCGGTAGGGATGTTGTGCAAGTTCAGTTCAACGTCGTGGCGCTCCTTGATGAGTTCACACGCCCGCGCCATCACCGTCAGCGTGCGTAGCCCGAGAAAATCTACTTTCAGCAATCCAAGGCTGTCCAGCACCTCCATCTCAAACTGAGTGGTGGCAGCAATCACGTTGTGCTGCGCGTTGCTGCCCGTGGAGCGGTGCAACGGGATGTATTCCACCAACGGCCTATCGGCGATGACCACCCCGGCGGCATGCGTGCCGGCGTTGCGATGCACTCCTTCAAGTTGCCGGGCGGTGTCAATCATCTTGCGCAGGTTCGCGTCGTTGGCGTGTACCGCCCGGAATTCAGGCGCATCCTGCAGCGCCGCAGAGATGCTGACCGGGTTCCCGGGAATGTTTGGCACCAGCTTGGCCACCCGGTCGACCTCGTTGAGGGGAATGTCCATGACGCGTCCCACATCCCGGATAGCCGCGCGCGCCTTGAGCGTCCCGAAGGTGATAATCTGCGCCACCTTGTCCTCGCCATATTTCTGCGCGGTGTATTCCAGCAGCTCGTAGCGGCGGTCATCCTGGAAGTCCAGATCGATATCCGGCATGGATGCCCGCCCCGGATTCAAGAAGCGTTCGAAAATCAAACCGTGTTCCAGCGGACAGACCAGCGTAATTCCCAGGGCATAAGCCACAATTGAACCGGCGGCCGAACCGCGAGCGTTGTACCAAATGCCCCGTTCGGCGGCGAATTTGCATAGGTCCCACACTATCAAGAAATAGGCGTCGAAATTCATGTCGCCAATAACCTTCAATTCCACGTCCAGTCGCTCGCGGATGGCCGCATCAGTGGCGCGCGCGCCATAACGCGTGACCAGGCCCTGCTCGCACAGATGGCGCAGGTAGCCGGAGTTGTCGTGTCCGTCCGGAACCGCAAATACTGGCAAGTGCACTCCCTCTGTTTCGAGATTAACGCTGCAGCGTTCCGCCACGACCAGCGTGTTCTCGATCGCCCCGGGCACATGCCCGAAGAGTTTTTGCATCTCCTCCTCCGAGCGTAGATAGTATGAATCGCCATTCATGCGCATGCGTTTCTTGTCATTGAGGAGCGCATTGGTCTGCACACACAGCAGCACATCGTGCAATTGCGCATCCTCCTGCTTCACATAATGGACATCGTTCGTCGCTATGAACTGCAGGCCGTAGCGGGGGCCGTAATCCAGCAGCACCCGATTGACTTCGTTCAGGCTGGGAATGTCATGGTCCTGCAGCTCGATGAAGAAACGCTCGCTGCCGAACACCTGCAAATAGAAATCCATGAGTTGCTCTGCGAGCTCAGTATTCCCAGATAGTAAAGCGCGCGGAATCTCGCCCGAGAGGCAGCCGGTGGTGCAGATCAGGCCATCGGCGTGCCCGGCCAAAAAGTCATGGTCTATGCGCGGACGGTGATAAAAACCTTGCAGCTGAGCAGCAGTAGCAATCTGCAAAAGGTTGTGGTAGCCGGTGTGGTTTTCCGCGAGCAGTAGCACGTGAAAGCGTTTCGCATCAAACTGCGCCACTCGATCGGTCATCTTGCGCGTGGCCATGTAGGCTTCCATGCCAATGATTGGATTGATTTCCGCTTCTTGGCAGGCGCGGTAGAAATCAATCACACCGTACATGGCGCCGTGGTCAGTGAGCGCAAGAGCGGGCATGCCCAAATCGCGCGCGCGCGCAGCCAGTGCGCGCACGTTGCTCAGGCCATCCAGCAACGAATACGAGGAATGAGTATGCAGATGAACGAATGACATTCAGCAGGTCGTCCGCGGGCACGGCCCACGCCCACGGGCTCAGGCCTATGTGCGCAGCCATGCCCGAAAAGGTGCATCGCTGCCACAGAGAGGCCCGAGCGATTATAGCACGTGAGGTAGTTTCGGCGCACGCGCCGGGGCGCGGCAGCGCAAATTATTAAGGGGACATTCCGTTATCAAGAACCGCCCGTGCCGCGGTCACGCGCCACAAGCAGCACGGCGGCAACGGTCTTGGCATCGCGCAGCTCTCCGCGAGAGACCTGCGCCACCAGCTCCACAAAGGGTATCGCTACAACGCTGATGTTCTCATCGGCATCTTGCGGGAGCGGCGCCGGGTTCAGGCCGGTGGCCACATAGGCGTGCATCAGCTCGGAAGAATAGCCCGGCACAAGGAAATAGCTTCCAATCGCGCGCAGCCGCTCAGCGCGCATGCCGATTTCCTCGCGCAGCTCGCGGTGCGCAGTGGCCTGCGGCAACTCACCCGCCTCGAGCGTACCGGCTGGTATTTCAAGCAACGTTTCACCTACCGCCGGCCGATATTGCCGTACTAGCAGCACTCGGTCATCTGCGCCAATCGGCACAATGGACACACTGCCGGGATGTTCGATCACGTCCCAGCGCGCGGTCTGACCGTCGGGAGTCCTGACCGTGTCGACGCGCACCTTGAGCACGCGACCTTCGTACATCGACTCGGTTGAAAGAATCTCAGGCATTTTTTTTCACCGCTCGTCGCGCGGATTAGGTGCGCTAACAATCATCATCAGACACCAGAAAGAAGTTGACCAGCACTCGCGCATCATCCAAAACATCGGCATCGACTGGGAGCTCGTGATCTTCGCCAATGCGCAGAATCAGGTGCGCCGCTGCCGCGCGGATATGCGCGGGCAAGGACCGGTCGAGAGCAGTTCCCTGCAGATGCCGGTGTGCCGACTGGCCTCGCTGGCCAATTCCCTGCCGTTCCCGCCACCCGCGAATCGCCCAGCCGGCCGCCCGCCGGGCGCACACTCTCGCCTTGCCTTCGTTCCCGCCGAAACGCGCAGTCGCGGCCATATGCAACTCTGCGGTGATAGCTGCGACCGGGTCAATTGAATCCGCGCTCATGCGCACGAATTGTACCAGAGCCGCACATCGAGAATGGACAATTCGTCTGGCAACAAGTAGAATCATCATGTATAGTTATGGTATGTATTCCGCTGCGGCCGACCTGCAAGCGTTGATCGCCAAAGCAGAATCCGGCGAAACCGAAGCCGCGCGCAACGGCCTCCGCCGGTTCATCCAGAAGCATCCCAGCACGCTGCTCGCCTGGAAATTACTTGCCGACATGGCCGA
>Ga0208278_1001687_pt1 | contig 9976 bp, 21 predicted proteins | sample ETN01SmetaG_FD_185794 | JGI IMG/M metagenome (GOLD analysis project Ga0208278, IMG submission 185794) | Marine microbial and viral communities from oxygen minimum zone, Eastern Pacific Ocean - ETNP2014F12-01SV259 (SPAdes) (version 2) | ecosystem: Environmental > Aquatic > Marine > Oceanic ...
AACGAAGAAAAATCTGTCCTTGCGCTTCCAAAATGAAGCCCTAGACACACGGCTCTTACCCTTGTAGGTAAAGAAGTCGTAATCTTTCCTATTGAAATGTGCCTTTAATGCACAATACATTAGATATATATCAATGGGGTCCATGTTAAAAAAATTCTGTTAAATTGGTAGTTGAGCACACCTTGGTAAAAAATTCAAATCTCTTGCGTTTGCTTCTATCTTTTCTTTAAGTCCTTTTGAAATTAAAGATTTAACTGTTGCGGGGTCTATTCCTTCTTTTTCACAATAATGTAAGACAGCTTCCATATGAGTAATTTGTTTTTCTTTTGCAAGATTTTCGATTGTATTTGTAAAAATTTTAGCTGTTGTTAGTGTCATAATATTCCTTATTTGAAGTTGGGGGGTTAACCATGACCCCCCTCGGATGTATTACGGCATCACCCGTGATGTTGCCCAAGCCGGAGGCAATAAACGATTGCACTATGGAGGCTTCTAAATTCGCACCATTTCTCCTTTGTTTATTTCCATACACATGTAAGGAAACTTTTATATAAAATCATGCTCGCCTTAGTGCGTTAGCATGAAGTGTCATATAAATTATTTCTTTTCAGAAACAAACTTATACAACTCACTTGCAGTTTTAATGATTTCTTCGGGTTTATACATTTTTGGTGTATATTTCTCAAAGAACTCTTTAGGATTAGCAGCGGCCTCGGCATACTTATCCATATGCATATGTGCTGCATCAACTGCGATATCATACTGCCGATCTAACATATCTTTCGCCATTGAAAGTGTATCAAATCGCAACTCGTATGGGGTTTTACCTTTTTTTTCTGACATAATTTTTCTCCTTGTGTTTGTGTGTGTGTTAAGCGGCGGGTTTCTGTTGCTAGGCACCCGCCAAACCCCGAGCAATTAAGCAGCTAGTGCGTAATCCTCAAATGCCTCATTATCGTTGGCATTTCTCGTTGTTGATCGATAAGGTGATCAATCCACAATTCTCCACATTCCTATTCATTGCCAGTCGAACCTATTTCGCCCCCATCAAAAAAAGATTAGTATAAAAACCATTGGGAATAATCAACATCATTAAAAAAGATTAGATATATAATACCACCAACGAGAAAAGCATCAGCACAAATACTCCAAACGATATATGCCTTAAACATCCACTCAGCAACTAACTTAACAAGCCAACACTTTGTCCTTATAATCAGGGCCAAAGACCGTAAACATGGACTTTTTAAGATCACCCGCCATATAAAGCGACATGGGGTTTTTATGAGTAGAGTTAAGGGGTTTCGCATTTTGAAGCTCCTTCTGATATTTTTTCATTTAATCTCCTTGTGGTGGAGGCGGGCGGTACTGCCCCGCCGTCCTGTACAATTTTCAGTTTGTTTCATCAAACTGTACTATATTTATACCACATCCAACATCAATTGTCAAGTGCTTTTTTGATTTATTCTCTATAAAATATGTGATCATCAATCATGGTTGTTATAGTGAAATGTTCTGCCCACCATGGAGCAACATCTACTGAATGATAGTATAACGCACCTCCTGTAACATCGGTTACCATTGTTCTAACCTTCTCTGCAACCTTATACAGATGACTAAACACCTTCTTATTGTATGGTTTGTCTGTCTTCCCATCACAATACCAGCTAAACGCACACTTGTTCCTTTTAGGGATAAGTTTTGTTTTATCCTTCCATGAAGGTACATGGCGTCCCTGTTTAATAACTGTACAGATTGTGTTTGGAAATCTATTGTCTTTTACACGGTTCAGCACAACATGAGATACGGCTATTTGTCCAGCGAGAGATTGATTTCTCGCTTCAAAATATATGTTCTGTGCAAGACAATATGTCTGCTGATTGGCAGATGCATGTGTTGGATTAAAACTAATAACGATTGCAATAATAAAAAATATCAATATGTTCATAATATAAAGTTAGTGATTTTTCCTTGGTAGTTGTTGATCTGGGAATTTGTAATTTCTAAAGTCCAAGATATAACTCTTCTTAGCACCCTTCTTCACCTGTACTTCTCTTCGTTTTCCTTCTATTACTCCTCCACCTTTTCTCATCTTCTTCTTGGCTCCTTCAAGCCGTTTGTGCATTTGTTTGGTGTATGGAATAACATAACCAATGGGTAGTAATTTTTTTCGGTCTTTTACAATCCACAGGAATATGTTCTTTGGTTCATCTACCAAATATGATGCAACAATAAAATCTTTTGGTAAATCTTTTGTTGTGGGAGTTCCTAACAGTTCATCATAGGTATATGTTGTCATCCCAATAACAGCAAGGACTAAAGGAATATACACAAATAACCAAATTGGTTTTTTTAGTAGTACTATCAATGCAACTAGAGAAGTGATTGATATAAGAACTACAGCCAAAAATAAGAGATACAGTATCATTGGATAACCCCTGTTGCCGGCGGGTCTGATGCGGCCGGTGGTTGATTAGGCATACCACCATTAAAATTGGGATTTGGTGGGCCGTGAGTAGGGTATTCACTAAACAAGTCTCTTGCTATAAATTTAAATGGTAGTTGGTTGATAGACAATATTCCACCATTTTCTTTTATTGTTACCCGAGCCACAGTGTGTTCAGCACCCTGTTTTTTAAGTATAATCTTTTCCTCAAATACCATCTTATATGGATTTAATCGCAAAAATGTTATTCGTACTTCCCGGTCAACATTATCTCTCATATTATACATATGTAAATTGATTATATATTCACCGGCAACCCAACTACGGAATGTTACGAGTTCTCGATTTATTTTTATCTCTTTAAATGTACCATCAGGCATTCTAATAGAATCATTCATAATACCAACATCATCCCGGTCAAGATGCATTCCGGCCATATTCATATTTCGGAAAGATAGTATTTTTTTGTGGGGGTCACGAATCCATATATCAACATCGTCTGTAGAATTTTCATCCCACTCAACAATAATCAAATATTCTGCCTTATGTTCAATCTCTGATTTTTTTGCTATTGGATTAATAAGAATCAACGCAAGAATATACATACTGATGAATGACAACAGCAGTATGAATAAGAAATCAATAAACGCTAATGGTGATTTACTCTTCATCGTCAAATAAAATCAGTTGAGCTTTTAGAACGAGTGAAGATACAAGACCAACTAGAGTCGTACCTAAAGCTGTGTATAGTCCAGAACTCATTGCATTGAGAATTGTTTTAATACTCTCTGTATCAATGATTGTTATGTTGGTAAATGTACCAAACAACATAATCATAAATCCAATAATCGTACCGAGCATTCCAAGTGTCATACAAGCATCTGACACAAACCATTCTATCTTATAGCTTTGCAAATGCTTGTTAAAATTCTTGTATCCAATAGACAATGTTGAACCAACAAAAAGTGTAGTTATCAAGAACGTAATTGCAGTAGCATCATTAACATATATTGGGACCAGAAATCCAGCATTATAACATAACAAAACTGCTAACAATACAGCACAAACAATAAGCCACCAAAATAATCCTTTTTTCATTATTTTTTCAATCCTTCTTCTTTTTCACCTTCTGGTATTTTTGGAGCCATATCTGGTAACATAGCGGTTTCATCTTCTTCTGTTGGTAAGTCAATCATTAATTCTACACCCTGAAAAAGTATGCAGCTGGTTCGATTTGGAAACGCTTCTATAATAACAAAACTACCGTCCCTTGGATTTACATACGTTGACATTACAGCATCAATTTCGCCCATTTGATTTTTTGATGTTCCCATTGCAATTGGTATAAATTTCATTATGTTGGTTAACCAATTTCTTACTACCGGAGAATCATTGCATACAACTGGTTTTGCTAATTGAAATATTTGTCCATGTGGTCGATTTTCTATTGATTGTGGAGTTGTATCATTTTGTGCAAATACCGTAGTTGAAAATAATAAAATTACCGCAGCGATAAAGTACTTCATTTTTCTAACCCCTATGTTCCGTTTTGTTCCTTCCATTCTTTCATCACATCCGTTAATCCTTGTAAAAAATCACCCTTGTCTTTTATAAATTCCTGAACTGTGCCGTCTTCTGTTACTACTAAAATTACTATCTGTGAAATATTTATGTCTGTTCTTTCAGAGAACATTTCTGCATATGCAGAACCTTGAATATAGTAATTCTCATTCCAATTATCTGTCCGCTCCTTTGTAGAGGTTTTAAAGTCGATAATAGAAGGAATACCGTTATATTCAGCAATACAATCAACTCTACCTGCTACCTGATATTTATTACTATACAAACCGCACTCTAGAGCATATATGTTGTCGATATTATCTAGAGCCTTCTCTCGTAATTGGTTGAATAAGCACCATGGTAAAAAGGATTTCTGATGTTCTTTCCATTTATTGGGGAAATTGAAGGATTGGTTGTTAAGATAATCCTCACACATTTGATGAACTTTGGTTCCTCGTGCCGCTGCGGTTCTGGAAATGTGATTAGCAACATCATTACCTACCCGTTTGCGCCATTCAGATAGTCCTTGTTTACTTCGAATAGACAAAACTGTTGTGATTGATGGATAATAATTTTTCTCAGGAGTTTCATAAAATCTCCTTCCATCAATATTCTTAGTTTGTAAATCTGGTAAATTCAGTGAACGATGCTTAAACATCAGATAAACTTTTCATCCTCTCAACCAATCTCACCGCTCTATTTGTGACTTGACGATACCAACGGCTATCTATCATCTCAGCAGCGGCTGCATTCCAATCCTGTGAATCAACTCCACGTTTCATGCCCACAAATTTACTCAATCTTGTATATCCCATATTGAACATCATATTGGCAATAATTCTTTGTGCCTCTTCCGGTAAGTCATAAAAATCTTCATAGAGTTTTTGACAATCAGCTAAAACACTTACAATATCATTAGCAAAGGATTCATGAACCCGTGTTGCTGTAACTTGAGTCCAAATATCTTTACCATATTCTGGATCACTGGGAACTATAAGATGGCCTATACCAAACGTAGGGTTGCCGAGATGGTCAAGATATACTTCATATCTGCACCCTTCATCAGTTTCTAATTCTTTCCTAAGTTTTGGTAAATCCATATTACACTCCCGGTCCTGGCCAAGATTCTCTGGCTGATTTTATTTGTATTTCTTTCAATCTTTTATCAGCCATCATTTCAGCCACAATGTTAGTTGGTAGATTTTTCTCTTTAGCTTCAGTCAAGCATTGCATAGTTCTATCATAAATTCCATCGATGATATTTGCTACATGAAAATCTGTTGCTACAAAACCGAAATCTTTATTGGTATCAAGTACTCCACCCGCATTGACGAGAAAGTCAGGAGCATTGATGATACCCTTATCCTTGAGTGCATAACCCATCATAGAGTTAATCAACTGATTGTTGGCACCACCGCATAGGATTTTGCAATTCAGTTTTTCTACAGTATCTTTATTGATGGAACCACCCAAAGCACAAGGAGCAAAAATATCACAAGACACTTCATATATTTCATCTAGTCCAACAACGGTTGCCTCTGTCTTTGCTGCAAGTTCTTTACACTTGTCCATATCTAAATCAGTGATGGTTAGTTTTGCTTCTTTCTGATGTAACATCTCTGCAAGATTATAACCAACATGACCTATTCCTTGTATTGCAATGTGTATGTCTTTTAAACTTTGTCCGGGCGCCATTTCATTTCTGAGGAAATTAACTGAGGCTTCCATCCCTCGAATAACACCTAATGAGGTTGCAGGACTTGGGTCTGTCCCTGTAAAGATAACATGTTCAGTCACCTTATTGATGATCTGCATATCCTCTGGACTGCTGCCTACGTCTTCAGCGGAGATATATTTACCCCCCAAAGAGTCTACTACTTTTCCAAATTCTGTGAGTAGTTCTGGTGTTTTTTCAGCGTTTCGTAAATTAACTACAGCCTTACCACCGCCAACATTTAGTCCCGCAAGACTATTTTTATATGTCATTCCCTTTGAAAGTTTTAATACATCTTCTATTGCATCATGACTTTTTTCATACTTCCAAAATCTAGCACCACCCAAAGCAGGGCCGAGGGTTGTAGAGTGTATTGCAATATAACAATCCAGACCTGTAGATTTTTCTGTAGCGTGAATAACCTTTTCGTATCCGTCTATGTCTATTTGCTTTATGTCCATTGTTATTCTATACCAATCCCTAATTTTATTTTGTTGATTAGATAATTACGTACAAACCCTGAACGTACAATGTCGCCCAGAGTAAACTCCAAACAATTAAATTCTTCCATTTCTTCCAATATTTTCAAGAAATCATGTAGTCCGTTTCTTTCATTATGATGAACCAAATCAGTCTGGTCAAAATCACCGCAAAAGATTATTTTTGAATCTTGGCCAACCCTTGTGATGATTGTATCCAGCTCATGGAAATTTAAATTCTGACACTCATCTACTATAATGATACTGTTGTCAAATGTCAACCCCCTTAGAAAAGAAGTTGATAAAAAGAACAAGGTGCCCTGTGACTTGAGTCGGTCATATAGATTATTGAATGATTGTTCACTGGGCATCTCAAACATGAATTGAACCATGTTCTGATACGGCACTTGATATAATGCAGCCTTGTCTTCTTCATCGCCGGGAAGAAATCCAATTTCTCTTGTAGGTATAAGAGAACGAACAAGAATTACCTTGTCATAGTTTTTCTTTAAGTCTAATATATCTTTTAGTGCTAAATATAATGAAATGAAAGTTTTACCTGTACCTGACGCACCAAATAAAAATTGGTTCTTTCCCTTTTTCCAAGAGTCAAAAACTAATTTCTGATTGTCAGTAATCGGTTTTACAGCAACAATGTTACTGTGGTTAATTTCTTTATTTTTCTTGCTTGCCATATTACATCCCAATTACATAATAGTGAGAGGGGAGGGCGGCCCTCCCCTCTCTATGGTACATGGGCGGAGGGACTTCCAAGCTTGTATCTACGCTGTGCGTAGGTGCTGAAGTTTGATTTCTCGCCCGTACCAATATTTATATCACCTTATGTTTTTTCAATACGTTTCTTGTCTTGATTGTTTTAGTTGGTGTTCGTGCATATCTGTCTGCGAGAGGTGAGCCCGGGTGTGAATTTGCAATCTGTTCCATACGCTCAGTAAACCCGCCGTCTACTTTAGGACCAACACCCATAATATGGTCACCAACATATGAAAACAACACTGGAACTTGACTAATATGGGGATTCTTTTTTAGATATTCATCTTTTTCGCTCATTCCCATGAACTCATCAAATGTTTTCCCTGTATTATTATCGGTGAATGCATATGTTGGCATTAAACTTTTAACTCCGATTGGTTAGGATCGCCACCCAAATCTTTAACCATGCATTTCAGATTAAAAACTGTATCTGCAAGTTCTTTATGTCTCATCAACATAACGTGTACAGACTTTTGCAGCTCAACAATCTCTCTTTTTAGTAAATCTTCTTTCGTCATTACTTCTGTCATGTTACATGCTCCTTAGTATATAGGAAACTTCGATATTCATTCTAAGAGTTCCTTGCCAGCGAAATAATCATCCCAAAATTCCTTTATGGTTATGGATGGGCGCCCATATTCATATTCAACAAGAATATCATGTTTTCTTATATAATGCTTAGCTGCACGAGTATAAATGTCACGTTCCATTTCAGTCATCATCATCTACCAATCTCCATCTTTTTATATAGATTAATACCATCTTCTTTTGCAAGTTCAGAACCTTGTTTTGCAGCCAGGTGATACCATTTCAATGCTGTTTTCCAATTTACAGATATTTCTGAAATCGGCTCTCCATCAGGAGCAAGTCCTTCCTCATACATTGAACCAAGATTTTGTTGAGCGGGCATATTACCATTTTTAGCAGCAAGAGTCATATAGTAAAATGCTTTTTTAGTATCCTTTTTGGTTTTAATAACCTTTCCTGTTTCTGTTTGTTTCCGACCAAACAAATAAAAATTAGCTAAATGCATTTGTGCGATTGCAATCGTTTCATCTTCTGGATCTTCGGGTAACGCCATAAGATTATCTTCATGCGGCTTTTCTGTAATATCTGCAAGAGAGGAAAGTATTCTAACAAACTCTTTTGCATTTCCTCTGTTAGCTTGTGCGACACCATCATTAAAGATATTTGTATATCTTCTACTAGTAACCCATACATTTTCCCAATCTTCTGTTGTTTCCCAATCATTAATATTTCTAGGCATTTTCATCTTCACTATCCTTCTCTTCATCCAATATTATTCCATCAGGGCCGATGGAAAATTCTGCTACAACATACTTGTCCTTCCACTGGACAAACTTTATAAAATCTGGGTCTTTAGCAAGTTCTTCAATCTCTTGCTCTTCAAGCTTTTTCTTACGGGCTTGTTCAAAGTCAATAACATTTTCATCTTTTTTTACCATGGTCCGTCACTCTGCCAACCCATAGACCCCTTTATATTTTCAACATGAAAATGCCCGTCTGTTATTTTGATATTTCCAGATACTTCAGCAGTTCCAGAAATTCTCGAATTTCCATATACTCTGGCATTTCCATACACTTTTGCATCAGGTCCAACATAGGCAATATTTTCAACAATAGCAGTCTGTGCTACCCAACCACCACCATTAGGATGTTTCTGAGCAGGAACAGGGCCATTACCATCATGAAAGTCTAACGCAGTCATCACAAGAGAAGGGTCATCATTTATTAAATCTTTTTGGGTTGAAAAATATCCAATAACTTCAGTCAATGCATTTTCAAGTTTTCGGTTCTCTTCCAAATCTTTTTTCATAAGATCAGTTAATGGTGATTGACCTTCCACAGAAGAAATTAAACTCTTTACATCATCCAAATGCCAAAGCAACACTTCTTTTACTAATTCTTCTGCTGTGTCTTCATCAATCTTAAAGTTATACATTATGTAACCTCCTGCATATCTTCACGGTCTGCAATACCAGCCTTCTCACAGAACCGAACAAACAGTCCTAGTTGGCGTCCATATGCTTCAATTTCCCAAGGATAATCCCAATAATTAATTTCTTTGAGGTGAAGTTTTTCACCCTTAAAGCGTACCATATTGGGTTCCATATACTCATACATTTCATCTTTGGCCCATTGCTTAATATGAACCATCTCATGAGCGAGAGTGATTAAAAGATTTCTAATTTTCACGCCAGGATCAAGTTCAATAGTAAACTCTCTTGAACGATAACCACTATCTTCCCATATGGCAGTACCTTCAAAGCCAGTCTTATCTAGCATATTTTTCTTGAGTTTGATGGTAATGTCTAGTCCCGACATTAATCTCTTACCCATCAATTTTTCAGCATAAAACCATGCCGCACGTTCAACCAACTTGCGAACTGTTTTATTAGAACCGTTGATGTGGATTATCATAGTCGTATCCTAAAGGGCACCAAGAATTTTGGTGACATACGACTTGGCATAATCTCCTGCCATTTTGGAGTGAAAGAACTTTTCAGCGTCTTCAGAAACTTCTTCAACAGTGAAATCGACTTCACCTTCACCATAGAAGTAGCCATCACAAAACTCTTCAATGTCCATCATATAATTTTTCATCTTACTCATATCATTTCCTCAATCGTTGTATGAAAACCTTCTATTTCCCACACCTTATCCTTAGCCCTCTCGGCTGAGGTTTTTGTGAGAAAAACTATAGCAGCTGGATTACTCCAACCCTCTACAAATTTTACTTCACCAGGCGGATAGCAATGAGAAGCGTGTGGGTCAATCGCCGACACAAATTCATTTGTTCCACCTAGTCTAATTTTATACGCCATTATGTTTCCTTTGCTTCTGCTCTGCACTCATCACAAATTTCAAAACCATCATAAGGTGGTTCATCTTAATTGAAATACACGGGGCCGGTCCAGTTTATGGGATAACCACCTTCAAGGATGTTTCCCCGTGCGCCGTTCCGAGCAGGAGCAGCATAAC
>Ga0208278_1001695_pt1 | contig 9945 bp, 12 predicted proteins | sample ETN01SmetaG_FD_185794 | JGI IMG/M metagenome (GOLD analysis project Ga0208278, IMG submission 185794) | Marine microbial and viral communities from oxygen minimum zone, Eastern Pacific Ocean - ETNP2014F12-01SV259 (SPAdes) (version 2) | ecosystem: Environmental > Aquatic > Marine > Oceanic ...
ATTAACTGTATACCATCCAGACTCTTTTTCTATTACACCCTCCCAAACGGCCGATTCATCAACTTTTGTTATGGCTCCAGGCAATAATGTACTCAAATTCTTATTTAAAAAATCTTTTTGACCACTCCAATCTGGAGCTATAACTGGTTTACCACTTAAACTTGCTTCTAATAATGGTCTTCCAAATCCCTCTCCCTTTGTAAATGAAATATGAGCCATTATTCTTGGATGATTATATAGACTATTCATTTCTTCTGGAAGTAAATCTCCATGTAACAAATATATGTTTGGTAATGATCTAGCCGAAACAGTTGCCTTAACTTCTGCTATTTTCTTCAACATTTCTTCTCTATCTAATACCGAAAAGGTTGCTCCACTAGCCTTCAAAAGTAATGCTGGACTATTGTGTTTATTTTTAAATGCCTCACAAAATGATTTGACTAGTCCTCCGACATCTTTTCTATCTTCTCCAACTTTACCCTTTAACCAGTGCCCAACAAACAAAAATATAAATTTTTCAGGTATCTTATTTATTTCAGCTTTAACTGCACTAGATATTTTATTTGTTTTCTTATAAACTTTTGTGTCTGCACCCTCAAATAAAACTTCAATTGGAGCCAATGCCTTCAATTCTCCAACTCTCTCCTTTGTCTCCTCATTAAGCTTATCATACTTACTAGTTTCAAATACAGATTTAGAATGTTTAGATGGTACAATAATCATATCCATCTTATTTAAACCCTCTAACCAAGCAGCACTACAAATATTTGTCTCTATTCCTGCTGTTACACCAATATTATATTTTCCAACACCTGTAAATTCGTTTGGAACTGCAATTTGCATAAATATGTCTGGTTGTTTATCTAATTTTTCCTCTAAAAATCTTTTTATAATTACTTGATCATTTGGATCGTCTATATCTAAAGCATTCATTGGAGTATTACCCCATCTAGTATTTATTACCTTCACATCCCACTTATCAATTGAAACTAAAGCTCTAATTAAATCTCTAGCATGCTCTCCATAACCACTTCTAGTAGCTACTGGACCCTGTACTAATAACATTGGTTTCATAAATTCTTCTTATCCTTTAAAAATAGAAAAGGTTTTTCTTGGTTTCCACTTCTCAAATGCTGTATCCATACTATCTATAAATCCTTGACACATATGTTTTGCTGTCATTCCTATCTCCGGTTTCTTAGCCCACTTCATTCCCACTTCACCAGCTTTTTTCCTATCTTTATCTGAAGTATCATACCATTCCTTAAATCTGTCTGCTACATCATCCCATCTACACCTATCGTCAAAAATATATGGTGTTGGAATAGATCCAACTAATGCTCTAGTAGCTGGCCAAACTGGTTTTACCCATTCACCCCAAGTTAAATCTTTATTATTTTTCCATTTTTTATCATCGTGGAGTGAATGAATTTCTCTATAATCTTCATGAGTTATATGCTTTCCTTTCAATTTAAAACCACATTGATCTTGCAATCCACCCGTAACATTCAAAACGATTGGTGTTCCTGTCATTAAAGACTCAGTTGTTCCCAATCCCCATCCTTCATTAGATGCAATATTGACAGTAATATCTGACAAATTATATAGATAATTTAAATGTTGTGGAGGTATTTTTTTATCTGAGAAAATAACTTTATACTCTGGACAAATAGCTTTGACTACTGCTGGTAAATCTGTTCCATTTTGGTCTACTGGTTGAGTATGCATTAGAAACATACATTTATCTGCATCTTCTGCCGGTAACATATCACAAAATGTCTTAAATGCAAGTATCAAATCTCCTGGCATTTTTCTACGTATATTTCTATTATTATAAAATATAGTAAATTTAGGCTCAAACCCTCCAAAAATTTTATCATTAAAATCTACAAGGTCTTTCCACTCTTTATGTTTTGAATCTATCTTATAAAACTTATTCTCATCTACTCCGTGTGGAACGTATGTTACCTCATGCTCCTTTGGTGGATGTTTAACTTGAACATTATGAACTATATTATATGTTTGTTTAGAAATGGCCATCTTTAAATCACAAGACTCATAGAACCATTGATTATACATTGGATATGGTAAATCATCCCATATAGTATAGAAGAAAATTGGCAATTGCTGCCTAAGTTCATGTTCTATATTAAATAACCAACCCCAAAATCTAGGATCAGTATAAATTAAAATAGCATCTGGATCTTCACGATTAAGTAACTCTCTAATAATATCTTCATTACCATATCCGCTTACTGGATATATTTTAACGCTGGCATCATCTATGTCTGTTTCTTTTTTAACTTCATCGCTAATATCTGCAAATTTACCTTCATCTGGATGCTTAATAGCTCCACCCACTTGAACCCAGTCATACTTCTGTACCGTTCCAAAAACAATTTCTCTAGACATAGTACCAACACCAGAAGACATTCTTAAATCGTCAGATAACAACAGTATCTTCTTCTTAGCCATAACTTTCCTTATTTTTGATTATTAATTAGAGATTACTTCCACTAGGAATTAAATCTGTGCAGTCGTTAACCTTATCATTGAACGTATTATCATTAACGTAGAGGTACATTGACCTATTTAACATTTTTTGCAAGGACATTTTTCTTCCTATGCATATCATCTTAAATTCGTTATATAATGGTTCTAATATTTTTATTGATGTTAGTTTCAACATAACAATTCTCCTTGAACAATATATTCTTAATTATGTATATAAATATATATGTTAAGGGAAATTAACTCATTATTATTATTTTTTTACCAAACTTTTCACCATAATCTAATGTGGATTGAGTACCATTAGACACTATACCTTCTGGAATCATTCCAATTACTATGTCACTATTCTTAGCTATTTGCTTATTTCTAGCAAAATAATTCTTTACACTATATGGCTTACCATAATAACTCTGTGGTAGGACACAAAATAGACTCTTATTTTCATGAGCAGGAAGATATTCAATATATTCAATATTTGCTTCTAATGCAAACTTCTTAGCATACTTATCTGCTCCACTCCTACAACCACCACTAACTATTGTTAAATCATTTTTAAATTTTTGTTGCAACGAATAGATTAACTCTTTAATTTTTCGTTTATTTTCGTATCTTCTACTTCCAACAATAGCAATTTTCATTAATACTTAGCCTTAACATATTTTGGTTTTTTTTCTGGTTTATTATTGAAAAAATGTACAGCTTTTACACATTCAGATAATCCACGAATTATTTCTTCAATGGCAAATTCTTTTTTATATGTGGTTCTAAATCTAAATTGGTCTACCGACTCTGCATCTTCTTCGGATATAATATCAAACCATACTCTATCTCTAATATCAAAACTTTTTTTATTTATTAGTCGTGTTCCAAGATATTGTAACTCTTCTTCATGATCAGAATAGAATTGCTTAATCCTTGAATCTGAAATTATCTCTGGCTTGAACCACAAAATAAAAAAAAGACGTCTACTCACGTTATCTGTAGCCATTTTCATTGCTGCTATAATAATTTCTTCATTTGAACCAATAAAATCATTCAAGCTAATCCTACAAGTATATCTACCTGCATTTGGCATCAAATTTCTCCATTTTTGTCACATAAATCTGGTCTATTTTTATACTCACACCATTTACAATTTTCTTTAGACGGATATTTAAGATATGTTGCCTTTTTATCTTTCTGTCCATCATCAGTAAAGGCTTCTGAAATAAATTTATCTATGCTTTCTGTTAACTGTTTCTGCTTTATTCTTCCACTAGCTGGAGAATGTCTTTGTATTCTCTTTTGTGGAAAGTCAGATTTTTCCCATAATTTTCTTTTTAATATTAAGAATTCAACATTGATATTTTCAATTGGAACATCAAATTGTTTAGCGTAAAACATTTTGTATAAGATAAGCTGATTATTTTTTAATTGGTCTTTTTTAGCTTCAGCTTTCCATCCCCAAGTAGATGTTTTAAGATCTATTATATAATAAGTATCTGTTTTGGTATTTTTTAACACAACATCTAAGTATCCAACCATAGAAACATTATTTTTAATTGGAGTCTTTAATGGAACTTCAACCCCAATTAATTCATAACCTTTTTTTCCAAAATACATAGCTCTACGTTTTTTAAACCAATCTATTATAGCCATACCATCCCAATAAAACTCTTCCATTTGTTTTTGAGTAGTATATTGTTTACCCTTATTTATAGCTAAAGAAACTCTGTATTCCTTTCTCATTTCACTAAGAAGCATATTATGTAAATCTAATTCATCAGCTACTCTAATTGAAACAGTATACATTGTCTCTAAATACGCTTGAATAACTGTATGCATTGCTTTACCAAAAACTAAATGTATGCTTTGATCAGGAACTGAAACTTTATCTATATAATTAAGCTTCCATTTCCACGGACATTGAGAATATGTAGAAAGTTGAGAATTAGATATATGCTGTTTCCTAGGCACTATTTACCCCACTTACCATTCTTTACAACCATAGCCATAATACCATAAATTGATACATCTATAAATGAATCTTCTATAGGCTCATCTTTAACTGCGCTCTCTCTATCATTCATAAGCATAGTCTTTAATCTCTGAATCTTATCATTCATTCTAAACCACAATCCTGTGAGAGATAATTTAATTTCTCCTTCTGTCGCAAGCTGTGTTCCGACCGCTATATTACCTGGACCGTAATCCATCTGCTTTCTACAAAATAATTCGTATTGGTTTTTCTGTACACTCTTAAACTCAGATGTCATTTCAGGATATTGAGCTTCTAACCAGTCTATTGGATTACTCATTCCTTTATCTCCAAAGTTGGAACTGGATTTTCTTCTAAACCTGTACCCTCTAAAAGTTTACTTGGTACCTTACCACAGTCTCCACAACTATATACTTGAACTGGAACTAATGCTTCTTCTCCTGAGGGAGAAACAATAGCCGATAATCTCTTCAATATAAATGACGTAATGAATAAATAATTTCCACAATCATCACATTTAATTGTATCAGCCTCTCGCAAATCTACTTGAACATTTGCTTGTGGTTTTTTAATTGGTTTTCTTGGATGCATACTCATATTATATCTCCTATTTTCTATAAATTGCTTTTAATTTTTTACCATTGCCTGCAGCAGAATATTCATGTGCATTTTTATGTGCAATTGATGCTACCATATCTGCTTCGATATTTACAAATTTTTCTTCTTCATCTACAACACAAAAAATATACCTATCAAATCCAGGATCTAAAGTTTGTTCTAACCAGAATCTTCTTTTCTCAAATCCCTCTTGACAAGACTTAACCTGATATCTCATTCCATCGTCATCTATAATATCTGCTACAGCTCTAGAGGCTGTAGTCCATTCTAATCCTAGATATTTACATGAAGCTATTTCTGCTAGGTTTCCTATTACTGTGTATTTACTATCATTCCAATTTCGAAGATTGGCAGCTTTTCTATCTCCCTCTTCTACTTTATACCTATACTTAGTTATTTTTATCATACTAAATCAACCGTTATATTGTTTCTCTTTAGAAATTCTACACCCTCACAATCCCTATCATACTCATGTGTAAAATAAACCTCTTTAATTCCTGCAGCAACCACTAATTTAGCGCAATCTCTACATGGAGAATATGTAATATATATTTCTGCACCATTTGTAGATATTCCAGATTTAGCAGCATATGCAATTGCATTCTGCTCTGCATGTATTTCATTTCTTGTGGCATATTTATGATGTTCACTAGATAAGTATCCTGTTGACACGTCCCATCCTTTTTTACTAAAATGATCATCACAGTGATCCTGTCCTGATGGAACACCATTCCAACCCATAGAAATTACTCGTCCATCTTTAACTATGAGTGCTCCAACCTGCAATCGTCCACATGTAGAAGACTGTTCTACAGATTCCAATATTCCTTTATACATTGATAGATATTTCGTACTCATCTAATGCTTTCTTAACTTGTGGTATTAAATCAAATTCTTCTAATTGTTCTATAACCTGTTTTTTAAAAAAAGTATCATAATCAATAGAAAACTTATCTTTATTTTTGTTTATTAGATCTAACTCTTCTTCTAATATACATATTGCTTTATTTCTTTGATTTGGTTTAATGTCATCTTCACAATTTGATTTTACATAAAATAATAATGGATTATTTATGTGTGTTATTTTTGTTCCTAATATATTATTAGCCCATATTGATGCTTTCAGATGCTGAGGTTTATTCTTAACGTATGAACTAAATCTTCTACTAAAATTTTTAGTTATACCAAGCAAATTATAATCTGTAGTTTCAACGGCTTTCCTTAATGACAATATATCATCAACAGTAATTTTTTCTCTGACTGATAATTCAGCTAGTTCATTTAGTTGCTCTTTAATAAACTTTGGAGCATCTTTTCTAATGATATTCATTCCCTTAATATACTTCTTTTCAGTAGTTCTCTCTATTCCATAATATCTTTTTTTAGATTCACTAAAATACGCATATTCTAAATCTTTTTCTAATTCTAATTCTAAATGAACATAGTCATCTGGAACATTAGTGATATACTTTGAAACAAAATCAGACTTAAGCTTAGAATTATATTTTACAATTGTATCTTTAATGCTGTCTAATGATTTACCATTTTGTTTAAAAAAGCAACTATCTGTATCTCCATACAATACAGGATGATCATACTCTTTAGTGAATTTTACTACAGCATATTTTAAAGCTTCTCTTGAAAAATATGTTATTGCATCTGCACACTCTGGAGAATATAATCTAAAATAATTGAAACCCATTGCACCATAGGCGCTATTCAATATTAACTTAATAGCCATCTGTTTTTGATATGCAGCTAGTCTATGTCCTTTAGAATACTCTCCCGCTATCAGCTTTTGTTTTATCTCTCTGCGCATCAAATATAATTTTCTCAATAAAAATGGCATTAGCCCTGCTTTATGTGAATGACCAAAAAACAAATATCTCTTTCCAAATAATTCTTTATTGTGACCAGTATCTGTATAATCAATTCCATCCTTTTTTAACTGATCCACTATATCTTCTAACTTTAAATTGATACGCTTTGCAGATTCCTCAGAAGCAATAAATGTTTCTGGTGAAATGTTAAATGCCATAACAGTCGTAGGATATAGAGACGAATAATCTACTATTGCCACATCCTTATGCATACCTGGTTCCTTTGGATTTAATACTATTGCTCCAGCATATGCCTGTCTACTCTTGGTTCGTCTAGTTGGGAAAACTAAATTACCATGAAACGACTTTAAAATGTATGAGTCAACAATCATAGATTTAAAAAATACCAAATTCATCGATGTTAGATTTGCTAATTGCTGCAGTGTAACATATAGATTAAAAACATCTAATCTTTTCTCTATCTCCATTAGAATTTCAACATCTCTAATTGCATACTGCATAAATCCCTTATAGTTATCTTTCCAATCTCTCCAAGTAACCTCTGTTAATTTCTCTATGTCTGGATCATCTATAATCTCTTCAGCTGCTGTTGCTAGCTTCCAATTTGTTAAATTATATCCCATATCCTTAAGCGCTTCCATTAAATCAATATGATCTAACCCATCAATATAAATTTTCCAATACTCTCCTTTTTTATAACACTTAACTTTACCTAATGGAGAAAGTAATTTATAATCTAAATGCAGCATTTTACATCTATTAATAATGTATGGAAGATCGAATCCGGCCGAATACCAACCAGAAATAACATCAACTTTACCAATTTGTAGATAGTTTAGAAATGCTAAAATAGTTTCTTCTTCAGTCTTTGACAAGAGATAAATAATTCCATCTTTTTCAACCATCTTTGGCTCATTAAACGCTGCAGTCTTCTCAGGATGCCATGAAAATACTAAGTATTTCTTTTCTACTGTTGAATAAGCAACAATTGAAGTAATAGGAGCTCTAGCCTGCTCTGGAGTTGTTGCACTAGTATCATTTTTGTCTAACCAACATTCAATATCGAAAAATACAATATTTCTAGTATCAGACCACTCTAAATTATTATCTAATATGTATCTGGACTCTGGCTCTATATCGAATTCATATATGTGCTCAGGATACTTTCTGTTTAAGGCAATCTTGGACTTAATAGATTTATACTTAACCTTACAAACATCTATATCAAAAATAGACTTGTAAACACCCTCTTGTACGTCTAAACCATAATACTCCGTTAGCTCATCTACATGCTCTAAACTATAATAGAAATAGTCTCTAAACTCTGTTTTCTTACTAACTGGACTGTTATTTTCATCATAACCAAATTGATGAATCCAAAATTTGCCTTTATCGAACTCTGAACAAATTCTTGATAATTTGAACTCTGACATACTTAAATATAATACCTTTCTATGACAAATGAAACAAGTTTTTTAATTATTTTAGACCAGTTGAACCGAATCCACCTGAACCACGACTTGTATCTGATAACTCGTCAACCTCTTCTGGATTACCATCCCAAATAGGCATTAAAATAAGTTGAGCTATTTTTTCTCCTTTTGGTATAAAAACCCATTCATCTGAATGATTGAACATATGAATATGGATTTCTCCACGATAGGAACTATCTATTACTTCAGCTCCCTTATCTAATTTTAATTTTGTAGCTCTACCAGACTTATTAAAAACTAGTAGAACGTAATTTGAAGGAAACTCACAAGCTAATCCTAACCCAGTCATAATATCAAATCTGGGTCCTATTTTAATATCTTCAATAGAATATACATCCATTCCAGCATCTCCTGAATGTGCTCTCTGCGGTATAACTGCGTCTTCGTGTAATTTTTTAAAGTATAACATATTATTCTCTGTATTTTGATGCTCTTTTAATTCCAGGTACATTCTTATCATACCTCCTTTTCTCAACAAATCCACTTAATAGTCTAATCTGTTCAGATAAATTTTCATTGGTTGTATCTATCATATGAATTGGAAGAGTATTAATAGTATCGAAATATTGTCTATACGCTGAATCTATCTCATTAATTTTTTCTAAATCAATAAAGTCATCTTTATAATTTTTATATTCCTTTTTATAACAGTAAATTACCATTGAATTTAACTTAGAATATAATGAATCAAAAGCCTTTATTAATGCTAAGTCTGTTTCTCTATTAAATGCCTTTGAATATGCATATTCTGAAATGTAATTTCTATCAAAAATAATATCTGGACTTAACAGTTTTACCATATGATATTCTGCTGGACCTGAATATCTGAGAAGATTGACAAATTTATTTGTACTGTCCTCGTCATATAATCTGAATTCAGCCTCATTTTTGTAAACCTTCATATCATATTTATCTGCCAACGCTTTTGCTATGTTGGTCTTACCAGTCCCATCTGGACCTTCCATGAATATTATCATTTACTCTCCAATATTCTGTTAATATCTTCTATTACTATTTTAGCAGTATGCTCAAATGAGGATTCTTTATTTCTTTCTTTTATTCCCCTCATTATTTCTGCCATTCCTGTAAAATGAAATGCATCTGCTCCCCTCCAAAAACAACTATCTAGTGCATGTTTTAGTGAGTACTTTAAAGACTCCTTATCTATATTTTTATCTTCGTCTATCTCCACTGTAAATTGAGAATTATTCACAATTCTGTCTTGCTCATAACATTGTGCTACAACAGGAATATTTCCAGCAGCAATTGATTCTCTCAAAGCGCATCCAGAATATCTCTCTATAGTAAACAAGTGAACAGACACATCTCCTGTGTACAGTAACTCCCAATACTCTTTTCTGCTCAATGGCTTATTGTCTTTATATGGAACATAAGCTGGACATTTCTCTGCTATTTCTTCAAACGATATCTTTCTTGATGGGTTTGTAAACACTACCTCGAAATCCTGTCTCTCTTCCCATATATCTCTAATAGCTTCAAA